>Ga0209427_10010821_pt1 | contig 10078 bp, 10 predicted proteins | sample DeeMarSWOR136_30_FD_187465 | JGI IMG/M metagenome (GOLD analysis project Ga0209427, IMG submission 187465) | Marine sediment microbial communities from White Oak River estuary, North Carolina - WOR-1-36_30 (SPAdes) (version 2) | ecosystem: Environmental > Aquatic > Marine > Intertidal zone >...
GCAACACCTCCGATGAACTCGCCAGCCTCGGAGTGCTAACCGGCGTGTCCAAGGTAGCGGCGGGCGAGATGTCCAAGAAAGAGTACATGGATAACTACGGGCACAGGTTCCCCGATGAATGGCACCTTCATTCGCCCAGACCCTATGAGACCCCTACATGGCTTGACGAGCAAGTACAGAAATTCAGGGACAACCCCTTCGACCTGGATGAGATAGCGAGTAAACAGAAGAAAAAGTTCGATGATGCGTGGTGGCGGTTCCAGGCGGCCCACCCAAAAAAATCGAGGAAGATAAGGAGTAAACTGGATCGCTTCGCCTCGCTGAGCGTCGATAGGGAGCATATCCGCTCGGAGATCTCCCGGACAGTCTGCGTGATAAGGAAGCTGTTCCTGAGAGCCGGAGAGCTGACGGGGCTTGGCGACGACGTGTTCTTCCTGACGTACCCTGAGCTGGAAGAAGTACTGGCCGGCAACCAAGAACCACTAAAACATATTGCAGATAGGCGAGCGACAGACCTTCGGCTGAGGCAGCTCCCGGAGTACCCGGCCGTAATCAGCGGCTCCTTCAATCCCTTCACCTGGTCGAAGAACCCTGATCGGAGAGTCGATGTCTACGACTCGCATCAGGCGGCCGTACAGGAGGAGGAGCCCGGCATCATCCGGGGTAACCCAGGTTCAGGCGGTGTGGTGGAAGGCGTCGTAAGAGTTATCAGCTCTCTAGAGGAGGGGCATCTGCTTCAGAAGGGGGAGGTACTCGTCACGAGCACCACGAACATCGGATGGACGCCTATGTTCCCCAGAGCCTTGGCGGTGGTGACCGACATCGGTGTGCCCCTGGCCCACGCAGCCATCGTCGCGAGAGAGATAGGCATACCCGCTGTCGTCGGCTGCGGTAACGCGACGACCCGTCTGAAGTCGGGTGACCGTGTGCAGGTTGACGGGGATCAAGGGGTCGTGAGACTCCTTGACGGTTAAGCCCAGCCAGCGGCTTACCTTACAGGGCTCACGCCGCAACATAGCCGTGCTCAGCTTCGCCATGGTCGTGGTGATGCTTGGCTTCGGAATGGTTATACCCATCTTCCCCTTCTACATCGAATCTCTGGGCGTTGGAGGAAGAGAGCTCGGGTTACTCGTGGCGATATCCTCGTTTATGGAGTTCGTCTTTGCTCCTCTCTGGGGGGCCGTCTCAGACCGTGCGGGCAGGAAGCCGGTCCTCCTGGTCGGGTTATGCGGTTACTTCATAAGTTTGCTGCTTATGGGGTTGGCGAATACCTACTGGATTCTGCTCCTTGTGCGAGCTGTCTCGGGTATCCTTTCCAGCGCCACCTTTACCACCTCTATGGCCTTCGTCAGCGATGTCACAAGTGAGGATGATCGGGCTAACGGTCTTGGGATACTGGGCTCTTCCATGGGGCTCGGTGTCATTGTTGGGCCTGGAGTTGGTGGTCTGCTGGGAACTGAAAATCTGTCGCTGCCATTCTTTGTATCATCCGGGCTCAGCCTTGTCGCAGCCTTGATGGTGCTCCTGATTTTGCCCGAGTCCCTACAGAGGAAAACCGGTTTTCAAGATCTCCAGATCCAGTCACCGATGAAGGGTTTTCTTAACGCTTTGACTGGTGACATCGGTGTCCTATTCTTCCTAGCGTTTCTATTGAGCTTCGGTTTGACGAATTTTGAGGCCATCTTCGGCCTATATGTCTCGGGCAAGTTCGGATACGGGCCTGAGCGTGTCGGTGCGATACTGATGGTCGTCGGAGTCGCTAGCGCCATCGGCAAGGGAGTGCTTACGGGTCCGTTGACGAGGGCATTCGGAGAGAACAACGTCATAAGGGGGAGCCTTCTGGCCGGCTCCCTGTGCTTTATGCTGCTTCTGAGGGCTGAAACATACCCCATAATTCTTGCCGCCACAGCTTTGTTCATTTTATCTAAGACCCTTCTCAGGCCTAGCATATTATCGGTGATCTCCAAGAACACTACGATGGGGCAGGGCGTAGTTCTCGGCGTCAGCAACAGCTTCATGAGCCTGGGACGAATCATTGGCCCTCTCTGGGCCGGTTACGTGTTTGACATACACTTTGATTATCCCTACATGAGCGGTACTCTGATCCTTTTCGCCGGGTTCTTGATTAGTATGATGTGGAGGATGAGAGGCTCTAGAAATCAATGAGACTCTGCCTCGTGCACAAGCTAAGAGTCAATATGGATGGAGGACTCCTTACCCCAAGACACGGTCTGAATTATATCACGCTGGCTAAATGTAATACCAATATAAACTCCTGCGTGCCTTTTTGAGGTTTTTTATGTTTAGTACCTGAATTTCAGCTGTCATCCTTGTGAAATCTTTAGTTTCTCCGGATATCTGTATACAAACGCCATTCTGCGACAAGACCTTCCCGAATCTCGGCTGTCCAAAGGACTGTCTCCTTCTCCTCAATCTCGCGTGCAACATGCGAGCCGGTGGTTTTTCCGATGATTGCCACGTCGTTCCCTCCGGTTAGTATGTGCTGTATGTGGATTCTGTATTTTGGATTATCTGAAAAATAGCTTTCCCAGCCATCTCGACCACGGAACACATCCCCATCTACATCGATTAATGTGAAGTCCTCTGTCTGAAGATTGATGAGAGCCTTAGAGTCCCCCTTATTGATAGCTTTCACAAACGCCAATGCTACAGACTTCATCTCCTCAACCCATTTATTTTCAGTCTCTGACAAGGTCTCAAACCAGTCTTGAGTTGACTGATTATACTTTATAAGCCAATCTTAAGCGCGGAAGTCCGTCTTTTCTCACTGTCCTCCTTTGGGGCGCACTATGAGGTCATGAAGTGTTTTCGTAGGAGCATCCCTCAGTTCAATGGGCTCTAGGTCTGAATTTATTAAATAATCTGCTAAAGGAGGATTAAGGCTCCCTGGAAGCATTTGGACGAGTGATCCAAAGCGTCCGCTGGCTTTGGTTCTCGGAAAAAAAGGGTCTTCAGAGCTTGATGGAATTCAACTCGCCGAGGAAGTAGTCCCTGTTTCCCTTTTCATCGATCTCCCCGCCGGCCTTCTCCGCCAATTCACGGTACTTCTCGTAGTTCTCCCTATCTCCCGCCACGGCGTAGGCCCGGGCCATGGCCTCGTAGGCGAACGCTATGTCGAAGTCCCCTATGTCGTTCTCACGGCATATCTCCAAGCACAGCCTGGCGTGGTAGAGGGCGGGCTCGCTCCTCCCGAGGACTGAGTAGACTCGGGATATCTGCCACTCCCCCCTCTCGAACTGTAGGGGCTCCCCTATCTGGCCCCAGTGGTGGCGTGAAGCGTGGGCGGAATGGATCATCTCGATGTCATCTTTCTCGGTTCGGTCCTCCCTACCTAGTAGGTCCCATGTGGCGTTGAAGAGGCTCATAGCAAGCTTCTCGTGCACCTCCCTAGTTATCTCGACCTCAGACATACAATTAGGATTGAAAGACCGAGATATATAAAAATGGATTTATATTATTACTACCTCCCCATCTGACTATGTTTACTGTTAATTTTAATTCCTATATTCTTTCTTCTGAAGTTTCGCGCACAGCCGTGCTCTTTTAACCTCTTCTTTCTCGCAACAGGTTGATAAGCCCTGCAATAGGATTCAATCTTGGTGTTTCTTGCATATACCGCCTGTAGTCATCGCCAAACTTTAAGATGAGTCCTTTTTCCTCTTTTGGTATCTCTGTATACATCCAAAGGGATATCGGTAGGCCGATGATAGCACTTAGCCAATGCTGGGAAACGAGAACGGAGGCAAACATCATTGATATGCAGCCTAGATACTGTGGATGCCTAACAAAGCCATACAGCCCTGTATTGACTACAGCTGTAACGTCCATGTAGCTCTTCCCTTCCTGAGGCTTCCCCTTCCTCGGGAAGTATATGGCCGTAGCGAGGAAGAAAGGCAGGCCTATCACCGTGACAAGCCATCCGACGTAAAGAGGGATTCTCAGACCTAAAGATGGCCCCAATATCGTCCCATACAAGATTCCCCCAAATATCTGGGCGAACATTGTAAGCAGTATGACTTTCTGCCAAGTGTAAGCCCCTCCGAAGACGACCCTGATCGCCTGAACGGGGCATTCATATTCACATGTGTAGCACTGCACACAATCTAGTTCCTTGATTGGAAGGGGCTTTCTCTCCGATTTTAAATGACCTGGAGTCTCCCTCCAATCGTATATCTTAGCTGGACAGACCTCGATGCAGGTGCCGCATCCTGTGCACTGGTCCCAGTCAACCGCCACATACGTCCCTCGTATCCCCAATGTCTCAGGGGGATCCACAGGACCCCAGATGTCTATGCCTTCCTCTTTCCCGACTTTCTCCCTGTTCTTCTGGAAATCAGGATCTATAGGCAAAATTACCCGCCAAAGAGTCTAATTCACAACTTATTATAAAAAAGAGGATGATACGGAAACATGTCGAGGACAACTTGAATCTTCACCTTCGGATAAATCCTTAAATATTCTTCACAATCCGTTTAGGTTTAATTGTCATCACTCTCTTCGTAAGAGGTATGTGAAAAATGAATCAGTTTGACTCAAAACCTACTGATCCTTCTAAGTTGACTGTTTACGCACTCGGGCTCTCCCGATACGCCCCGAGGGGAACGACCCTTGTGGCAGGAGTCCTACTGATAGAGATAGGGGTTACATTCGGGCTCCCAGTCGGCGTCGTCAACCAGTTGAACGCCACCCACTCGCTATTATCGCTATTGACGGCCTTGGCCATGGGAGTACTGTCGATAAAGTTCGGCATGGAGATTTTGCTCTTCATTGGCATCGGCCTCTCCATGGTCTCGGCGATTGGGTGCCTTCTCGCACCATCCTTTCAGGCGCTCTTTCTCCTCTACTCCCTAAACGGCGTGGCTTGGTCCTTGGTCTACCCTATGTCCGTCGCCCTCGTCGGCGAACTCATCCCTCAGGAGAGGCGAGCTGACGCCATGTCCAAGCTGTTTGCAGTGCCCCCCATCATCACAGTATTTGGGTCACCCTTAGTCGGTTACATCGGCGACTGGAGAAGGGCGTTGCTGCTATATGCCATTCCGATAGTGGTGGCCGCCCTCATCCTCGTGAGACATAGCATCCCTCTAAGGAAGACGAAAGGGAGGAAAGTTGATCTAACCTCGGCCTTCAGGACCCTAATGGCGAACAGGTCGGCCTTAACGTGCCTTTTCTACTTCTTGTTAAATTCCGTGACCTGGCAGATCGTCGGTGTACTCAGCATCTCGTTCTTAAGAGAGTACCACAACCTATCCAAGACTTTCACCTCCCTCATCTACTCGGGATTCGCCATCGCCGTATTCGTCGGAGCCCTCTCAGGGGGAAGGATCGTGAATAAATATGGAAGGAAGTTATCTACTGTGTTCATCACAGTTGCCTACGGTGTTGCAGCCATCTTCTTTGTCCTTGTACCTAATGCATACGTGGCCGCTGGGCTAGGGATACTTACATGTCTCTTAGCAGGGCTTCGCCAGCCCGCTGCAAATAGCCTGACAATAGAACAGATCCCGGAGATAAGAGGGTCGATTATGTCCCTCAGCACGGCATCGGGAAACGTCGGTGGCATGATTGGAGCGGCGATGGCGGGTTTCCTGCTGTTAAACTTTGGATGGATCACAGCTGGCGTTTTTCTTGCGTCAGCGGCAATTTTAGCCGGAGTAGTACTACAAATCTTCGCGAAGGACCCTTCAGATTGATTGGTGAAATCGAATCTTAGATTCTAGGATGGTTTTTCACACAGGATATAATGAATTTCTATAGGCCCGTCAGCTCTGAGATGAGGAGTTATTTAAGTGCCAAGAAGAAAGGTGATGTAAGGATGAAATATTTAGTTACTTTTAATTATAATCCGACCGATATCCCCGAGTTGGCTAAGAAGGCTAAAGAGTACGATGAGGACAAGAAGAAAAACCTAAGCAAGTATCTAGATGCAAAGGAGTGGCAATCTTGGAGGGGAGCGCCCTCATACAGATGGCGAACAAGTTTACATGCTTCCTGAGTCTAAATATACTTTCATACCGATTATTGATGCTAGAACCTTCTTGAAACAAAACACAGAATTAAAGAATTAGTTGTTAGAGAAAGATTCTATCTTTTTTTCATGAAACCACTCGGATGATGTTTATAATTAGGATAAAGATTTGGATAAAAAAAAGGTTAGATCAGGTCTTGAGTTCTGGATATTGTATTTCCACAATTGGTTTTATCATGGTATAGAGGTACTCCTGATATTCAGCCGCCATAGGCATCCAGCGTTTTCTATCTTCTTTGGCTATGGGTTCATACTTCTCCCAATACTTCATGATCGCACTGGACATTAAGTCATCCACAAAAGTAGGGTCTATGAGGCCCCGCTTAACTAGAACTCCTATGCCCTCATAATACTTACCAATCGTGGTCCTCAAGGAGCGATTCTCCAGGTCGTGGTATTTACTAACGTAGTCATCATAGTCGTCCCACTCCCACTGCTGAAACTCATACTCCATTTTAGTCATATCCCTACTAGCCCAGCGATCATATACTTGCATGAACAACTGTGCCTGTCTAGTCTCAAGGGTCATCTGTTGCATTCTCTGAGAGTTTCTTACAGTCATTACGTAATACGTGAATCCCGCTATAACTCCAAAGATAGCTACAAGATCTCTGATCACTGATAACTCAATCATTCTGGATCGAACAGGATTATGTGGAAGTTAAGAAAAGTATATTGGGATAAAGAAAGTATTGAAGATCATTTAGAGTATTTCTCCCTCAGCTCTGGGATAACATCCTTTGCTATTTGCTCGAATACAGGTATCTGTTCATCGACATTCGGGTATCCGAGGATAAACTCGGTTATCCCGACATCGAAACATCTTTCAACTGCTTCAGCGAAGGCATCGGTGGACTCGTAGATGAGCATTGGCCCCAGGTTCCTCATTGCACTATGCTCACACATCACATACGAGCGGCGAAGTGTCTCTGGATCACGACCCATCTCCGTGCAGTACCTATCCAGCAGCTTGTTTTGATGTCTCACTTCCTCCAATTCGCCTTCAGATACTCCCCCTATACGGTTCCATACATCGGCGTAGCGAGCCGTATGCCTGAGCATCAAGGACCTATATGCTCCAATCGTAATGGGAGGGCGAGGCCTTTGCACAGGCCGCGGTTGCATGTGAGCTTCCTTCAATCTATAGTATTTTCCATCGTAGGTCGTTACAGGTTCACGCAGCAGCAGATCCAAGATCTCTATATACTCTCGGAATCGTTTTACGCGTTCATTTGGTTTCCAGTCTACAATACCGGTCATTTTGTGGCCTACGTCGCCGTGATTGCCTGATCCAATACCGATTTCCAGGCGTCCATGCGAGATGTTATCTAAGGTAAGTGCTTGACGGGCAAGCCAAGCGGGATTACGCCAGGGTATAGCCGTAACTAAGGTTCCGATTCTTATATTGGATGTTATAGTGGCTATACCTGACAGGGTCGTCCAGGCCTCAAACCAGGGCATGTCATAATAGGATTTGAAGGGGACGGTAAAATGATCCGCCACCCATAAGGTATCAAATCCAGTTTGCTCTATGTATCGCCAGCGTTTGACCAGTGTTTCCCATGGCGCATTCTGCACTGCGATAACACCGAATCGTACGTTATTCACCAAAATATCACAAGAATATCATAATGTGAAGTAAGTATAAGAGTTAGGATATAAAGGGGATATAGTAGTTATATTTCTGCTTTAGCTTGCCATAAATAAGGGTATTGAAAAATCTGATTCCTTAATATGCGGACATCCACCAGAAATTCTTCAGAGTTTTCTTGATGTCCGCATTTAAAATGAGGCTGAACTCTGTGAGGCAGAGAATGGTTTCATTTTAAATACCACGGAGTTCTGTCTAGCAGAAATTGACCCTACTTTATATGGTCAGCATCTCGTCTCCATCATGGTTGAAAACGGATGGAAGCAAGCAACGACGTTTCGGAGATATGTTCGATATGTAACATGAGACTCGGCGAGGCGAGGGGCTTCTTCGAGGAGTTTGGGATTCACATTCTACTTGAGGTTACCCTGGTTGGTATCTTTGACAACTTCATGAATAACACCGTTCTGAGCATGATCCTTGGCATCTGCATGGTCGAGGGATGCCAGTTCCTTTGGAGGAAATGGAGGGTGGAATGATGATTACAAGTCCTCCAGATAAAGCGAATGAAAGGATGAGAGAGTTAATCTTCAATCTCAGGTCTCTCCCATGGATTCGTTGGGAGCCCGGCTGGGATACCATCTTTGCCCTTGCTACAATGCTCTACATGATCCCTTCATACAACTTCATGACCAATAATCGGCACCCGCTGGCAATCTACAACTTCCTATTCGCAAGTCTGTTTGTACTCGTGCTGCTCCCAGCCTGTTATGTCCTCAAGGTTCGTGGAGAACCCTTGGAGGAGCTTGGCTTTACCAAGCGACACTGGTTGCCCAGTCTGCTGATCAGCCTCGTAATGGTTTCGAGGTTACTCACGAAGACATTTGGACTTCTTGCCACTGTCCCGCCGGAGCTGGTTCTGCCTACTGTCATCTTTAATGGTCTGTGCTTTTGGGAGCCCTTCTTCGTCTATAGCTGGATTCAACTACGCTTCGAGAGGGCGTTCGGCGTCATACCGGGCATCCTTGCAGCGGGGCTCTGCCTCGGATCTTACCATATAGGGACATACCCATTTGAGATGGTGGTCATGCTCGGAATGGTCGGATTGATCTACGGGGTGATCTTCCGGCTGACGAGAAACCTGCTCATACTTTGGCCAGTGACCTGGACGGTTGCCTCCACCATGGGCACGGTCTCAGGGGGATTCACCTTCGGATGGATGACGGTGTGGGTTTATACTGCAATACTTCTCGCCCAGGGTATAGGCATATGGTGGATAGCAAGGACCCGACAGAATCATAAAGGATCCAGACAAGATGATTTAAGCGTGTCAGATTTGGGAACTACTAAGTCAAGCATGAGCTGGAGAGATTTGGCTCCCTCCTGTATATATGGCTCTGTAATTATAGTTCAGCTGGTCTTGGCATATTTCCATTATAATCATCTTCAGCTCGACACGGTGGCAAATATCGGATGGCTTGTCTTAATGGTGAGTAGCGTCTTCGGTTGGCTGCCGATAATCACCTTAAAGAGAAGAGGTGGAGTGCCTGAAAAGGAGAGTTACATGCATACGACGGTCCTCGTCGATAGTGGCATATACTCAATAGTCCGGCATCCTCAGTATTTTGCGGGAGTGCTGATAAGCCTCGCTCTAGCCCTGATAACTCAACATTGGCTGAGCGCTATCCTCTTTATTCCAGTCGCAGCTGGTTCCTACTGGGATTCTCTAAGGGCGGATAGGGTACTCGTAGAGAAATTCGGAGGCGAGTATGAGGCATATATGGAGAAGGTATCAGGTATGAACCCCGTGAAGGCAATCCTAAGGAAAGTGGGTGGACGATATTAGGATAGATCAGTAATTAAGATGACGACATTTCCGTAAGTTATCATCGTAGATTGTATCCCATGAAAGTAGAGAATGAATCCGATTGTAAGCTGCATTCCGAAGCACGACTGGGGTGGACTCAGTTTTATGAGATTCGATATATACATGATGTAGCTTATTCCTGACCGTATGTTGAGGCTTGATAGATACGATGTGGAGCCCCTTCCTCACGGCTCACCCGTGTCGTCCCCCAAGCTCTCCCCTGACGGCGTCCTGATCCTCTTTGTCAGGTCTGTCGTGGATATGGAGGGGGACGGCTACGAGTCCCATGTGTGGGTGGTTCCCTCGTCGGGTGGTGAGGCGAGGCAGCTTACATACTGTGACGGCAACGACACGATGCCGATGTGGTCCCCGGACGGGGGGACTATCTACTTCTCCTCCGATAGGTCCCTCAGGGGCGTGAAGAGGAGCAGGCTCTGGACGATGCCGGCGGCCGAAGGCGAGGCCAGACCAGTAATCGAGGAATCCGTTAAGGACCCGAGGTTCTCCCCTGACGGCAGGAGACTCCTGTACCTTAGCAGGGTCGAGGAGCCGACGGAGACCCCTGAGGAGCAGG
>Ga0209427_10010822_pt1 | contig 10078 bp, 9 predicted proteins | sample DeeMarSWOR136_30_FD_187465 | JGI IMG/M metagenome (GOLD analysis project Ga0209427, IMG submission 187465) | Marine sediment microbial communities from White Oak River estuary, North Carolina - WOR-1-36_30 (SPAdes) (version 2) | ecosystem: Environmental > Aquatic > Marine > Intertidal zone >...
ACTCATGGAACTCCGCCGTCACAAGTTGAGCATGGTGTTCCAGCACTTCGGACTGCTACCGCACCGTTCTGTAGAAGACAATGTTGCCTTCGGTCTCGAAGTGCGGGGCGAACACGGTAAAGAAAAGGATGAAAAGATTGCCCAGGCTCTGGAGATGGTAGGGCTTAAAGGCTGGGAAAAGAGTCGCATACACGAACTCAGTGGCGGTATGCAGCAACGAGTAGGACTGGCACGCGCTCTGGCGGTCGGTTCTGAGATTCTCCTTATGGACGAACCCTTCAGTGCCCTCGACCCATTAATCCGTCGCCAGATGCAGGATGAGTTTATCAACCTCCGCACCGCAATGAAGAAGACAGTGGTCTTCATTACCCACGACCTCCTTGAGGCACTGAAGCTGGGAGACCGCGTTGCTATTATGAAAGATGGTGAAATTGTGCAAATTGGCACACCTCAAGATATAGTTTCCGACCCCGCCGATGACTATGTAAGCGAGTTTGTCAAAGATGTGCCCCGGGGACAGGTTATACCAATAGGAAGCATCATGGAGCAACCGCCGGTATTAGTACAGAGCAAGGAGAACCTTGAGGCAGTCATAAAACAGATGAACGAGAAGGATGTTAAGGTGGCTTTTATAATTGATGGTGAAGGCAGGCTCAAAGGGGTCGCAACCATGGAGCAGGCGGAGGAGGCGCTGAAGGAAGGTACAAAGAAAATAGAAGATATACTTCAAACCGAATTCGCAAGCGTGCCCGCGGCTACACGGCTGGATGACTGCTTGTCCCTGGTGGCTGAGGACGATGTACCACTGGCGGTATTAGGTGAAGAGAAACGCCTGCTGGGGGTGGTCACCAGGCCGACACTAATCGAGGCTATGCAATTGGGCGACAGCAGCAACAACAAAGGCTGATGCTGAGAGCATAAACAATCCCAACGTGCGCGGGTATAAAAATATTTCAGGAAAGTTTTAGAGGTGTTGACATACGGATGCAAAAAAATGCAGCTAAGAACTCTTCTACTGACGTTTCGGTGGAATCACTAACGATCTGGCAGCGACTGACTGGAAATGGGGAATTTCCCAGATTATCGACAGCGATTAAAATCGCTCTCTACGTTGTGGGTTTCGCCATCCTGATGGTAGTGGCCGTCGTTCTCTACAACAATGTGCCAATTGATGGGGAACCCGGCGCAGCCATTGATTACCCCGACGAATGGGCTGTTGGATGGGAGGTAATGCAATTTATAGATGGGGTTGTGGATTGGGTGGTGGTCAACTGGGACCCCTTCTTTTCTGCCATAAATGTAATCGTCTTGCGTGGCATATTGAGTCCCCTGGAGGACTTCTTCCTGTGGCTTCCCTGGTGGTCGATCATCGTGATATCCGGAGTCCTTGCCTGGCGCACGGTAGGAGCCAAGTTTGCCGGGATAGCTACGGGGTTCCTGGTGGTGATAACCATCGCGGGCTTGATTGACCCGAGTTCTCAAACCCTGGCTGTCACTCTTACGGCAACGTTAATCTGTGTGGTCTTCGGATTGCCCATGGGGATTGTTGCTGCCAGGAGCGACCGCTTTGATGGGGTCATACGGCCAATTCTGGACGGCATGCAGACCATGCCCAGCTTCGTGTATTTAATTCCGGCGGTGATGCTCTTCAGTTTGGGGAAGACACCAGCGGTAATGGCTACCTGCATCTACGCCATTCCACCCATCATCCGCCTTACCAATCTCGGAATACGGCAGGTTGACCCCGAAGTACTCGAGGCTGGCAGATCCTTTGGCACAACACCCTGGCAGTTGATGCTGAAGGTCCAGGTCCCGTTGGCCATGCCTACTATCCTGGCCGGGCTGAACCAGACGGTGATGATGGCACTGGCCATGGTGATTATCGCCTCCATGATTGGCGCCAAGGGCCTGGGAGCAGAAGTTCTCCTTGGCATCAACCGGCTGCAGGTAGGTAGAGGGTTCATCGCCGGCATCAGCATCGTGTTCATGGCGATTATCCTGGACCGTGTCAGCCAGGGGTTTGCCAAGAGACCGGAGACTCGGCGGGCTACATAGGGTCGCCACTATATGAGAAGACGGGCAACTGAGGAATTTCACACTCCCATGAGAATAAAAGAGATAGAACTGAAAGGAGGTGACAGGATAAAAAAATCACCAGAACACTCTTCATTAATAGAGACTCTACCATCCAGTGAAAGTGAAATAGACATAGTAAAGCAGGAGGAGACTTATTATGCAGTTTATTAAGACTCGATGGAAGCAGGGTCTGTTATTACTTACCACGTTAGTGCTTACAGCCACACTGATAGCTGGGTGCGGAGAGGCTGAGGAGGAAAAGCCTACCATCAAATTCTCTGATACCTGGTATGAGTCTGTCTGGCTCGGTAACGCCGTCGCCGGATTCATACTCGAGGAGGGCTACGGCTACCCGCCGGTAGAGACCGTTGAGGTGAGTGTACCCGTTAGCCAGGTCTCTTTGTCCAAGGGTGACCTTCACGCCTGGTTGGACTGTTGGTACTGGTACTACCTCGAGTGGTGGAACGAGGCAACAGCCGCCGGGGACGTCGAAAACCTCGGTCCCAGTATGGAACCGGCCCCCTCGTTCTGGACCATCCCTCAGTGGGTTCATGAGGAATACAATATCAATAGCGTGGAGGATATGAAGGAGCACTGGGAGCTGTTCCCGGACCCCGAGGACCCCACCAAGGGCTTATTCATCAACTGCCCCATCGGGTGGCAGTGCCAGATGATCAACACAGTAAAACTGGAGGCCTACGGGCTGACCGAATACTATAACATCATAGAACCTTCCGCCGGAGCTCTGGAGGCAGCCCTGGCCGGGGCGCAGAAAAAGGGCGACCCGGTCTTCGGTTACTACTGGGCACCGACCGCATTAATGGGGATGTTCGATTGGTACATCCTGGAAGAGCCAGAGTACGACTCAGACGTCTGGGAAAAGATCCAGCTTGCTCTTGAAGACGAGACCCTGCGGCCACTTGATGAGGCCTGTGCTTATGAGGCTGTATCCCCCGTTAACGCCATCTGGTCCGGCCTTCGTGACATAGCACCTGAAGCGGTTGCTCTATTCGAAAAGATGAACTGGGGCCTGGAACAAACCAACAAGGCTGCCGCCTGGGCAAAGGAAAACGAAGTACAGGACTGGGATAAGGTAGGTGTCTGGTACCTTAGAACCTATGAGGATCGCTGGAAGACCTGGGTCACCACTGATGCCTACAATAAGATAAAGGCCGCCTTAGACGACTACGGCCCAGTACCATAACAAGGAATAATTGGGGGCGCTGTTTTCAACAGCGCCCCTCTTGAAAAATCAAATTCAGAAATAGTTCAGGGCCTAGCTCGCCCCTCGATGAAAGCCCTGACCTCATCATCGTTCACCGAGCGTCCGGTGAATGTACCGGCGTCCTGCTGGGCAATCCAGAGGGCTGCCTCGGCTATCTGCTCAGGGCTCTTCATTCTGCCGAGTTCCTCTTCGCTGAAACTCCTTCTCTTGAAGACCTCCTTGAAGCCGTCCGTTGTCACGCCGCCTGTCGGGTAGAGGTCATTGACGGCAATGTTGTATTCCTTTACCTCCTGAGCCAGTCCCCAGCAGAAAAGCTCGATACCAGCCTTGGTAATGCTGTAACACACCTCGCCGGGAGGTGCCTGCCGTTTGGCGGCGATGGACGTCATGCACATGATGTTGCCGCTCTTCTGCTCCATCATTGTCGGCAGAACCGCCTTGGTGCAGATAAAGGTGCCGCGAAGATTGACCCGCATCATCAGGTCCCACCGTTTGACCGGCAAATCGGCCACGGTTGAATTCACGTTTACCGCGGCAACATTAACCAAGATATCTATCCGCCTGAATTCATCCAGAGTTCGCTTGACCATCCGCTCTACATCCTCATCAACCGTTATATCAGTCCTGATAGGGAGAACCCGACCACCAAAGGCACGAATCTCATCGGCAGTCTGGTTTATCGTGCCAGGAAGTCTGTGTTCACCTTCTTTCTCGGTACGGGCTACAACAGCTACCGCCGCACCCTCCCGGGCAAAAGTCAGGCAGATCTGTTTGCCGATACCACGGCTACCCCCGGTTACAATAGCTACTTTTCCATCCAGTTTCATCTTTCTTTCCCCTTACTAGACTCTGACAATGCTAGACTTTAGCAAATCCGCCCCGCTACGTCAAATAAACAAAACTGGAACTATTGACCGAAATGTGACAATTTGTTTACGGAATAAATAATGTAGTGGAGAATGTATACAGAGAGTTCAGAACAAGGAGAGACTGAGTGGGTTGTGGAATTTAATGCTGTGTGAATTAATACTGTGGTTTACTTCTGATGTACCGTTGAAGCGCCGGATACGCTAAGGTCACGCATTGTGGGGTTGCCGATGTAATTAAGCTTGGAACATCCGCTCAGGTCGATTGCCAGGTTTCCATCCACATTTATTGTCGCCTTGCTTGCCCCCTTGAGATGAATATCCGTGTCGTGAAGGGTAAAATCGGCGAAGTCCAGCTTACTGGCACCCCAGGCGTTAAGAACTACGTTGTTCGCCGAACCGCTTAATTCAGCCCGGCTGGCTCCTGAGAGAGTAAATTCGCCATTATCCAGCTTGACATTACCGCGAATACTGCTGGCACCCGATATCTCGAATTTGGCCTCTCCGGCCTCCATGTTTATATCAAGAGAGCTGGCGCCGGATAGATTAAGGGCGAAACACTCCCTGGAATTGAACCCGCTTACCAACCCTTTTGCCGCCCCAGCCAGACGCATCTTATTGAGAGTGGGCATAGTTATTCTGGCTTCCAGTGTTGGTCTCATATGGAAATGGAGTGGTTCAAGTGATATTTTAAGTGTGTTACCCGATTTGGTAACATTGATATAATCGAAGAGCCTTTCGTTAGCTGTAATACTGACACCGTATGAATCCGAGCGTGTTATCTCAACATCAAAGGCGTGACCGACTTCGACATTGGTGAAATCAGAAAAATCCATCTCCCGGGTAACCACGCTTCCGGAGTTAGCTGACGACCCCATCATTACAGTTACCGCCTTCTCAATCCTACTCTCCACCCGTTTCCTCAGTTCCTCAACCCACTTCTCAGCACGCTCGGTCGCTTCTCCGGCCTTCTTTTTACCCATATGCCCGGATTCTTCAGCTATTCTCCTTAATATATCGCCGACCTCGTCTATGTCCCTTTTTATTCTTTCCTTTACCTCTTCGGCTTCTCTCTTAAGTTCATCAATGTCTTCCATTCGGCTAACCTTCCCACACTTATTAGGAAACTCCTGGTTATGTCGAAATTACTCCAGTTTAGTGTGTCTCTTATGTAGTTGTCAATACCCCCAGGAATAACATTTGGTCACCCCGGATGGGTGACCAAATTAAAGTTGGTACAAAATTAGTACGTGTTGGTAATATTCGGAGTAACTAATGGATATCGTTCCATAGTCTGAGTGGCCGGTGTGGTGAAGTTAGTTCCGATAAATAGACCGAAAACCTGTCTAATCAACTCGGCTGACTTCATTAGATTTTTCATCTACCTACCTCCTCTTCTTCCACTATTACCAACTACCTGTACACATAACCACTAATGGCTATGCGTAATACTGCAAGTACGGGTGATGCTCCAGTGTTTCTGCAGTTGGAGTAGTGAAGTTATTGCCCATAAACAGACCAAATACATGGCCGATTATCATAATTGACTTCATTAAGTTCTTCATCTGCTTACCTCCTCTCTTTTATTTAGCCTCAATTACAGTCTATACCACTGGAGTTAAGGGAAGATTACGATTTGACCCAGCAAGTTAAGAGGAGGTTACAAAATGGTAAAAAGAAGGTTACAGTTTGATTGCGAAAAGGCGAAAATAGAAAATAACAAGTGCAAAACAGGCAGCGTGACGGGCTGTACGTTATTCCGGCAACTGCTATACTTTCGCCAGAAAGTAACCGACGCCAGTTCTGGTGAGAATAAGCGCCGGATGGCTGGGGTCTTCCTCTATCTTTTCACGCAGACGCCGGATATGAACTTTTAGGCTATCAGCCGAGCCTGGATAATCATCACCCCAGACTGCCTCGGCAAGGCTTGAGTGGGTGACAACACGACCAGCATTTCTCATCAGGTGACTCAGGATATGATTCTCGGTTACAGTAAGGTTAATTTCTTTCCCACCGCTATAAAGCTGACGGGCGGTGGTATCAAGGCGAAGTGGCCCATAAACCAGTGACTCTTCTTCTGAAGGAGCCTGCCGACGAATCAAGGCTTTCACCCGTGCCAGAAACTCCAGTTGCCTAAAGGGCTTTATTATATAGTCGTCGGCCCCCCACTCCAATCCCTTGACAACGTCAGCCTCGTCTGCCCTAACCGTCAGGATAATAGTCGGGACCTTGGAAAAGAGGCGGATCTGACGCAGCACTTCAAAGCCACTGATATCAGGTAGTCCCAGGTCAAGAATGACGATATCGGGTAACTCGCTCTCGACCAGTTCATACCCTTTCTGACCCAGACGAGTAGAGATCACATCAGCCTCAGGCCAGCGTATTCGAAAAGCAAGGGAAATGGCATCTATAATCTCTTTGTCATCCTCGATGAGAAGAACTTTCATCTGCTGCCTCCTGCTAACTAGCTTCCCGCCGCTGGCTGGCAGTGGCTATGGGAACAGAAAAACCAAAGGTTGAGCCTTTACCGGCTTCGCTTTCCACCCATATCCTGCCGCCCTGAAGTTCTACCAGATATTTGCATAGCGCCAGCCCCAGTCCCAGCCCGCTGAGACGTTCTCGGTCACCTATCTGACGGTGATACGGCTGAAATAGTCGTTTCTGCTCCTCCTCAGGGATACCCGGGCCGGTATCCTCAATCTCCACAACCACGACACGCTCATTCTTGTTTGCTTTCAGGGTTATTTTGCCACCTTCGGGAGTGAATTTGGAGGCATTGATAAGGAGGTTGAGCACCACCTGCCGCAAGCGTTCCTCATCGCCCCAGACCAGGGGGAGTGAAGGTGCCAGAGCCAGCTTCAGTGACTGCTCGTTGCTCGAGATAGTTGCTTTCATATCCTCGGCTATCCCCCGAAGCAGTTGCCGTATATCCACCGGTCTCGGGTGCACCTGCAGCATACCGATTTCACCTCTAGCCAGGTCAAGAAGCTCATCAATCCGGTTGCTCAGATTGCCCGCACCGCGGTGTATATTTTCAGCAACGCTCGCCCATGGTTCCTCACGGAGCTCGGAAACGAGTAGCTCGCTTGATGACAATATAGGCGTAAGTGGAGTCTTTAACTCGTGTACTAATGCCCGTGTGAACTCGATTCTCCTCTGTACTTCAGCCTCCAGTTCCTGGCGTAGTTTTCTTTCCTCCTCGTAAAGCTCCTCGAGCTTCTCCTGCGCCCGCTCACGCTCGGTGATATCCATGGAGTGTCCCAGGGTGGCCCGCCTTCCCTGGTATTGAATGGAGGCAACCCCCTCCAGCATCCACCTGATTTCCCCGCTTCGAGTAACAATGCGGTACTTATACGGAGAGGAACTCTCACCTTTGAGCATCTTTATGGCGTTCTCCCTCAGCATTTCCCTGTCTTCAGGGAGGACAAGCCTCATAGGGTCGGTGTCCAGTAATTCGTCCGGGCTACCACCAGTAACACCGCGGAATTCATCATTCACGAACTTAAACTCATTATCCTGGACAATGAACAGGCCAACTGGTGAGCTGGCACGGAAGATGCGGAATAGCTCCCCTTCCTGCTGCTGTTGATTCGCTGAAGCTTCCAGTTCAGTAACCTGCTGGCGCAATTTGGTCAACTCGTCTATGAGTTGTTGTTTCGTTTTCTTTTCGTCTTTCATTTTTTCGCTTAATAGATTCTACTGCGGTAAACTATTATCGTCAAATTACGTACTCATCGCAGATGCTCATAATAGTGAGTTATCAGCGCCTATTGATACTCGCGGGAAACATAAAGCAGGTGGGTACGGCGACAACAACCGCCAGTACGAACAGAGCCATACCCATCTATTTAAGAATCCGTAAAACTGCAAATGTATTTTGATGGTTGGTATAAATAGCCTTCGGTTTAGTAGTTAAGAGGATTGAGGGTCAGGAGTTTCTTGGCAATGTCCGGGTATTTGGCGATAAACAACAGCTCGTCCTCGACCAGTGGTCTCTGAGATTCAACATTCGCATATCTCACCAGCTCCAGGACTTCTTCCGCTTCTTTCTGGTTATTGAATGAAATTGCCATCTCGCCCATTATCTCGTCCATAACATATCTGAAGCCGGATATGCCGCCATACTGTCCGGTGCATATCTCTCTCCCCGTTTCGACAAACTCCGGCTCACCTCTACCCAGCTCAGTGAAGTCATATAACTCATAGTTCGCCGGGTCTTTGAGCACACCGTCAGCATGGATACCGGAAGCGTGGGCGAAAGCATTAGCACCAACACCCGGTTGATTTATGGGAATGGGAACACCAAAGGCATAGCTTGCGAACTTGGCTATTTTCCATGATTGTGACAAATCAATCTTGCTGGCAAGTTGATACTTTTCAGCGAAATCCTTTGACTTGGTAAGCGCTAAAATCACCGCAACCAGGTCAGCATTACCAGCCCTCTCGCCAATCCCGTTAATTGTGGTGTTAATGTAGGCGTCCTGCCCACCGTCAATGGCACCTCTGGCTCCTGCCAAGGAATTAGCCACCGCCATTCCCAGGTCACCATGGCAGTGTAGCTCAATTGGCATCCCTGTATTCTCCGCCAGCCTCTTCACCGTTTCATAAATAGTAAATGGGTTATCATAACCAAGAGTATCACAATATCTCAGCCGGTCAGCGCCATGCTCCTTGGCTGCCAGACCGAATTTAACCAGGTAGTCGAGGTCTGTCCGCGAAGCGTCCTCAGCATTCACCCCTACGGATTCAGCCCCAAGAGATTTCGCCGTATCCACTGCTTCCACCATCATAGCCGTGACATCTTGCTTGGTCTTCCTGCCCAGAAACTTGCCATTAATCATCTGCTGCGATGTTGAAATTGAGAGATTGAGATGCCTGATATCCGGGACCAACCTAAAAGCAGTCTCTACATCCTCGGCAACCGCCCTCATCCATCCTTCCAGGCGCATGGGCTGCAGGACTCCCATCTCGGCCAGCTCCAGATTAGCCTTAAGGTAGTTCGACTCGTGCCGTGTAGTGGGGAAGCCGAATTCAGACTGAAAGACTCCCATCTCATTCAGGTACAGGTTTATCAAGGTCTTTTCCAGCTTGGATAGACCAAGTTTGGCTGTCTGGACACCGTCCCGATTGGTTACATCGATGATATGAATTTTGCCCATCACTTCCTCCATAAATGCCTAATTCAATATCAGACTTCACCAACTTTTTAAAAAGTGTAAATAAAACATATTACCAAAGTATTAAGTTCGGTAAAATCTGTGCGGCAAGTATATTATATAACAGATTATCGCTATAGGTAAAATAAAGACTAACGACTGAGGCGCCTTGGGTACTAGTTCCGCTTAAGTTTCTCTATCACAGCATCAGCTACCTGTGAAGTGCCCACTGCAGTATCAGGTGCTTCCGGTTTAAGGTCATAGGTAACGTTCTTGCCTTCAGCGACAACCCCGGCTATCGCCTTCTCCAGCCTTTCGGCATTTTCTTGTTCCCCAAGGTGGCGGAGCATCATCACCCCGGAGAGCATCATTGCCATGGGGTTGACCTTATTCAGGCCGGTGTATTTCGGGGCACTGCCGTGGGTAGCTTCAAACACGGCTATCTCGTCGCTCAGGTTTGCCCCGGGAGCCAGCCCCAGCCCACCAATCAGCCCGGCGCACAGGTCAGAAAGCAGATCGCCGTACAGGTTGGGGGCAACTACAACGTCAAACTGGTGCGGCCTCTGCACCAGCTGCATGCACATGTTATCCACGATTCTGTCCTCGAATTCAATATCGGGGTATTCCCCGGCTACTTCCCGGGCAACGGATAGAAACAGCCCATCAGAAAACTTCATGATGTTGGCTTTGTGCACCGCCGTCACTTTGCGCCGATGGTGTCTTCGGGCATAATCAAAGGCGAACCTGACGATTCT
>Ga0209427_10010824_pt1 | contig 10077 bp, 8 predicted proteins | sample DeeMarSWOR136_30_FD_187465 | JGI IMG/M metagenome (GOLD analysis project Ga0209427, IMG submission 187465) | Marine sediment microbial communities from White Oak River estuary, North Carolina - WOR-1-36_30 (SPAdes) (version 2) | ecosystem: Environmental > Aquatic > Marine > Intertidal zone >...
ATCAAACACCCCTATATCACTGGAGCGGAACCATTCCCCACCCCAAAAAGCGGCTTCGTTTGCCTCGGGGTTATTGAGATAGCCTTTCATAATGTTGCGAGCTCTAATACAAATTTCACCCTTCTCTCCCCCGTCCATCTGTTTGCCACTTTCATCTCTAATTTGAATTTCCACACCGGGCACCGCCGTCCCCACTGAGCCAATGACATGGCGGTAGTAGTGATTATAGGTGACCATGGAGGCTGACTCGGTCATACCATAGCTCTCGTAAATCGCCAGATCGGTCCGCTCCTTCCACTGGCGAACCACCTCTGCTGCCATGCTCGCCGCAGCCGAAAAACAGTAGCGCACGGCTCCGAGTTTTTCCTTGAGCCTCTCCACGGCCAGAAAGCGAACATACAGCGTAGGAACCGCAAAGAGCTTGGTCACACGACCGCCTGCCATGAGATCCAAAACCCGTTCCATATCAAAGGCGGGTATCATCTCGAGGCAGCCTGCGCTCAATATGGTGGCATTCATAATGTGCATCTGGCCGAAGATGTGGTTGAGAGGCAAAAAAAGGAGTGCCCTATCTTTTTCACTTGATCGCTCATGGAAGATGACATTCTGTATGGCCGTATTCACGTTTTCGTGCGCGAGCATGACCCCTTTCGGCGTTCCTGTCGTTCCTCCGGTATATAAAATGGCGGCTGTGTCAGAACGGTCACGGTCGATCGCCCTGAATGAACTGGACCCTATATTCAATAGCTGTTCGAAATCCATGTCGCCCTGGGGGCTGATCACTTTGTCCAGCCATCCTGCCCCCCGGAACCCGGCCAGGTCATCCAGTTCCTCATCAAAGGTAAAAAGGACCTTGGGTCGGCAGTGGTTGATCAAAAGAGACAATTCATCGTGTTTAAGCATACTGGAGAGGGTCACGGCCACAGCGCCGGCCTTGAGCACACCGAAGTAGAAGGCAATCCAGTCACCGGAATTGGGTGCGCAAAGACCGATGTGGTCTCCAGGTTTAATGCCCATCCTGATGAGGGCGGTTGCCACACGATTGGCGCGATCATTAAGTTGGGCATAGCTGGTTTCGGACAAGTCTTCGCCCAAAGCAGGCCGGTCAGGAAAGTAGAATGCGGATCGTTCCAAGTTTTTCGCGATATTCATCTCCAACTCCTCATTGCTTCATCGAATAAGGCATATAAAGCGCAATCCCGCCAGCCCAGCAATGGTGCTTTTTACCAGGGCTAATCTACCTTATAACACAAACGAGACGGTTTTTGGAGTAAGTTCCCAGATGTCCCGATAGTAGATACAGTGGCTGGGGCAGGCATTGACGCAGGCCGGCTGTAGCCTATTTTCGAGCGCCTCGACACACACGCCGCAATTCAGGCAACGCTTGGCTTCACCGATAGCCCCTTTTTCATCGGCTATGGCAGTAACTCGGCTCATGCCTTCTGCCTCTATTACCCCATGCAATACGTTAGCCGCGATTGTCCTCCCCTCCCTTAAATCCACCCCCCTGAGGTAGCGGTGGATAGAAACAGCCGCCTCTTTACCGGTGGCAATGGCCCCGATAACGTCCCTCGGGCCGGTAACGGCATCGCCGCCAGCAAAAACACCTGCAATGCTGGTCTGCAATGTACCGGGATTTACCAGAACGGTCCCCTGGCTCGTAAATTCCAGTTCTTTTGGCAGCATCATTCTGTCCACAGATTCACCAACGGCAATGAACAGATTATTAACGTCCAGGTGAAACTCAGAGCCTTTTACCGGTAGCGGGGAACGGCGGCCCGTAGCGTCATAGCCGCCCAGCTCCATTCGAATACATTGAATACCGGTTAACTTGTTGTTATTAGGTAGTATTCTAACCGGGGCGGCCAGGAAGCTCATCCTGACACCTTCCCGTTCCGCTTCGTCTACTTCGGCGGCCATTGCCGGCATTTCGGCTCGGGAACGACGATAGATGATTGACACCTCCTTTGCCCCCAAACGCCGTGCCACTCTGGCCGTATCCACCGCTGTATTACCACCGCCAATAACGGCTACCTTTTCTCCAAGAATAATCTTCTGCCCGTAATGCAGCTGTTTGAGAAAGTCAAGGGCGTAAGCTATTCCTTCGGTTTCTTCTCCGGGGATCTCCATTTTCTGGCTCATGTGAGCACCGGCACCCAGAAAAACCGCATGGTATCCTTGACTCAAGACATCTGCCAGGTCTTTGACTGGGGTATCTGTCTTGATCTCTACTCCCAGCTCCTCGATGTAGCTTATCTCCCTATCCACTAGGTCTCTGGGTAGCCTGTTTTCCGGAATACCGTAGCGCAAATGGCCACCAGGCTGCGACTCGGCCTCGAACACGGTAACTGTGTATCCCAGTCTGGCCAGGTCATAGGCGCAGGAGAGGCCGGCTGGCCCGGAACCGATGACAGCTGCCTTGCCCTCCTTTGTCTTTTCCACCGGGGTCGCCTTTTCTCTCCCTGCGTGCCTCTCGTAGTCGGCGAGGAAGCGCTTCAGAGCTCGAATCGCCACCGGCAGGTCTATCTTCCCTCGCTCGCATTCCGTTTCACAGGGTCGTGTACACACATAACCCAGGACTCCGGCAAAAACTGTGGTCTCTCTTATCACCTCAAGGGCTTCCCTGAATCTGCCCTGTGAGGCAAGATTCACATAGCGCCAGGCATTGAGCCCGGCTGGGCAGGCGGCCTGACATGGAGCCGTGGCGGCACGCCCGCACTCGGTCACGAAGTAATTGAGTCGCCACTGACCTCCTACTTCCCTCATATCAGGATAGACCCTTATCCACCTGGGCCCCACTGGCAGGTTGTGATCTTGTTTGCAGGCCACTTCACAGGCGAAGCACCCATGACAATTTTCAGCAACGGTCACGCGTTTGTATTCTTTAAGCATTATTGTGCCTCCTCCTTGGCCGGATATATTTTGCACATCAGGGCCCTCAGGTTACTGGCACCCATCGAGACATCGAAGGTGCTGGGGTCATTATCGGTGAGGATATTGCTGTTTGACTGGTCCCAACCATGTCCCGGGTCTTTTTGCTCGGGGAACCACCAGCCATGCTGAATGCATACCACCCGTGGGTCAATCCCCGGGGAGAGCGTAGCCCGCTGCTTGATTCTTCCTCTATGATTCTCAATATACACCCAATCGCCTTCCTCAATACCATGTGCCTCCGCCGTCTGAGGGTGCATCTCAATGATGGGGTCAGGGTTAATTTCACGGAGCCAAGGTATCATACGGTGCTCAGAATGGAAAAAGACAGGTGTCCTGGGTCCGGTAATCAGAATGTAGGGATACTCCTTTGCCATCTCTGGCTTGCTCACCGGGCTCTCGGGTATTTCTATGTACCGCGGTAGCGGGTCATAGCCCCACTTCTCAAAAGTGGTGCAGTAGAGTTCGAACTTCTTCGTGGGGGTGGAGAAGCCCTTTTCCTCGTATTTTCTGTACCTCACCTCACCTCTTATATAGGGCTTATCCCTGAGCTGGGCCCAGGTAACACCGCCAGGTTCCAATATAGAATCAAGGTCCGCCTCGACATTGGCACCCCAACCTTTCTGCCCCATTCTTCTGCCTAATTCGTTCCATATCTCGAAGTCAGACTTGCATTCGCCAATCTGCACGATTTTCCTTCTGGGGAACAGGTATCCGTGCCGGAAAAAGAATCCACCCGTATACTCTGCTTCGAGCCAGGTAGCTGCCGGCAGGAAGATATCGGCCAACTCCGCGGTTGGCGTCAGGAAGAAATCAGCTATCGATAGGAATTCAACCTGACTTAGTGCCTTGCGGACTTCCTTGGCATTGGGCCTGGTGAGAACCGGGTTGGAGGCTTGCATGAGAATTGCCTTGATGGGGTAAGGCTTACCGGTAAGGATGGCATCCCACACGTACTTTTCCGGTAACAGTCCGATCATGTGGCAAAGTTTATGCGCATCACCGGCCAAGCACTTGGCCTTCTGCTCAGGGGCAAGCTCTCTATGATAGGTGAACTGGCTAATCGTTTTCCCTTTTGGCGGCAGGAAAAAGGCGCCTCCGCCGGGTACATCCAGGTTTCCGGTGATGGCCACCAGGTCAATGAGCAGACGGTCAGCGTCGATGCAATTGATGGTTTGCTCGATAGCCACTCCCCACTGAATGGTCGCGGGCTTAGTTTCAGCGAAAAGCCTGGACGCTTCCCGTATCTTCTCCGCCGGCACCCATGTAATCTCCTCTACTTTATCGAGTGGGTATTCCCATGCCCGCTCCACGAACTCCTCCCAGCCGTGGACATACTTCTGGACAAACTCTTCATCATAAAGCCCTTCGTTAATTATTACGTTGGCCATACCCAGCGCGAGAGCAGCATCTGTACCGGGCCTCAGCTGTAGCCAGATATCAGCCCTGCTTGACAGGTAAGTCAACCTGGGATCAATGACAATCAACTTCGCCCCCTGTGACAATACCCGGCTCAGGTTTTCACCCGTGTACTCATCGGCGTTCACCCAGAGTATGTTGTTCCCCCATACCATGACACACTGTGGGTTGCCATCGTAGTCAGCTATCGGCAGATTACCACAGGTAACCAGAGAAGCACCCACCCTGGAGAGATAGCAAAAATGTCCCGCAGCAATGATATTGGGTGTGCCCAGCAGATTTCCAAACCTCGCTAAAAATGATTCGCCTTCTCTGGAAGTGCCCTGTCCCAACGCAATGTACTCAGGACCATAGTCCTTTATCACCTGCTTTAATTTGTTGACAATGGTATCCAGGGCCTCGTCCCAGGAGATTCGTTGCCACTTGCCCTCTCCTCTTTTGCCTGCTCGCTTGAGTGGATGCGTGACCCGGTCCGGATGATACACCAGCTGGTGAAAGGCCAAACCCTTACTGCACATACTGCCATGGTTGGTAGGGAAATCAGGGTCGCCTTCAATCTTGACTATGGTACCATCCCTCACGTGAACCAGAACCCCGCAACCACCATGACAACCCCGGCAATTACTCCTAAAGATTTCTTCTTTACTCGATTCACTCATGGTGCCCCCTCATCCATTCTTTACAGTATTCAACGATGCCTTCGTGGCGACAATTTACTGCGGTCCCACCCCGTTCTTACCACACACATTAATCCTTCCATTCCAAGCCCCAAAGCCTTATTTTGACACCCAGACGCGCATGAATAACGTTGGCATGGATGATACCTTCTATATCCTTGGTGTACATCCTTTGTTGAGTAACGATTACTTCTCCGGCCAGTATCTTTTGCGTATTTCTTTCTTAAGAATCTTCCCCTGGGGGCTTTTGGGTAGAGATTCAAGAAACTCAACTGACTTAGGTGCCTTGTAAGAAGCCACATGCGCTTTGCAAAAGGCAATAACTTCCTTCTCAGTAGTAGTGGCATCCGCCTTCAAAGCGATCACCGCATGAACACGCTCCACCCATAATGGATCCGGGATACCGATAACAGCAACTTCGGCAATCGCAGGGTGCATATAGAGGACCTCTTCTACTTCTCGGGAATAGACGTTTTCACCGCCAGTCACAATCATGTCCTTTTTTCTGTCTACGATATATATGAATCCTTTTTCATCATAGTATCCTAGGTCGCCGGTATGGAGCCACCCATCAATGAGAACCTCACTGGTTTCTTTTGGTTTGTGCCAGTATTCAACCATGATGGAATCACTCCGTGCGATTATCTCGCCTACGGTTCCTGGCTCAACATCATTGTTCTTTTCATCAACCACTCTGATATGAACACCAAGACTCGGTTGCCCGCAGGAACGTAACACTTCTTGTTCTTCCTGTGGCCTGTCCAAAACTTGGTGAGCCTTCCTGGGAAGTGAAGCAATGTGCGGTCCTGATTCGGTCTGTCCATAGCCCTGCGAAAAAATTGGCCCGAATATCTCAAGACCCTGCCTTAATAACTCCACTGGCATGGGGGATGCCGCATAATAGATTCTATTCAAACTGCTTAGGTCGTAGTCTTTCAAGTCTCGGTGAGACAATAGAGAATTTAGCTGTGTGGGGACAATTTGCATATCCGTCGCCTTCTCCATTTGAATGGCCTGAAGAACAGCATGTGGATCAAAAGATCTTTGAGGCATTATCACATTGCAACCCCCAACAAGGAAAAAGGGCCACACATGGCTGTCTCCACCGATGTGAAAGAATGGCAATACCATGACATGCCTGTCTCCGGCCTTGGCACCCATCTCCAGAGCCTTTATCCGGGTGTTATCCAGCTTGCGACAATGAGTATAGAGGGCACCGCGAGGAACACCTGTGGTACCACTGGTATAGAAGATGAGAAAGGGGTCGTCTTTGCCTACATTCATATCAGGCTCATTGGATGGATGGGTCGCGAGCAACTCGTGATGAAAAACCATATCAGGAGCAGACGCCCCGAAGGAAATATATTGCTTCACTTTGGGAAGACGGGATCGTAGGCTGTTGACAGTGGTAACAAGCTCCGGGCCAATAAAAAGTGTATTTGCCTCTGAATAATTAATGAGATATTCCAACTCTTCACTGTGGAGCCTGGGGTTGAAGGGTGAAGCAATAAATCCCCCTTTCATTGCAGCCCCATAAACATCCATGTACTCAAGGCAATTCCATGACAGAATGCCTATGACATCTCCCTTTTTGACCTCTGATGCGCAAAGCGCGTGGATCAAGCTGTTCACCCGTGCATTGAACTGGGCGAAGGTTATTCTTTGGGGGCCGCATACAAAGGCCTCATCATCGGAATGCAAAAGGGCATTTCTATAGACAATATCGGCAAAAGTTCCTAACTGGTACCGGCATAATTCTTTCAATATGAGCTTATCTGGCATGCCTTCCGCACCCAACTATGCATTTGTTGCACATGTGCATCTCCTCCTCTATTCCCTGTCTTGAGGATTAATGCTCAACCCAGAAAAGCTCTTCGTACTCAAACCCCCTTGCCGACCCAGATCCAGCAATCTGTTCGATCCCTTTGCTGTACTTACTGTTGGAACTATAAAAATAAACTTGAGTTTTTGTCAATTCATTTATTATCAATATGTTTACCTTTACTTCGAGCGTACTCATTCGGTTATATACCAATCGCAATAAACGAATATTACTACTTAAAAACAGATACTTATAATACATGAAAGTTGTATTTCAAGGTGAGACGCTTCCCCAAGGGATTGTACAGAGAAGCTGGGAAACGCGCGGGATGTCCCTAACCAATATCTAGGACACAAACCAGAACTAGTATTGCCAGTAGAAAAAAAACATGATATGGGTAACCTAAATCTTGAAATGGAATACCGCTCCTATTGAATTGGGACTGGTGAGAACTGTTACCCTGTTGCGAAGGGAATTCATCTGACAGTTAAGGAACACCTTGATATAATTAATTTAAATACTTAGAAGCAATACTGCCTGGGAGGCTCCCGTGGATACGAAAAGATATGTGAGTGATTTGAGCACTAACGAAAAAGTGCTGATGGCGGTGGTGAGGGCCGCAGAAACCTTCAAGAGAACCCACTCTGCCATTTTCAGGAACTACGGCCTCTCCTTCCCGCAGTACAATGTCCTTAGGGTTTTGGATGCGTCCCGGAACGGTATGAACAGGATATCTGAAGTGAGCAGGATCATGCTTGTTCCAGGTGCAAACATGACGGGCATAGGCAAGAGATTGGAAAAAAACGGTTTTTTAATCAGGAGATCAGATCCCAATGATGAGCGTGTAACCATTCTTGAAATCACACCAAAGGGGAGAAAAACCCTGAAAAACATAGAGCAGGAAAAGGACCGAAGTATCGAAGCCATCCTGGGGGGTTTTTCACAGAACGACAAAACGGAGCTTCTGGACAAGCTCAAACAATTAATTAAGAACAACATGCATTCATCATGAACACGATACCAAATACTGACCTGCCCCCGTAAGTTACCACACCCTTTAAGCTAGAGTTCTGAACCGACCCTCATACCACCACGGACCATATGTTCAAACATGAGGCACTTGCTGGGATTCTCTGTCTTGAAAATGATTTCACCAACCACCCCCTTTTCAAGGATATCCCAACTGGTAAAGGCTTTGGCTCTGAACATCTTCCCTAAGATTGGACTGTCACAAGAACTCTGAAAACCTTGATCGATACTGTTTTTTGTGCACCATGCAGAAATATTCAACATCGAAAACCAATCCTCTTGTTTCAAATAAAAATAGTCAAATAGTCAAGCCTGGCCCCTATTACTAACGCGGCCTATTCATCTATCAAACTGAGTATGGAGACAGACATTTTCTCGTTTCTATTTTTTGGTTAGCGCCAAAGCTATCTTTCTTAGCTCGCTGTTGACCAGGCCTTCAAGCTTCTTCTTTACTACACGCGAGTAATACTCCTGTTCTGTCTTTGACAATGAATCTCCTTTGAGCTTCTTTAGAATGAGTTCCTTTTGTTTTGGTGGAAATAAAGTGCTGAGGTGAAGGTCCAGTTGAAATGATCGAAGCTGCCTCCTCCTATTCCTTTCACGAACAGACTCAGAATTATCTAGATCTATCACATATCTTCTGAGGGCATTTCTCAAACGTTCTGTTGATACGGACCTGTGCTTGCCCAAGTCCAGTACTTCCTCTTTCAGTAAATTACCATATTTCACTCTCAGGGGATCCACGATGCGATCTAGCCCCTCCGGTTTATCCAGCCCCTCCTGGGACATTAGATCCGAACTTGCCAGGATCAGCTTTTCCAGATTTGCCCTTCTTTGACTCCTTCGACCATATCTGGAAAGCAGCCCACGGATATCCAACTTGATGCCGCGATGAGCGCAGTTCCCCAAAACGACAGGGAACGCTTCGATTAGCCTGGAATCATGGGAGGCCGATAACTCGTCGAGGGTATCAAGAACCTTCTCACTACTAGGCCTCTCCTTTTCCGGGGAAAAGAGTCGGTATCCTAGTTCTCCCAGTGCTGTGATCAGTTCCTCTTTGTTCATTTGTATGCTGCTACCTTTTCAATAAAGTGATGGTTTACCAAGCCCTTTTCCAAGAGGGCTTGTGCGAATACACTGAAGTTCTGTATCATTTTCTCTGGATTAAGATCATACTTCGCAGCCTCAGTATATCTTTTCAGCAATTCCTCCGGGTCTATCTCGGATTTGGCAAAAGCAGCCACACAGTCCTCAACGTCAACCCGCACTCCTCGAAACATCTTGGTAATAATAAGATCCTGGAGATTCAGAGCACCTAAATAGATATGTCTCCATTTCTTGATGGCTATATTTCTGCCCGGGTCCAGCGGGGAATCGAGGAGATCGGTTGTGAAGACCCGGTTCCCGACACAAAACTGATACAAAAAATAAGGGTCATCCGGGTGTGCTAAGCCGCCACCCTTTTCTTTATAACCGAGCGATCGCAGGAACTTCATCAGCCTTACATACTCTTTGCCGATAGGAACAATGAAGTCTATATCTTTGGTAGAATCTTTTATTTCAAGCAATGTCAGGGCAGTCCCACCGCAGCCAATCAGGTTAACCTTGAAATTTATCAAGTGCTCCCAATTCTCAATTGTCTGTATCAGTTCCCTGCCTGTGATTCTGTATTTGCTAGCTGTGACCATAAACGTTCCAATTTTCTAGACAAAATAACGGCTTTTAAATAGATTTGTCAAGAACAAAATTGTATTTATATATACAATTAATTTGTATCTCTGAATACAAATATTAAGAGTGCTCAGCTATTGATCTCCTAAAGACTTTTCCTGATTCACAAAGAGTTAAAGAGGCTGATGGGAAGTACATAAGATCACCAGTTGTTGAGCGTTGATGTTGAATGCCTGACATATGACTCAAATAACAGGTATGAAGCACGCCGATATCCGCCGTGATATATGCAGTAAAATCAGGATGATCGGTGGCTGTGGGTATGGCAAGAGATCACAAATTTCTGATTGTTAAATTGCAATGTACTGAAGAAAATGATTGGATGAGGAATGAAAATACAGTCCGGTACAATGGTAGGAAGTTTACAATTTCAGGAACGACCTTTTTTTCACTTTTCCCTTGACTAATTTTCTGTTTTTGGATAAAAAAGTAGCCAAAAATAAATAAGTGGATACACTTTTATCCAAG
>Ga0209427_10010825_pt1 | contig 10077 bp, 6 predicted proteins | sample DeeMarSWOR136_30_FD_187465 | JGI IMG/M metagenome (GOLD analysis project Ga0209427, IMG submission 187465) | Marine sediment microbial communities from White Oak River estuary, North Carolina - WOR-1-36_30 (SPAdes) (version 2) | ecosystem: Environmental > Aquatic > Marine > Intertidal zone >...
CGGAGATACCCCAGAATTTCTTGGGTGCGCGCAGATTGGGGAAGACAACGAAGGGAATAAAGCCGTAGGGATTGGCTTTGGATTCTATCAGGATATTGTCCAGGTACAGCTCGAAATCACGATCCGTCCACACCTCAACGACGACTGTTGTCCTGCCTCTGGGCTTGATGCCATGGATGAGCTGGGCCTCCTCGGCTGATAGTTTGTACCTTGAAGCTATACGCCATATGCGGGAGATGTCATCCCCGGCCCACCAGACGTAAATGCCCTGGATATCGGGTGAGGTTATCCTGACCCTTTTCTCCGTGCTATCCCAGATAACCTTGTAACACGCATCACCCAGTACGGCACAATCAATCTCTGTTTCCAGGTCAAGCTGCTCCAGTTGATTGTCCGCATAGACGGAATACAGCCAGGTTTCGGCCTTAGCCGCCTTTTCTACCGCATCGTCGGACTTTTCGACAGGATCAACGCCAAAGCTGATGCCACCCATGAGATACGACGTTATTTTCTCCACAAAAACCTTGGCATAGTTGAAGATTAGGCGCCGTTCACCCCGTCTCTCCCTGCCCTCCCACTGCCGACCGCAGTAGAAATCCAGGAGTCCCTTATATCCCTTAATCCTGTCAACATCCAGACGGTTCAATTGAGAAGGTATCGTTTCATTCATTTATGCTTTGTTCTCCTTTTGCAGACTTCTTATTGTCTGTTACAGACTCCGGCATTACACGGGATTGATACGGCAAAGCACTCTTTAGTGCCCTCTGTATCGTCCTCTGACTGACACCGAAGAGCTTTGCCAGTTCATCTACCTTCCAGCCATCTGCATAACGTCTTTTGATTTCCTTATTGCGTAATGCTCTCCGCCAGCGTTGCTTGCCGTTGGGCTCATCATAGAAACACTGTGGAAATGGACAGCTGAGACAGGAATCGGCAAATTCGCAACCTTCGTCCCGGTAGTGCCGGTATTCCGGTAGTAAATCTGGTTCATTCTGCCCTGTTTCCCCCCTTTTCAATTCCGTTTCATCATCGCCAGTCTCGCTCGTCACCAAATCCATAGCGCACCTCATAAACCAAACAATAAAATATTAGAACTTATGTTCTATATTGTCAATGAGATATTGTCACTTTTTTGTCCTAAATACTTGACAAACGTACTCCTGATTGTTATAATTGTTTTGACAAAGCAATATTTATTTAATTGTTAAGAGAAAGATATGCCGGTTTGGGACAATTATCTTAACGTTATTGAGGCCAGCCGCCGCTTGAAGGTTCATCCGGAAACGGTGAAGCGGCTCTGCCGCCAGGGCGACCTTCCCGCACACAAGATTCACAATACCTGGCTCATTGATAAGGACATTCTGGATAACTTCGCCGGCACGTATAATCCCAGTCGTGGTGCCCCGAAGAGACTGGTGAAGTGACAGGAGGAAAAAGGGAAGCCAGCTACACTCTGAAAAATCTTCTCTCCTCCAAGGGGAGGTGAGTATGAGAATAAAAGGTTATTACGCTAGAAACCGCAGACGGCTACTGACACTAATAGTAGTACTGTCGTTGCTGGCCGCTGTAATGATAAGCACACCGGTCCAGGCAGCACCGATGGTCACCTTAACGCCCTCCATCGGTGCTGTGGGAACAACGGTAACAATTACCGGTACCGTTTTCGAATCGTACAAGGGGGATTACGTTCATATATTCTTTGATAATACGGAAATCGACGGCAGTCCAATGATTGTCCCGGATACGGGTACTTTCACTACCCCGCTTACCATCCCCGGTGATGCCACCCCCGGCAGACACTGGGTCAGGGTAAGAAGTGAGGTCGGCTCTACCACACTCCTTGCCGAGAACTTTTTCATCGTTGAAGAAGCCGGCATCAATCTGGACATTTTTGACGGACCCGTCGGCACCAGCGTTACCATCACTGGTAAAGGTTTCTATTCCGGAAGGACGGTAACGCTGTATTACTATAATATTCTTAAAGAGAAAATTGGCACTGAAACAGCATCCCCTACTGGCGAGTTCAGCTATCGCTTTATTATCCCTGACAGCACCGGCGGGGTTCACAAAATATCGGCTGCCAATGCTGAGGGTAACTCCGCAGAAATAGAATTTGAGGTGCTCCCCTCAATAGTGCTTAATTTATCTTCAGCCGGGCCCGGCGAAGTAGTAAACGTTAGGGGGACCGGTTTTGGTCATCGGAGCGATGTCAATATCAGTTTAGCTACCCGCACCGTGGCCACGGCCAGGACTGATGACTACGGCAACTTTAACGTCAACTTCAATGTCCCGGAGTTAAATCCCAACCCGTATGATGTCAAGGCTGAGGATGAAGAAAAGAACATTGATAAAGCCAATTTTACCGTCACTGCCGGAGCCAACCTGAATCAGACAACCGGTTCTGTCGGTAGCAAACTGACCGTACGCGGCACCGGCTTTGAAATCGGTGGAACGGTTACCGTGGACTATGATGACCTTCGCGTCGCCACAGTCAAGGCCGATAACAATGGCGCTTTCAACATCACCTTCAGTGTCCCGCCAGGCAGCAGCGGCAGTCACGTCATCAGGGTCAGCGACGGCACCACCACCAAACAGTTTGCCTTCACTGTCGAATCGGAAGCACCGCAGCCCCCGGCCCTGTCTTTGCCTGACACCGGCACCGAAACAAGGGCTAAAGCCCATCTCGACTGGCAGGATGCCGCTGACCCCAGCCAGCCCGTGGTCTATAGATTACAGATTGCTTCCGACCAGAACTTCTCATCGCTGGTACTGGATAAGGACGGACTGGCTGAATCCGAATACACCCTGACAGATGAAGAGATGCTGGCCGCCACCCCGGAAAGTGCCCCCTACTTCTGGAGAGTCAAGGCCACCGACAGTGCCAGTAACGAGGGCGAGTGGTCTGACCCCTGGTCTTTCTTTATAAAAGCTCCGGCGATACCATCATTATTACTGCCCGCTTCAAATGGCAATATCGAAACTCCGGTCTTCTTTAACTGGCAGGCCGTGGACAGTCTCAGTCCGCCATTGACCTACGACCTGCAGGTTGCCACTGACCTGAATTTCACGTCTATCCTGCTGGATATCAAAGGACTGACCGGCTCTGAACACCTGCTGTCCGAAGAAGATGAACTGCAACTCGAAAAGGAAATACCATATTACTGGAGGGTGAGAGCCATCGATAGTGCTAAAAACGAGAGTGAATGGTCTGCCCCCAGTTCCTTCTACATAAGCAAAGCATTTTCTTTTCCCAGCTGGGCAATATATACCCTGATAGGCATTTTTGTCGTTCTGGCCGTCTTCCTCGCTTTCAGAATTGGCAGAAGAACTGCTTTCCGTCCGCCGGACTAAACGTTATATAGGGAGAAAAAGTAAATAAACATCAAGCGATACGTTAACAATATAGTAACAATTATTTAATAAAATATGAGAGTAAATGCGGGACTAATGGTATCGCGTTCAGGAGGTTAAAATGAAGTGTGCAAGAATTTTAAGAACGCTGGGGATAGTTGTTATCCTTTCACTGCTGATAGCGGCCATTCCTGTCTCACCGGCTCTTGCCGCCAATGATCTTGCGGTCTCACCTACTACGGGCTCCATCGGTGAAAACTTTACCGTTACCGGCACGAACTTCACCCCCAGTACTGATACGACCGAAAGACAGGCCAGGATTATCTTTGCCAAACAAAACGTTAATACCGGTAGCAATATTGACATTAACGTCAATACATATGAAGTCCTGGGACACCAGCAGGTAAGCTTTGATACCGACCCCGTACCCGGTCGCTTTTCTGGCACGTATGCTGTGCCATCAATACTAGATGACGGTACCGTTGATGAATCCGTCACTTCCGGTACCTACTACATCTACATTACCCTGACACTGGCCAGTGGTGTCGGTACCTATATTTACGCCAAGGCCTCCTTTAACGTCATCGGTGGTGAGATTGAGATAGACCCCGAGGAAGGCCCGGTTGATACCTTTGTCGAGATAACGGGAGAAGCATTCGCTGCCGACGAGGACATAGAAATCGAATTTGATGGCGACGAGATAGATATAGAAGACGGTGACGATGAAACCGATAGTGACGGTGAGTTCTCTGCATTCATCATTATTCCGGAAAGCAAGGCCGGCGAACACGATATCACGGTGATTGTTGGCGATGTTGAAGTCGAGGCTGTGTTCACCGTCGAACCGGATATTATCATCACTCCCCAGTCGGGAGAAGCCGGCACCGAGGTGACTATCAGCGGCACAGGCTTTGCCAGGAGACCTAATGAAGTATTTATCTACTTCCACAACACCGAGATAGCCGCAGCCGCGATGGATACCAATGGCAGCTTCACCACTACGTTTCTCGTTCCGGAAGGGCTGACCGCCGGCGTCTTTACTATTGAAGCTGAGGATGAGGACGAGAATCTTGCTACTACCAGTTTCACTCTGAACGTTCCGCCTCAACCTCAACCAGAACCAGAACCGACACCGACGCCGACACCGACACCACCACCTCCTGTCTCGCAAACTGCCCTTACCGTTAATGCAAGCGGGGATATTGTGGGCTCGCTTATCGGCATCGGAGGTGCCGGTTTCATACCCAATTCGCAGGTTACCATCAAATACGATGACTCGGTTGTGGCTACGGTGACCGCCGATGCCGCCGGGCTTATCATGGCTACCTTCCAGGCACCACCCAGTAAACATGGAGACCATACAATAACGGTCAGCGACGGCACCAATACCGATACAGTTGTCTTTACCGTGGAATCGATAGCCCCGGATATTCCGGCACCGCTATCACCGGAGATGGGAGTCAAGGCAAAATCACCGTTGAAATTTGACTGGGAAGACGTCATCGATGAAAGCTTTCCCGTGACCTACGTTCTGCAGATTGCCACCGATGATGACTTTACGCCAGACTCTATAATATTCGAATTTACGGATATTGAAAGGTCTGATTACATGCTAACTGAAGCCGAGGAGCTTAAACTGGCCGGCCGCGAAGATGCCTATTACTGGAGAGTTCAAGCCATGGATGCCGCTTCTAATGAAAGTGGCTGGACCGGTGCCGGTGAATTCTATATCTCAGCCCCGTTTTCCTTCACCGGCTGGCCTCTTTATACCGTCTGCGCAATTGGTGCCATCCTCCTCTTCTGCATTGGTTACTGGCTTGGCAGGAGGACTGCCTTCTATTACTAATTGAATATTTCTAGCCCTTACCCCACCCCCTTTGCTGCCCCCTCTCCTCCGGTCCCTGCCTCCCGGAGGAGAGGGGATCTCCTTCTCTGGAGCGCCTCTCCCGCTTGATTTCTGCCTCTCGCACTTCCCGTACAAAATTTGACAAAGTAGCAGTTTATGTCTTCACTATCCTTTGCCGCAGTCCTTGGCCAAAGCTGTACAGCACGGGTATAACTAGCAGTGTCAGCAGTGTCGAACTGAACAGTCCGCCGATAACGACTATAGCCAGTTCTGCCGACAATACCGTCCCTTCACCTAGCCCCACAGCTATCGGTAACATTGCTATCATTGTCGTTAATGCGGTCATGAGAATCGGTCGCATCCTTGTTCGCCCCGACTCCACCAGAGCGTCATAGGTGGCCATCCCTCTCTTACGCAGCTTCTCCACCAGGTCTATCAGTACGATGGCATTGGTCAGTACAATACCTACCAGCATCAATACGCCCATCAGCGCCGAAACCCCCAGTGGTTGTCCGGCCAGGAGTAGGCCGACCAGAGCACCGATAGATGCCAGCGGCAGACTTACCATTATAATGAGCGGTTTCAGGAATGAGCGGAAGGTAATGGCTATTACTGCATAGGCCAGCAGGATGGCCACGATAATTGCGATAAACATGTTAGTAAATGTCTCCTGCATCATTTCCATCACACCGCCCATGGTAACCTCTACCCCGGCGGGCAGGGAAAGTGTATCGATTTTCTGCTGTACGGCTCTATTAACTGACCCTATATCTTCAGCAGTGATAATGCCGGTTATGCTTGCTGCCAGCTTTTCGTTAATACGCTGGATGTTTATTTGCTGTTCCCCGAACGTCACGGTGGCAATGTCACCTAAGGCCACTGATTCCGGCCAGCCGACCCTGAGTTCCTTGGCTGTCTCTGCGTTATCTAGGTTCTGAGCTATTCCTTCAACATATACCTCGTAGGTTTCTCCTTCGATGTTTACCCGGGATACCGTGCTTCCCATTAACATTAACATGAATTCTTGGCTAATTTGCTGTAGTTGTTCCATGGGTAGCCCTGAGGTCATCATTTTTGCCGGTTCCGGAATAATATCGAGCTTGGGCTCCGTGTCCGACAGTGCCAAATCTAGTTCGGCCAGTCCGCTCATGTCCTGCAGTTTATCGAATAGTAACTGGCCGGTGCTGGCTATGTCCTCGTAATTATCACCGCGTATAGAGATATCAAGGCTGGAGCCCATCATACCGCTGGCCATCGGGTTGCCGGTAGTTACGGTTACGGTACCGCCTTCCACTATTCCTGCAAGATTCGAGCGCATATTGGCCGCTTGTTGTTCCAGGTCGACATCTGGGTCTAATACAACCGTGATACTGGCCGTGTTGCCGCCGCTGCCCATCAGGGAGCTGAAACTGCCCATTAGTGAACTGGAGGTACCGGCATTCGTCTGGAAGGTTATAATGTCCGGATTGCCGCCGATGACCTGCTCCACGAGCATTGAGGCCCTTTCTGTGCTAGCTAGGTCGGTCCCACGTGGCAACTCGATACCTATCGTTAGCATCTTTTCACTCATCTGCGGTATAAAAGCCGTACCGATAATGGGAACCAGAGAGAAACTGCCGAAGAATAGCAGCACAGCGATAATCAGTGTCGCCGCCCTGTGCTTGAGTGACCACTTTAGTGTGGGAATATAAGCTCGTTGATACCAAGTATATCTTTCTTTAGCCACCCCTTTTCGTGAAATATTGAAGTTGGAGAGCGGCGGTATAACCATCAGCGCCACAATAAGAGAAGTGATTAACGCGATGGTCATTGTAATGGCGAACGGCATAAACATCTCACCGACTATTCCACCTACAAAGGCTATCGGGATAAATATGACAACCGTGGCTATTGTCGACGATGTAATGGGTGCCGCCACTTCCCTGGCACCATTAAGAGCGGCTTCCCTGAAAGCTTCACCTTGCTGCATCCTCCGGTATATGACTTCGAGGACAACGATGCTGTTATCGATAACACGCCCGACGACAATGGCCACGGCACTCAGAGTCAGCAGGTTAATCGTGATGCCTAGGAATCTCATGGCCAGAAAGCCTACTAGCAGACTTAACGGAATTGAAATGGCGGTAACCAGAGAAGCGCGGAAAGCCATCAGGAAGAAAAAGACAACGATGACTGCAAGAACGAAACCGATAAGGGCGTTGCGTGCTAGGTCACCGATACTGGTCTCGATATATTCCGACTGGTCCAGTATGGTAATCAGTCGCACATCGTTCCCCAATGTTTTTTGTAAACTCTCAAGTTCATCTACCACGGCATTAGCTACAGTGACAGTGTTGGCCTCGGCTTCCTTCATTACACTGACCGTAACGCTTGTTTGACCATTGGTGCGGCTAACTGATGTCCCCGGTGGCAGTCCGAGGTTTACCTCGGCAATATCACTCAATTTTAAGGTATCGGTTCCAAGGGTTGCGTTTTCCAGCTGGTTCAGGGAGCCATATTCCTTGCTGGCAAGGATAGCCGCTACTTGAGACATGGATATACCGGCTGCATTCATCTTCTCCGCTTCGAGGTTTACCAGGGCCTGTTTGTTGCTTCCCCCGTCAACACCAACATGATAAACACCCTCTATGGTCTCTAACCTGGGTATGATTTCGGTAACGGCTAGCTCCTCTAGTTGGCTGGGCAGCATGTCTCCGGTAAGGCTGACCATAACCACCGGCATCATATTGATATCTATTGCATAAAGCTGGGGGTTATTTTTCAACTGTGGCATGGTTGCCGGTAGACCGCGCACCTCGGGCGGCAGTTCTATTTTGGCAAGGTTCGTGTTTATAGTATCATTGACCTTATCCATGTCGGTGCCGTATTCAAACATGGCGAGGGTAAAGGTGGTGCCTTCTGTGGCCGTCGAGATAAGGTGATCCAGTCCCTCGATATCGGATATGGCACTTTCAACCTGCACGGTGACCTCATTCATCACCACTTCCGGCTTCGCTTGAGGGTATACGGTAATAACGCTTGTCACCGGCAGTTCGATATTCGGTATCAACTCCATTTGGAGGGTTAATGTAGACCATATGGATGCTCCGGAAATCAATGCCACGATGACAAATGTTAACCACCGTTTCTTTAATGCGATTTTAGTCAACCAGCTCATAGGCTCGGTACTCCTTGAAACTTATTTGTGGAAATCAGCGGAGATGGTTTACGAGGATTCACCCTTGCCAGATTTCAGCACTTCCTCGACACCGCTCAGCATCTTGTTGGCATGCGCCAGCATCTCGGCAACGGAGTCAGCTTTGACAATTAGCAGGCCTTCCCCTATTGGACCACCGAATACCATGACCTTGGTGGACGGGGACAGGTTCAGGTCTTTACGTGCCTCGGCAGGGACGACTACCTGGCCACGTTCACCGATGGTTGTAGCTCCATAAAACTTGGGGATGGCTTCTCCCATTAAATGCTGATACATCATAATCCCCTCCTTGATTTTCCTGAAAAGAGGTATGATAAATATGTAATATCATACTTATAATATAATATCATACATAGTGACAGTTATCAATAGTACCATGGTTAGGTACTTTCCTCCCATCATTCTCTTCATATAAATAGTTAAAACGGAATCAAATATCCATATGCATTACTGGCCAGCATCCCGGACTTCGTTCTGTGGTGATTAAACCGGCAGTAATACTACCCCCTGCGCTTAGGCAACTTCGCAATTCTTTGTAATAACGTCTGTGTAATGCTATAATTCTTAAAAATATCACCATGTTATCGAGTAAACATAATTCTGAAGGGTCGGTACTGCCCTCTATTTCTATCAACCAGTGCAGTACATTAATGCCTGTAACTTGCTTGTTCGTGTAGCCCGGATTTAGCAAAACCCACTGAAGACGGAGGAAAAGAATGCCAGCAAGAAAGATATTGCAGGAATTATCCAGGTACAACATAGGTACCTTTGCTTATCTCATACACAGACACTCGCTGCTCCGCCCCGATAAAGAGGCTTTCGTCTACGGGACGGAGCGATTAACATATGCCGAGTTCAATGCCAGAGTTAACAGTCTGGTAAATGCCCTGCAGGAGCTCGGTGTCAACAAAGGAGATTCCATTGGTATTTTGTCCTGGAACTGCCTTGATTACGCTATCGTTTACGGCGCTGCCATGAAGGGAGGCTACATCCTGTCACGCTTCAATCCCAGACTGGGCGCTGAAGAGATAGACTACCTCATTAATTACTCGGAAGTGAATACTCTCTTCGTTGGCCCGGAACTGTTTGCGCTTATGGAGTCGGTTCGTTCCCGCACGCCGAAGGTTAAAAACTTCGTATCGCTTGAGGGAAAAACCCCCGATATGATATTTCTCCACGAACTTCTGAATTCCTATCCCGCAGATGAGCCGGACGTCATCGTGGAAGAGGACGATGGGTTCTACATTATCTATACCAGCGGTACTACCGGTGTACCCCGCGGGGCGGTATATTCCCACCATGAAGCCTGGGAGGATTCCCGCACCTACACTATCAATCTGAGTATTCAGCCTGATGACAGGCATATTCAGGTATCGCCCATGTTCCACATCGCCGGTGACACCATGATGAGGTCTCTCCTGTACGTCGGCGCCTGCAATATCATTGTCAAATTATTCGACCCCGCAGCTACTCTGAAACTTATCCAGGACGAAAAAGCAACACACGTTTCTATAGTGCCGACCCACCTGATAGCCATGCTCGCCGTGCCCGATGTGAAAAAATATGACACTAGTAGCCTCAAGTTTATATGGTACGGCGGTTCCCCGATGCCTCTTGAAGTGGTAAGAAAGGGGCTTGAAGTCTTCGGCCCTGTTTTCGGTCAGGGTTACGGCCAGAGTGAAAG
>Ga0209427_10010827_pt1 | contig 10075 bp, 6 predicted proteins | sample DeeMarSWOR136_30_FD_187465 | JGI IMG/M metagenome (GOLD analysis project Ga0209427, IMG submission 187465) | Marine sediment microbial communities from White Oak River estuary, North Carolina - WOR-1-36_30 (SPAdes) (version 2) | ecosystem: Environmental > Aquatic > Marine > Intertidal zone >...
AACTGGCGTTTTGTGACCTGTACCAGCCGGAGGGCGTAGCCGTTTCCTCTGCGGCAAGCGTTTTGTTCCCCTTTGGATCGCCTAATACCCTTGGGGTGGGTGCGCTTTGCTACGTATCCTTTGCAATGATAGCGCCTCATGTGACGATGGGGGGCATGTTCATTGACATGTTCTCGGATATAGAAAACGCCGAACTCATCGTGGTTTGGGGTGAGAATCCTGCGGCCCACTGTCCTCCTCATGATTTCATCGAGATTGAGGAGGCGCACAAACGAGGCGCTCAGATTGTCGTAATCGACCCCCGCAGGACGGTGATGGCCAAGTACTCAAATGCGGAATGGATCCCGATTCGACCCGGCACGGATGGAGCCCTTGCTCTTGGGTTGTGCAATGTCCTTATCGAAGAAGAATTGTATGATGAGGACTTTGTCAAAAACTGGACCGTGGGTTTTGAGGATTTTGACCGGTATGCTCAGCATTTTCGACCGGAGGTCGTAGAAGGTATCACCGGCGTTCCGGCTGAAACGGTCAGGTCGCTTGCGAGGAAGATCGCAATGACCAACGGCGTTGCTCCAGTCATGTACAGTGGACTCGAGTACAGTGATGGGGCAGTCCAAGCCATTCGCGCAACGATGGTGCTATGGGCCCTTGCAGGCCAGCTCGATGTCCCTGGCGGACGTTGTTTCAGCATGGCTCAAAACAAATTCCCTATCAATCGTGAAGGGCTCATACCTAATCCGGATGTACGAAAAGCAGCTGGGTACAACAATTTCCCACTGTATACCAAGTATCGTGGAGAGTTTCACGCCAACATTCTCCCGGAGGCAGTACTTGGGAAAAAGCCCTATGCTATACGCCTGCTTATCAGCTTGGGGGCGTCGATTATCACATCCTGGCCACAATCCCATATCTGGCGAAAGACGTTGGAAGCCCTTGATTTCTTCATCTGTATAGACCGTCAGCTCACCGCGGATGCAGCTTACGCTGACATCGTACTTCCAGCGACAACCTACTATGAGATCGAATCTTACATGGTGTATGGTTCTATCTTCAGAATAAGGGAAAGGGTTATAGAACCAGTTGGTGAAGCAAGGAATGATTTCTTCATTCTGTCAGAGCTTGCCAGACGTCTTGGCTATGGCCATCTCTATCCTCAAACCGAGGAGGAGATCCTTTCCCGGGTGCTCAGAGGGTCCGGCTTCACTCCCGAGGATGTCCGTGCTGCAGGCGGGATGGTACAGATACCTACGGTTATGATGCAATACAAGAAGTGGGAAAAGGGATTGCTACGCTCAGATGGGAACCCCGGTTTTGAAACACCATCGGGGAAGTTTGAGATCGCTTCCTCGATCCTCGAGGAGCATGGATATGATGCGCTGCCAATTTACGTTGAACCAGGAGAAGGCCCCCTTTCTCAGCCGGAACTTGCAAAACAATTTCCCCTTGTTTTCAATTCAGGGGCCCGTTCAAATGTTGATTTGCACACGTTGCATCACAGCATTCCTTCTCTGTTGGCGGAGAAGCCTGTTCCCACAGTGATGATGAATACCCTAGATGCTCAGGAGCGAGGCATCGAAAACGGGGATTTTGTCTACATAGAAACGAAGCGTGGCCGAGTAGGAATGTATGCCTTTGTCACCGATGACATTGTGCGGGGGGCCATAGAGGCCAGCGGCATGGGCGGTGGGGCTCTAGGTCCGAAGGCATGGCGCGATGCTTGCATAAACGACCTCACCGATCTTCAGCGCTTCGACCCGATTTCCGGCTTTCCCGTATACAAGGCACTGCTGTGCGAGGTGGTCAGAGTGTCGGACGGCGACAAAGGAGATATCAAGGGATCAGGCGAGTACACCCCTGACGACACGGTTGAACAGCAACAAACAGGTCACAGGATGTATCTTGATCACAATGCCACCACTCCTATGCATCATGGAGTAAAGCAAGCCATGATCGAGTTCATGGAGTGTTACGGAAATCCTTCAAGCATATACTCGGCGGGAAAAGAGGCTCGTTCAGCAGTCGAAACAGCCCGTAGGAGTGTGGCTGCGCTAATCAATTGCACGGCACGGCGCATAGCCTTTACCGGTGGCGGTTCAGAGGCAAACAACCTTGCTATAAAGGGGATAGCCTTCGCGAATGACAACGGGAAGAATCATATCGTCACCAGCGCCATAGAGCATCCGTCGGTGCTAAATGCCTGCCGGTGGCTCGAAAAACGTGGGTTTTTGGTCACCTTTCTCCCGGTGGATGCAGAGGGTAGGGTGGATCCAGATGACCTGAAGGCTGTGATCACGGACAAGACCTATCTGGTAAGTGTGATGCTGGCCAACAACGAGACAGGTTCAATTCAACCAATTGTTGAGTTAGCAAACATAGTCAGAGAGCGGGGCGTGCTCTTCCATACCGATGGAGTGCAGGCGGTTGGTAAGATCCCTATTGATGTGGAGGAGCTTGGAGTAGATTTGCTGACAATGTCGGGGCATAAGTTCCACGGCCCAAAGGGTGTCGGTGCTCTGTACGTGCGCAAAGGTGTGATACTGGACGCCCTGGTAAGCGGAGGTCATCAGGAAAAAGGATTGCGCGCCGGAACCGAGAATGTGCCTGGGATAGTCGGATTCGGGAAGGCTGCAGGACTCGCTATCGATCATCTCCCCCAGATGGGTCGCTTGCGGGAGTTGCGCGACAGGTTGGAGAGCGGCATTCGAGGGTTAATCCCCAGCGCGAAACTAAATGGTCATAGGGAGCAGCGGCTGCCGAATACGCTTAACCTGACCTTGCCAGGCATTCGAGGGGAGTCACTCGTTATCGCCCTTGATCAGAAGGGCGTTGCTGTTTCTTCAGGGTCTGCTTGCCGTGCCGGCCTACCCGAACCCTCTCACGCTTTGATGGCGATGGGGCTTTCTGAAGAAGAGGCTCACTGCGCCGTGCGCTTCTCGCTCGGAATTGGGAATACGATGGATGAAATTGATCGCACGGTTTCTCTTGTTGACCGGATAGTTCGCGAAAACAAAGACGTCATACAGTTTGTAGCATGTCGCTAGGTCCAAGAAAAGACGCTTGATGGAGGAATGCTTGTGAACATGAACCATGCAGTAACGGTTCGTCCCGTCAAACCGAAACCTCGGTCGCTTGAGACCCTGAACTATCTCGACGGAAAATACAAGAACGATATTGCCAAGGATATTCGTGAATGTCTGACAGCTTCGCAAAAACACATACCATGCAAATACTTCTATGATGCATATGGGTCAAGGCTTTTCGAGGACATTTGTCGGCTTCCTGAGTATTACCCAACCTGTACTGAGCTAGCTATTCTGAGGGAGATCGCGCCCGAACTAATGGGGACATTTGCCCACAAAGACCTCGTGGAACTTGGTTCAGGTGGTAACTTGAAAATACAGACACTCTTGGACGCTGCCGGTGAATCCAACAGAGCTACCTTGCGCTACATTCCGGTAGATATCAGCAAGTCGGCAATAGTGGAAGCCGCCCAGGGTCTGCTTGAGAGATATCCGGAATTGCAGGTGCTGGGGGTAGTGGCTGATTTTACCTCCCAGTTGGATGTCCTTCCCACCGAGCGTCCCCTTATGTTCTGTTTCCTGGGAAGCACCATTGGAAATATGGAGGAAGATGAGAGTATCGCATTCCTCCAGAGCATCTCTGGCAATATGAAACCGGGTGATAGGCTCTTGGTCGGTTTTGACATGGTCAAATCTAAGGAAACTTTGGAAGCTGCCTATAATGATTCCAGGGGAGTCACCTCTGAATTCAATAAGAATGTATTGAACGTGTTGAATAAGGAATTGAACGCTAACTTTGATCCGTCCCATTTTGACCATCTGGCCTTTTTCAATGAGGCCGGCAGTCGAATTGAAATGCACTTGATGGCCAATCGCGACATCTCAGTGAAGCTTGAATCAATTGATATGGAAGTGGAATTCAAGAGAGGTGAAACCATTCATACGGAGAACTCAAGGAAATTCACCAAGAAGAGCATCGAGGATATGGCCGCCCGGGCTGGGTTATGTATCCGGAACTGGCATTCGGACCGTGATGGCTGGTTTTCCCTCGTGGTGATGGGACTCAATCCCTGAGCTGTGGCAACATTACTGACACAACGCCGATCCCAACATCGACAACAAGGTGAGACGTAGATGGATCCATCCCAGGCGCTAGAAATGTGGTGGGTGTTACCCGTGTCAGTATGTATTGCTACTCTTGCCCTGTCATCGGGTATCAGTGGGGTCCTCTTCTTTAGCCCTTTCTTCCTCGATTGAATGAACGGGGCCAGCGTTACTGAGGAGAAACATGGTTCGTTGGCCTAGGAGGAAAGAATGCCGTACAAAGGTATCGGTGATTACGGGCTAATTGGCAACCACCATGCGGCCGCTCTGGTGAGCAACGATGGCTCCATCGACTGGTGCTGCCTTCCCAGGTTTGATTCTCCCAGCGTCTTTGCTGCCATACTGGATGATGAGAAAGGCGGCAGATTTCAAGTCAAGCCGCAGACATCTTTTCAATCTCGTCAGGCTTATCTACCCAATACGAACGTGCTTCAGACAACCTTCCAGATAGAGACAGGAACAGCTACCCTGATCGATTTCATGCCCTGCTATCGAACCTCCGGTCGCAGACTAACCCATCCCACTGAGATCCATCGACTGATGGAATGCACCGAAGGTCAGGTGCCCTTGGAGGTTGTGTTTGAACCAAAGCTGAACTATGCAAGGGGCGATACCTTGATAAGCATCTCTAAATACGGTGTCACGGCAAGGGGAGAGACGGTTGCACTATCACTGTGTTCTCTGGTTCCATTTGCCGTCGATGGCGGCAGAGCCGTCGGACGCTTCACCATTGAGCAGGGGGAGAGGGCTGAGTTCATCCTGCGCTATGGCGTGAATCAACCCAGGTCACCTCGCATCTATGGTGCGGAGGGTAAACTGGAGCGGACCTCGGCCTTCTGGAGGGGAAAGGCCGAGAGTTGTATTTGTTCCAGCCCCTGGCGGGAGGCAATAGTCCGCTCATATCTTGCCCTGCACTTGATGGTCTACTCACCCACAGGAGCCATCATAGCTGCCCCTACTACCTCTCTTCCCGAGCAGATAGGCGGAGAACGCAATTGGGACTATCGCTTCTCATGGCTCAGGGATGCCTCACTGACACTCAATGCGCTTTTCCATCTTGGCCATCTGGAAGAGGCCCTGGGGTTCTTCAATTGGCTAGTCACTCTATGTCAGAAGTGTGGAGCCAAAGCCCAAATCCTCTACGATATTGACTATGAGCATGCTCTTGATGAGCAGATACTGGATCATCTCAGGGGCTACCGAGATTCTTGGCCGGTGCGTATAGGCAATGGGGCTTATGATCAGGTTCAGCTTGATGTTTTTGGAGAGGTGCTTGAGGCCGTCCATAACTACCTCGATATGGGCGGCTATATATCGCGTCGCACGTGGGAATCGTTGGAAAGCTTTGTGGATGCCGCCTGTGAGAACTGGCAATTGCCCGATAACGGCATCTGGGAGGTGAGGGGTGGGCCCTATCACTTTGTACATTCCAAGCTCATGTGTTGGGTAGCCGTAGACAGGGGGATCAAAATAGCGGAGGAACTGGGATACAGGAAGAACCTCGAGCACTGGCGAGCAACAGCCCAGGATATCCGGAATAACATACTGAGCAATGGCTGGGACCTGGAACGGCAGGCCTTTACTCAGCACTACGATACGTCGGCACTGGATGCGAGCAACCTCCTTATGCCTCTCTTCGGCTTCTTGCCAATCTCAGATGAGCGGATCATGTCAACCATCGAACGCACTACTGAAGAGCTTGGCTGGAAGGGCCTGCTGCGCAGATATAGAACTGACAAGACAGATGACGGCCTCAGAGGCTCAGAGGGAGCATTTCTGTGGTGTTCGTTCTGGCTGGTGAGGGATTTGCTTAGAATGGGCAGGCTTGACGATGCTGTATCACTGTACCAGAGATTGCTCGGCTACAGCAATCACCTTGGGCTTCTTTCGGAAATGGTGGATCCTACTTCCGGGGAAGCGCTGGGCAATTTCCCTCAGGCGCTCACCCACCTGGCCGTAATCACTACTGGGCTTGAGCTAACCCGTGCGTTGGAAGGGGATAATAGGTAGGACGGCGAGTTCAAATGATTGGACCTGGTAGGAAGGTCCTCTGAAGCAGGATCAGAAAAGCAGGATGAAATGAAAGCTGGAGTAGTGACCCCTGGTATGAGGGATAGCGCCAAGGTCGTTGACATGCCCGATCCTGTGCCTGAGCCGGGTGAAGTTCTGGTCAGAATACTGGAGGTAGGTATTGATGGCACAGATATGGAGATCAGCCAGGGGCATTATGGTGAAGCTCCACCGCACCAAGATTTCCTCGTTTTGGGTCACGAGGCGCTGGGCGAGGTCGAGGAAGCTGGCAACAGTGACCTTCAGAAGGGCGACCTCGTGGTGCTGCTGGTGAGACGACCAGACGGCTGCATAAACTGCCGTAGCGGCCAATCCGACATGTGCATCGAAGGTAACTACAGCGAGTGCGGTATCAGGGGAAGCCATGGATTCTTGCGGGAACTCCTGGTTGAGAAGCCCGATTTCCTGGTGAGAGTCCCGCAGAATCTCAGGCAGGTGGCAGTTCTGACGGAACCCATGAGCATAGTGACCAAGGGAATCACCCAAGCAATGGAACTCCACCGCCGGAGCGCCAATCCTGCTCAAGTAGCACTGGTGCTGGGAGCCGGCTCTATAGGGTTGCTAGCCACAGCTTCTCTTCGCCTGCAAGGTCTCAGTACCTACGCACTGGATCTAGTGCCAAAAACCGGTGCAAAAGGGCAACTGGTAGAGTCGATAGGGGCTACCTACCTGGATGGTCGTAGCCTGGGCATCGCTGAACTACCTCGACAGATGGGCAATCTCGATATCATTTTGGAGGCTACTGGCAATAGCACAGTCGCTTTCCAGGCCATGAGCGCCCTGGGGGCAAACGGAGTGCTTTGCCTCACAGGTGTGTCAGCCGGTGAGAAACGTCTGCAAGTCTGTGCCGATTGCATAAACATGGAGATGGTGCTCGGCAACAAGGTGGTATTCGGCACTGTCAGCTCTAATAGCGGCCACTTCGAACGCGCGATTGAGATGCTGGCCGATATCGAGCAGAATTGGCCGGGCTGGTTGGGGCAGCTCGTCACTCGCCGATTGCCCTTGGTAGAGTTCAATAACGCTCTACAGCCTACAACTGATGGCATCAAGACAGTGATAGATGTCTTGATTGATATTGCTTAGCCTCGCAATTTGGAGCGCGGCAGGCTGAGAGATATTGATCAGCGAGGGTTGCAATGAGGATGGAGGCTTTATCCACAGATTCCCACCTCTTCTGTCTGGAAGACATTGTCTACTAAGCTCCTTTGCTGGTCGAAAAACCGTGAGGAGGCAACTATGGAGTGGCAAGAGTTGATTACAGATGGCTACGGTCGTGTGCTGGAAGTACTAGAGGTTGCGCTGAATGGGATGACTCAGGATGATCTAGACCAACAGCCTCGTCCTGACTGCAACAGCATGGGCTGGCTGACCTGGCATCTAACACGTGTTCAGGACGACCACATTGCCGATCTCATGGGGGAGGAACAGCTCTGGCTCAAAGACGGTTGGTACGCCAAGTTCAACCGTGCGCCTGATCCCAGGGACATTGGTTGGGGGCACACTCCAGAAGAGGTGTCGTCTTTCAGATCGCCAGATGTTGCGACGCTACTGGGGTACTACCGCGCGGTCCTGAAGCGAACGAAGCGCTTTATAGCCACCTTAACACTCACTGACTTGGATAGGGAGCTCAATGAGCCGTGGTTTCAGCCTCTGCCAACGGTAGGTGTGCGCTTGGTCAGCATCTTGAGCGATGACCTCCAGCACGCTGGTCAGATCGCCTATGTGCGTGGTCTGCTCAAAGGCAAGGGTTGGTTGGAAGCCTCCAGTTCCATAGGATAGCCTCTCAGGTGCTCCAAAAGGGCTTGGTTTTGGAGCACCTTTGGATATTCCTCTCCACCCACCATTGACAGGAGACCTGCGGTTGTTTACGATGGGCGCACCGAAAAGCGGCGCACAACTCGACTTATTACAAGCACGCTAAGTATGTAATGAGCCATATCTCCATCAGCCACTATGGGAGTACAGACAGCCGATGGTGTAATGAGGCTTATGAAGCAATGTGGCTAACAAACCGAAAAGGCATTGAATGGCATTCATGAAAACGTCGTCAATCCAGCAGTTCTTAGAGAAATTAAAGAGGTAAGGAGTTAAAATGAGTAAATTCGAGGGAGTTTACCCCGCGATGGTAACTCCTCTAAACAAGAACCTTGAAATCGACGAGAATGGTCTGAGGTACGAGGTAGATTTTCTGATCGGAAGTCATGTCCATGGATTGGTAGCCCTGGGCAGTTCGGGTGAATTCCCCTATCTAACTGTAGATGAAAAGAAAAGGGTGATCGATATCGTGGTCGAGCAGACGAATGGACGGATTCCGGTTGTCGTCTGTACCTCAAGCATAGGTACCGACGAAGTTATACTGTTGAGCAGATATGCCCAAGAAAGAGGAGCAGACGGCATCATGATTAATCTGCCATTGTATTATCCCCTCACGGATGAGGATGTATTCAATCATTACCAAGCAGTCTCAAAAGCCGTAGAGCTGCCGATCCTGCTTTACGACTTTCCGCACCTCACTCATCTGGATATGTCGCTCGAGCTGATTTCCAAGCTATCCTATTTAGACAATGTTGTTGGGATTAAAGAGACGGGGCCGGTAGAAAAAGCCGAGGAAATTATAAAGATGCAAAAGAAGGAGCCTTTCTATGTTTTCACTGGAATCAGTTTCGTCTTTCTCCAGATTCTAAAGATTGGGGGGGCCGGGGTCATTTGCCTGATTCCATGCATTGTTCCCAGAGAGATCGTTTCGATATATGAGAGTTATAAAACAGGGGATGTGGAGAAGGCTTCTCAATCGCAGGAAAAGATTTATCCCCTTGTCTCCATGGTAGCTGTGCCAGTGCAACCTCCTATGGTTAAAGAGGCAATGCGCCAGTTGGGTCACCCCATTCAATCCTACGTTAAAAGCCCTCTTCCCCAGATAACGGAAGCACAGAAAGATATCGTGAGAAAATCCCTGATAGACATGGACTTGATTAAGAGCGAAGGATAGGAACGCACCACATTTAAAGGCAGCGAGCCTGCGCAAGACTGCGTTAATCATAATTCAGGAGATAGGAAAACATGAGTGAGAAAATAGGTGCGAAGTCAATCATTCCAAGCGGAAAAGAAATCGGTTTCATGGTTATACGGGGATTTGGGCTTTTCCTGAGCGTTTCAGGCATGGTTGGCATGGCACTCATCCTCGGACCGCTAAACCATATCCTGCAGGATTTGGAGTTTACCCTGGTCTTCGGAAGTAAGCCTCCCGCTTTCTTTTCGTGTATGGGGCTTGCCGTCGCAGGAGGCGCTTTGGACTTTTTCGCCAACCTGGGCCTAAAAGGCTTGGAGAAACAGCAATAGCCTCCATTTGGTTCAGTTCAATTTTGGTTGGCCTATCAACTATGAGTGAACTGAACCCTTCCTTTAAAATGCTTGACCGTCCTAATGATTCAGGGCAGCCTTAGAATAGCTCCCGTGCTGGCTGAGGTCACCAGCCCCGAATACCTTTTCAGGTAGCTCTTCACCTCTCTCTTTAGAGGTGGCGGTGACCACCGTGCAAGCCTCGCCTCTATCTCCTCCTGGGGCAGCTTAACATTAAGCGTCCTCTGGGGAATATCGAACTCGATTATATCCCCTTCCTCAACAACAGCTATCGGCCCACCCGACATAGCCTCTGGGGATATGTGCCCTATCGCAGCTCCGCTGCTGGCCCCGGAGAACCTGCCGTCGGTAACCAGGGCCACCTCACCCTCCAATCCCATCCCGACTATGGAAAGGGTGGCGACTATCATCTCCCTGAACCCAGGACCGCCCTTGGGGCCCTCGTACTTGATGACCACCACATCGCCTTTGTTTATCCTGCCCCCCATTATGGCTTCCACAGCCTCTTCCTCGATATC
>Ga0209427_10010828_pt1 | contig 10075 bp, 7 predicted proteins | sample DeeMarSWOR136_30_FD_187465 | JGI IMG/M metagenome (GOLD analysis project Ga0209427, IMG submission 187465) | Marine sediment microbial communities from White Oak River estuary, North Carolina - WOR-1-36_30 (SPAdes) (version 2) | ecosystem: Environmental > Aquatic > Marine > Intertidal zone >...
CGACGTAGTCGCGCTTTATAAAATCATTGACCGAAGCGAAATGATTTTATCAGGGGGACCGAAAATGGCGAAAAAGGTTCTGGTCGTTGATGATGAATTGGATATGAGAATCTTCATTACCACTTTGCTGGAAACGAGCGGTTATAAACCCTTGGCTGCGGAAGACGGTGTACAGGGTCTGGAGATTGCCCGCCAAAAGAAGCCGGCCCTTATCATCCTCGATATCATGATGCCCAAGGAGAGTGGAATCTCCCTGTATCGGGAACTCAAAAACGATCCGGCTCTCAAGGATATTCCCGTCATCATGCTCTCCGCCCTCTCCAAAAAGACTTTTTTTCACTCCCAGAGAGTTCTGGACGAATACAGGGGCGAGAAGATTCCTGAGCCTGCCGCTTATATTGAGAAACCTCCGGAACCGGATGAACTTCTCGAGGCCATTCGAAATAGTTTAGACTAACTTGCACGTGCTGAAGATTCGATTTATGGGCAAAAAAAAGCACCAGAACAAAGGAGAAAGGTCTAATTCATTGGAGCATGGGTCGACAAAAGTTCCTCCAGACACCCAAAGGGGAGCAAGAGAACTCACCGACTTGGGGTACAAAGCGATCATTGATTTGCTCCCCTGCTATCTCACGATCCAGGATCGATCTTTTCAAATCCTTCAGACCAATCAGACGTTTCGCAACGACTTTGGCGAGGCGGCCGGCAAGAAGTGTTATGAAGCTTACAAAAAGGGTTCGGAAACATGCCCATCCTGCCCCGTGGCAAAAACCTTTGCAGACAAGAAAGTTCACATCGGCGAAGAGACCGTTCAATTGGCCGACGGGGCGCTGGCCCAGATGATCGTTTACGCTGCGCCTGTCCTGGATGCTTTCGGCAATGTGGCGGCAGTGATCGAATTGTCGACAAATATTAGCAAAATCAAAGAAATGCAAAAAGAGCTCACATTTCTGGGCCAGTCTATTGCAACCCTGTCTCATGACATAAAAAACATACTCGAAGGTCTCCAGGGCGGAGCCTACGTGGTGGATGAAGGATTAAAAGATGAGGACAAAGAGCTTGTCAACAGAGGTTGGAGCATTGTTAAGAAAAACATTGCCGAAGTCTCCAGTCTGGTGCGAAATATCTTGTACTCTTCCAAAAAGAGACATCCCACATGTGAGCTCGTTGCGCCTGAAGCGTTGGTAAGAGAGGTCGTTGGCCTATTCCACGAAAAAGCAAAGTCCCTGAACATCGAATTAAAGGAACTGTACAATCCCAGATTGCCCTTGGTCAATCTGGACCCCGTGGCCATCCGAAGGATGCTGAGTAATCTGATATGGAACGCCTTTGAGGCCTGCGAGAACGACAGGGAAAAGGCTGTCCATACCGTCTCGGTCAGGGCAGACTTCTATGACGGAAATCATTTTCTGTTTGAGGTGGAAGATGATGGAATCGGAATGGATGAATCGACCCGTGAAAAGCTCTTTACAGATTTCTATTCTACAAAGGGCACTGCCGGTACAGGTCTTGGGCTTTTGGTGGTCCATAAGATTGTTACGGAGCACGGCGGCAAGATCGAGGTTTTCACCAGGCCCGGTAAAGGGAGCCTGTTTAGAGTCTTGTTAAGCATGAGGCAACCACGAAATTTGTAGTGGCCTACTTGAAGGGAGAGAGCTATGGTGGACAAGGTTGCAAAAATTTTGATCATCGATGATAACCGCGATTTTCTTTTTACCATGGAAACCTTCTTAAAACGGAATGGGTTTGCAACGATTACTGCCGAAGACGGTGAAAAGGGGCTGGAACTCGCGCAAAAGGAGCATCCTGATCTTGTCCTCCTGGATGTCATGATGGAAACGCTGTTCTCAGGTTTTGAGGTGTGCAAGCAGCTCAAATTAGACCCGGGGTTGAAAGATATACCCGTCATTGGAATATCCGGTATGGGGGACGAACTGGGGGTCGGTTACAAAAAAGAAAGTGACAAAGAATACTTCAACCCCGACGAGTTTTTTGAAAAGCCCGTAGATAAAGGGAAGCTGCTTGCTAAGATAAAAGAACTGCTCGGGCAATGAGAGAAAGGAAAATAGGTTCAGCTCATGCGAGCAGGGGGCGATCGGCTTTCTTGAGGTAATCTGAGATCAGTACTCGGAAGGCATCTGTTTGAGCTTGGCCAAAGAGAAAACGGGGCCGTCTTTGCACACATATTGATCCCCAATGTTGCATCGACCGCAGATGCCGATCCCACATTTCATCCGCATTTCCAAAGACAGAATGATCCTTTCCGGAGGAAATCCCAGTTTCTCTAAGACAGGCTGCGTAAACCGTATCATGATCGGTGGGCCGCAGACAATGGCAATAGCATCGTCGGCGCTGGTGATCTTCTTCTCCGTGATGGTCGGCACAAAGCCGATATTGTATTTCCAGTCGGGGTCATCCGTCGCATCAACCGTGATATGCATTTGGATATCGTCCCTCTTTTCCCATTCGGTGAGCTCCTTCTTATACAGCAACATGCCCGGGCTCCTGGCGCCGTAGACCACCTTGATGTCCTTGAATTTAGGTCGGTTATCCGGATGCAGCATATAGACGATGCTGGATCGTAGCGTGGTGAACGCAAAACCACCACCAATGATGACCACATTCTTTCCCGTCATCTCATCCCAGGGATACCAGTTTCCGAGGGGGCCGCGAATGCCCATAATATCCCCTTCCTTCATATTGTGGAGGTGGGTTGTCACCAGGCCCACTTTATTGACTGTAAAGGTCACAAAGCCTTTTTCCGTAGGTGAGGATGCGATGCCTATAGGGATTTCTCCTTTTCCAGCAACGGAAAGCTCTGCGAACTGGCCTGGGATATATGAAAATCTCGCCTCATCTTCAGGATTGAGAAAGACGAGCTTGAAAGTTCTAAGATTCTTATCTTCTGTCTCGGTAATGACCTCGTCTACACGAACCGGATAGGGAAGATATGGATTTCTCAATGGAACACCCCCTGCGTGATTAGACACTCCTACTCAGCTGCGGAAGTCCGCGTTATGTCATTTCGACCCCAGGGAGAAATCTTTCTTAGGTTATCAAAGATTTCTCAGTCACTTCGCTCCTTCGAAATGACACGGTCATTTATGCAACTCAGTACTGGCCTCAGTAATTGTTCATCAGTCCAGCCACTTCTCTAATATCTATATTCACTGGGCAGAATTGGACGCACCGGCCGCATCCGACGCATGCCACCCCATTACCATACTTGTCCACATAGTATTTCAGCTTGTGCATAAAACGCTGCCGGACGCGCTGAAATTTCTGGTCCCGGGGATTGTGGCCTGACCCGTGAAGGGTGAACAAGGGGAACATGCAAGCGTCCCAATTCCGGATCCTGTCCCCTTCCTTTCCAGAAACCTCGTCCTGGATGTCGAAACACCAGCATGTGGGACAGAGGTACGTGCAAGTTCCGCAGTTGATGCATGAAAAAGACACCCTTTCCCAGAAAGGCGCGTTGAACAGTTCATTCACGTTTTTTTCTTTGAGCTTATCTGTGGACACCTTGGAAAAAATTTTCTTCTCCGCCGCTTTAGGCAGATCCAAAGCCTTCCTGACGGTGGCATCCTCTGCTTCCATCCCCAGCTTGACTTTTTCTAGGAGACTCTCCCCTTTGGAAGTGATACTTCTCAGCAGGTAGCAGTCGCCCAGATCGTACATGATGGCATCGAGACCCTTCTCGCCAAAGGGACCGCTTCCCACAGAGGTGCAAAAGCAGGATGCACAGGGCTCGTTGCAGCCCAGCCCGACAAAAGTGGTCGACTCCATGCGCTGGACCCACAAAGGATCCTGGTATTGGGGATTATCGAAATTGATCCTGACGAGCTGAAACCCGAAAGCGTCGCAAGGCCGTATGCCTGCAATGACTTGAGGGGAAAAGTCCTTGGGAGCCTCTTTGATGACATGGGCATCCTCTTTGCCCTCCTCCAGAGAGTATTCGAACATACGCTCTGACTGAGGGAAAATGACAGACTTCGGGGAAAGCCTGCTATTCTGGAAGTCAAAACTCGGTTTGCGGTCATTTTCCAACAACCTGAAATTGTGAAGGTCCCCTTCCTTCACGGGGACAAACACCTTGAAATCCTCTCTGAGGCCTTCCAGAACCTTGACCCAGTCTTGTTTGCTAAAAACCTTCTTGATCATGTGGACACCCTTTTCAGCGATGATCCATAGATGATGTGACTTTCGTGAGAATTCCCCTATTTGATGAAGTCGTTGTAGTCATCCACCCGGTAGACATCCAGAGGCGGCCGCTGATCAGAACCCAGGCCCGCCTCCCAGCCAAAGAGCTCGTGTGCATCCTTGTTCAGCTTCTTGGTGAATTGCCTTACCGGGATCCCCACCGGGCAAACTCTTTCACAGGCCCCACAATCCGTGCATCTCCCGGCACAATGGTATGCTCGGAGGATATGGAACGTCATGGTATCGATAGGATCTATGCTTTTCCCCACCCACTGGGGACGTGACTCATCGACAAAACAAGTAGAGCAATAACAAAGAGGACAGGCGTTACGGCATGCGTAACAACGGATGCACGATGAGATGAGCTGGGTGAAGAATTTCTGTTTCTCTTCCGGGTTCTTCTTTTCAATCGCCTCGACGTCTTTGAAAGGGCTGAGGTTTTCTTGCTCCCTCACCGGTTCAGCCACCATCTCATCGTATTCCACAGGATTGGAATGGAGGCAAACGGAACAATTGGTTTGGAGAAAATCCTTTTTGTTCAATGTCTCTTGGAAGCCCTTTCCAATAACGGTCAATGCACTGTTTTCTTCTTTCACTTCGAGGATCTCCCGGTTCGCCACCGCCCTTTTCACTGCTCTGTGGTCTATCATGCCGGTGCAGGGAATGCCCACGATGTAGAGCTGTTCTCGCTTGATTTGGTTTTCTATGATATGGGTCACGATGTTCCTGGAATTGCACCCGTTGGCCACAATGCCAATACGATCCGTTCGCTTGGTGAGATAATTGCAGAGATTTAGGCCGCAGTGACTATCCCAGTGAAGAAGATCAACCTCAGTGGGATCCTGAATCAGTATCGGTTCATTCATCATGGGCACAGAGCCCTTTTTGTAGCCGATGAAAACGTCCACCGCTCCCTTTTCCAGGAGCTTACGAGCAATGTCTCTGATTCTCTGTGTGTACTCAAGCATTACACCACCTCAGCTCTTCTTTTGACGAGATAGCTCGCCGGACCGGTATCCTTGACCGCTTGAATCACATCATTGGCCACTGCCACAAACTTCCCTGCTTCAGCAGAGGAGATCCACGAAAAGTGCAATCGCCCAGGTTCAATGCCCACATGTTCCAGTAGATTCCCAAGTAGTGCAAATTTTCTTCGCGCGTAATAATTACCTTCCAGGTAATGGCAGTCACCCGGGTGTCAACCGGATACCCAGACACCGTCTGAGCCGTGACGAAACGCGGCCAGTATGAATTTTGGACTTATTCGGGCGGAGCATGGGACCCTAATGATTCTAATATCTGGCGGGTATTGGAGTCGGCTTACTCCAGCTAAATCGGCTGCACCGTAGCTGCACCAGTGACACAGGAAAGTTGTAATCTTTGGTTGCCAGTCCTTCATTTTCAACTCCTGCACGCAATTTAGGGGACGCACTTTCGGATGTGTCTGTATCGCATCTCATATCTCATTGATCATAGCCATGATCTGTCCTTCCTCGAACCCTTTCAAATTGAGAGCTCCTGAGCGACAGGAGGCGACACACAGTCCGCAGCCCTTACACAGGACGGGATTGATTTCAGCCTTTTCGGCAAAGGGGCCCTGTTCTATGAATGAAGGGGCTGAATAGGGGCAAATCTCCACGCACACACCGCAGCCGCTGCACACCGTGGGGTCAACATAGGCGACGGTGCCGCTCACCGATATGGTCTTTTGGGACAAAAGGGTAACGGCCCTAGAGGCTGCCGCCTGTGCCTGCGCCACAGATTCATCGATCGGCTTTGGATAATGGGCCATGCCACACAGAAAGACACCGTCTGTGGCAAATTCAGAAGGTCCGAGCTTGGCATGGGCCTCCACAAAGAATCCGTCCTCATTCATCGGGACCTTGAAGAATTGCGCCAGCTTCTCATCCCTGTAAGGGATAATCGCTGAGGCCAAGACCAAGAAATCAGCCTTTAATCCTACGGGGCGCTGTAGAATGTGATCCATGACCTGAATTTCGAGGCCCTCTTTGCTCACGGCCACCTGCGGTTTCTGGTCAACAGAGAACCTGATGAAATGAATTCCCGCCTGCCGAGCCTTCCTGTATAGAAGCTCCCGTTCCCCATAGGTTCGAATATCCCGGTAGAGAATGTAGACCTCCATGTCGGGATTCACCTCTTTGAGATGGAGTGCGCTCTCAATGGAGTGGGTGCAGCACACCCTGGAGCAGTACGGTCTTTGCGGTTCCCGGGATCCCACACACTGGATGAAGACCGCTGTTTTTGTGTCCTTCAGAGACGGATCATTTTCGATGAACTTTCGATCCAGCTCCAAGTGGGTCACCACGCGCGGGTCATGGCCATACTGATATTCCTCGGGCTGGTGTTCATAACAACCGGTAGCCAGTACGGCAATCCCGTGCTCTACCGTCCCTTCCATACTGCCCGATTTGAATGTGGATTTGAAATTCCCTACAAATCCTTCAACATGAGTCAACTCCGCGTTGAGGTGTTTTTCTATGTTTCCATCGCTTTCAACCGATCTAATCAGGTTGGTCAGCTTGCTCTGAATATCCTCCCCTCTCCAGGTTTTGTGAAGATTCAGGGCCTGACCGCCGAGCGATGGCCCCCTCTCCAAAAGGCAAACCGGGTATCCTTGTTCACTCAGGGCCTTGGCTGCGACCATACCGGCGATGCCGCCACCCACCACAAGGGCCTGCTGGTTGACCTCCAGCTGAGTCTCCGGAAGCGGCTCAAAAAGGGCCACCTTGGCAACCGCCATCCGCACCAGATCTTTGGCCTTGTCCGTCGCTTCCTTTGGATTGTCTTTATGAACCCAAGAAACCTGGTTGCGGATGTTCGTCATTTCAAAGAGATACTTGTTCAGACCCGTACTCACAAGCGTTTCTTGGAAAAGGGGTTCATGGGTCTTGGGCGTACAGGCCGCCACCACAATCCTGTTGAGATTGTTCTCTCTGATCACTTCCGCCAGGATGTCCTGTGTGTCCTGCGAGCAAGTGTAAAGGTTGTCCGTGGCATACTCCACATAAGGGAGGGTCTTCGCATAATCTCGGACCGCTGGTACGTCCACCACACCCCCAATATTAATGCCGCACTGGCAGACGAAGACGCCAATTCGAGGTCTTTCGCCAATGATGTCTCTCTCCTCCGGCACCTCTTTAGCTCTGGTCAACGTGCCGCGTACCGCCTTCAAAACGGCGCCGGCTTCCGCTGCAGCCGAGCTCGCTTCAATGACGGATTGGGGTATATCCTTGGGGCCCTGGAAAGCCCCGCACACATAAATCCCTTCTCTGGAAGTGGCCACAGGCCTGAAAGAATCGGTCCGGCAAAACTGGGACTCCGTCAAATCAATGCCCACTCTCTCCGCCAGGTCGATCACTTCCGGGGCGCTCTCCAGCCCCACGGAGAGCACAACCAGGTCAAAACCTTCTGTTTTCAACTCCCCCCTCTCATCGGCATATTTGATGAGAAGATCATCACTGCCGGCTGCACCCTCAATCGTATGCACCCGGGAGCGGATAAAACGAACCCCGTGTTTTTCCCGGGCATCATCGTAATAGCGCTCAAAATCCTTGCCATGGGTCCGCATGTCCATGAAAAATATCGCACACTCCAGATCTTCCCCTGCATGCTCCTTGGCAATGATCGCTTCCTTGATGGCGTACATGCAGCACACGGAGGAGCAATACGGGTGGTCACACTGATGCATATCCCTGGAGCCGATGCACTGGAGCCAGGCAACTCTTTTGGGCTCCTTATGATCTGAGGGGCGAACCAGATGACCTGCGCTCGGACCCGATGCCGAAAGGATCCTCTCAAACTCCATGGCCGTGATCACATTCGGGAGGTGCCCGTAGCTGTACGTCTCGTACTGGGATGGATCAAAAGGCTGAAACCCCGGGGCTAAAATCACCGAACCAACCTCCAAGGCCAGCACCTCGGGTTGCTGCTGATGCGTTTTTAGACTCACCGCACCAGCCCCACACGCTTCCACACACTGAAAACACTCGCAGCAGTACCCACAGTTCAAACACCGCTGGGCCTCCGCCTGACCCACTCCCTCCTCATACCCAAGCTCCACTTCCTTGAAGTTGCCCTGGCGCTCCTCAACAGGAACACTGGGCATGCTCGCCCTGCTCCTCTTGGCTTCATCTTCAGGAACAGGCCGATAAAGCGGCCTCTCCTCGGACAGGGGCTCACGGCCCGCTGCCATGTCCTGCCCATCCAGATACCTCACAATGGATTCCGCCGCCTCTCGCCCCGCCGCAATCGCACCAATCGCCACCCACGGGCCGGTCTGTAAATCCCCCCCTGCAAACACCCCCTCGCACCCTGTGGCATAAGTCACGGGATCCACTTGCACCGTCCCCCAGCGAGCAAACTCAAGCCCCGCAATCTCTTCAAGCGCAGATAGATCAGGCCTCTGTCCAATCGCAGGAATGAGCTGATCCATCTCCACCTCATACTCGCTCCCCGGGATGGGAATAGGCCTCCTCCGACCTGAGGAGTCCGCCTCTCCCAACTCCATTCGGATGCAGCGCAACCCCCTCACCTTGCCCCCCTCCGTAAGCACCTCCTGGGGCGCCGTCAGATAGGTGATCTTCACTCCCTCCGCCTCTGCAGCCTGAATCTCCTCCTCCCACGCCGGCATCTCCGTGCGGGTTCGTCGGTACAGAATCCTCACCTCTTCAGCACCCAAACGAACAGCACTCCGCGCCACATCAATCGCCACATTGCCCCCACCTATGATCCCCAGCTTCTTCCCAACCCACGTTTTGCCACCCAGGTTGAGCTCCCTCAAAAAATCCACCCCTTGAAAAACCCCTTGCGCCTTCTCTCCAGGAATGCCAAGCTCAATACCCTTGTGCGCACCCAGAGCCAGATACACCGCCTTGAAACCCTTCTGAAAAAAATCCTCCACACTCAAGTCCCCACCCAGGGGCGTGTTCGTCTTGATCTGCACACCCAGGTTGGTGATCACCTCGATCTCTTGATCCAACACCTTTCGGGGAAGACGGTGCGCAGGTATGCCCACCCGCAACATCCCGCCCGCCTCGGGTAGGGCCTCAAATATGGTGCTCTGAACCCCCCTTCGGGCCAGATGATAGGCCGCAGAAAGCCCCGCAGGGCCTGATCCCACAATGGCCACCTTCTCCTCTCTCCCAGGAAGGCACGCAATCTCAATGTCTCGCGGATCACACTGATCTGATGCCAGCCGCTTCAGATCCCGGATCGCCACCGCTTCGTCCACCTCAGCGCGACGGCACGCATCCTCACACCCATGGGGGCAGATCCTGCCCAATACCCCGGGCAAGGGTAAATCCTCCATGATGATCTTCAACGCCTCTTTGTACTTCCCCTGGCCAACCATCTGCACATAACCCTGCACATTGAGCCCCGCAGGACAAGCCAACCGGCAGGGCGCCTTGTCCCCTTTCTGGATCGCAAAGGCACCAGGAATCGCTTGGGCGTACTTCTTGTAAGTGGCCTTCCGGCTCGCCATGCCCTGGTCATACTCACTGGGAAGCACCACCGGGCACACGCTCGCACAATCCCCGCAAGCCGTGCACTTCAACTCATCAATGTAGCGCGGCCTCTTGCGCAGACTCACCGTGAAATGCCCCTCAGAACCCTCCACCTTCTCAAGCTCAGCACAGGTGATGAGGTTGATGTTCAAATGCCGGCCGACCTCGACCAGTTTGGGCGAGAGAATTCACATGGAACAGTCGTTGGTGGGAAAGGTCTTGTCCAACTCGCTCATCACACCACCAATCGCAGAGGATGCCTCCACCAGGTGTACATAAAAACCAGAGTCCGCAAGATCCAGCGCAGCTTGCATCCCCCCAATCCCACCACCAACAACCAGCACAGAGCC
>Ga0209427_10010831_pt1 | contig 10074 bp, 9 predicted proteins | sample DeeMarSWOR136_30_FD_187465 | JGI IMG/M metagenome (GOLD analysis project Ga0209427, IMG submission 187465) | Marine sediment microbial communities from White Oak River estuary, North Carolina - WOR-1-36_30 (SPAdes) (version 2) | ecosystem: Environmental > Aquatic > Marine > Intertidal zone >...
ATTCAAATTATCTCTATAAACCTCAAAATCACTATAATTTCATCATAAAATAACATATAGAAAAGAAGGAAACGAGATGAACTCTCAAAGAAAAAGAAAATGGTACAAATAAGACAGCACTGGTTCCGACCTACTGGTTACACGTGTAACATTTTCGCTACAACCATTAATTTTTTGATTCCTTCTCTCCATGTACTGGACACTTTTCTCTGTTCCCTGGGTAACACTCAATGTATTTCCCGGTTTCATAGAAGTATTTGAAATGATCCAGCCACAATGGTCCCTCTTCTTTGTGGTGGACAAATGCAACAAATTTAGTTAACCTATCCAGTGTTTCAACGTTCACCACATGTTCTATTTTGCAGGCATCTTCATCAGCTATTGCATTGTCAACTCCTAAAATCAGCAAAAACTCTCTTAGGATTCTGTGTTTCTCTTTTGTTTCTTTAGCAATTTTTCTTCCTGGTTCTGTGAGCGTGACACCACTGTATTTCTCGTAGTTGATGTAGCCTGCTTCACTCAACTTTTGAAACATTTCTGTGACACTGGAGAGTGCAACTCCCAGAATGTCTGAAACATCTTTGACGCGAGCGTAACCTTTCTTCTCCACAACAGTATCAATTGCCTCAAGGTAGTCTTCAGTTCGTTCTGTAACTGTATTCATGTGCACCATGATGTTCACCAACTTTTGGCTAGTACGTTTGGACATTACAAGTATTTAAAGGCTCCCAGTTGGGTGCACTGAGATTTCAAAATATAATGTGAAATAGAATTCCCATGTGCAGTAACGTAATCACCACACGCCGGGCAGCAACCGGTATCGCACGTTATGAGCATACTCAGTGTAGCCTGGCAGTTCATTGTGCAGTGTAAGGTCTTCCAGCGCGGTACGGATAACGACCAGTATGACCATCAGGAAAACAGGTACAAATGCCCACCACGACCCCAAAAACAGCGGCGTTCCAACATGCATGAGGATAAATCCCACGTAACCAGGGTGGCGCACAAACTGGTACGGACCTGATGCAACAACGTGCTGGTCCCGATCTTTCTGGATGCGTACAGAGGTCTCAAAGTAGACATTTACAGCCATAGCCCACAAAAACAGGAATTGAGCCGACACCAGTACAGCAACCCCAACGATGGCCAATGAACCTGACATAGAAGACCACTGGAATCGGACTGCATCAAATCCAGCGATTACGAGCATGATGAAAGGCAGAGGCGCACACATCACAGAAATGACCTTATCAAATTTCTTGGTATCAGATTTTATCTTTCCGCGCTGGTTGATCACTTCTGGATTTACCCTGAATAAGACAACCATGTTAACCATCAAGAGAGCAACATTCATGCCAATATATGCCCATGCTCTCAGCCAGTTGAGCGTACCAGCAGCAGCAAATAATACTGCAGCTTGGATACATAACAACACCACAACTTGTATGATCCGATGTACTCCTGAACGCTTTATAGATATACTTGATTGCCTTAATTCTGTATGAGACATACTATCCCTCCTTTTGGATAAGCCAGTACACCTGCAGAATATGCAGTCTGTGATAATCTGTAGGGAATTGATCTTGAAATTTCTGTTAGGTTCTTTAACAGTTTGCAGATTGTCTCGAACCTCTTTGGTTAACTCTGTATCATCGTGCAGGCATTCTATCTTGACACTGTCTTCGGGTGACTAAATATTATTTGGATTGCCTATTTATAAAGGTTACGGTCACCAGAATGTATGAGAAATTCCCAAGTGCAGAAAAGGTGTGCCAGCATATGTTCAGGAGGTTTATTGGGTACATTATTTTCTGGATAGTACAAGTCCATGAGTGACAGTAAAACCTATCCTTGTAGATTATCAAAAATAAGAGAGGGAAGAGGGGCTTTTAATCCCTCCAACCCTGCTCTTATAGGCCTCTCTAACTTCCTTCTCTAGGGCAGAGAACTAAGGGATTGATCAGGTGTACCGAGTTATACTGTTCATCCCTCGACATTCTCACTCACTTTCGCATGTCGTGGCTACAGATTCACACATGCGTCTCACACTTCTATCTTTGGGTATCCAAATATTTTTCGGAAATCCAAATAATAAGATCATTCATCCTTTATAAACTTTTCGGTGTACCGAAGTTTCTAGTCTAATCTGTACCATGAATGCCATGATAAGGGTACAATTTTGCAGGTTGTGAAGAGAGTTGCTCACTTTTAGGTGGTTTTCTCAGACTTGTTACACGTGTAACATGCAGTGATTCTTCTCGTTAGGGTTTGGAGTTTGGTGTACAAGGATTTGAGAATTTTTGACACCAGGTTCGTGGTGCTGTTGCAGAGGTGTAAGCCAAACCTTTATAAAACCAATGAAGTAGTGTAGCTAGGTGATCTGAATGGGAGGAAAAACTGTAACAGAAGTGAGAAATTTAAAAAAAGGACGTTACATCATCGTAGATGACGAACCGTGCAAGATCTCAGATATGATCACTTCCTCTCCAGGAAAGCACGGCTCTGCCAAGGCCAGAATAGAATCTATTGGGATTTTTGACCAAAAAAAGAGAAGTATTGTGAAACCTGTAGGAGATAAAATTGATGTACCCATCATTGACAAGAGGAGCGGCATGGTCACTGCCATCATGGGAGATACAGTTCAGTTAATGGATATGGAAACGTACGAGACTTTTGAAGTTCCTGCACCTGCACCTGAAGAAGTGGAAGGCCAACTAGAGGAAAGTGTAGAAGTGGAATACTTGGAAACACTGGGACGCTACAAAATTATTAGAGTGAAAGGAAAACCATGATATTCTTTTCTCATTCTGGGACGTTTGCACTGGATTCTGAAGAGGAACCTGACTGGGTTTTATTTGGTGTGCCCTATGACTGTACTGCTAGTTTTCATACAGGGGCTCGGTTTGGGCCTGATTCCATCAGGGAGGCTTCCTACCACCTGGAAATGTTTGACTGTGATCTGGAAGTGGATTTAACTGGTGTGCACGTCAAAGATTTAGGGAACATCAATGTGAGGCTCGGAGATCCTCAAGCGAATTGTGAGATAGTAAAAAAAGCAATTTCTGAGGTTGGACACCCTTTTATTGCGTTGGGAGGAGAGCATACCATAGCATATCCAGTGGTTTCAGTGGTGAACCCGGATGTATTCATCAGCTTAGATGCACACCTAGACTTGAGAGATGAATATCGAGGGGAGCCATTGTCCCATGCGTGCACGTCCAGGCGAATTCTTGAAGTGTGCGATGTACACATATACGGGTACAGAGAGTGTTCTCAAAAAGAGTATACCTTTTTAAAAGAGAACAATATACCTGCGTACAAACCTTCTCAATTGAAAGAGATTGTATACCCCCAAGGGAAAAATATTCATTTATCTATTGATTTTGACGTTTTAGACCCTTCTGTGGCTCCCAATGTATCGAATCCCGTTCCCGGTGGGTTACTGTTCAGTGAGGTTGTCACCATTGTCCATGAGATCATGAAGAAGAACACGGTGGTGAGCATGGATGTGTGCGAGGTGTGCTCACGATATGCAGACAGGACAGCAGTGGCTGCAGCTTCTTTGCTGTACAAGATTCTGGCTGTGTGGTGGGTTACCCATGAGTAAAAGAGTTTATCCCTTAGAGATCAGAAAAGGTATGAGTGTATCAGATCTCATTAAAGAGTATGAAAAAGGAGTTTTTGGAGCAGGAAAGATTGCAGAAGCAGTTGATATATACACGGAGATGCTCAAAGAAAACTGTAGAGTGTTTCTGGGGTTGGCAGGAGCTTTAGTACCTGGAGGGCTGGGGAAAATAGTGGCAGATTTGGTGAGAGATGGTATGGTTTCAGTCATCGTGAGTACGGGAGCTAACGTGACCCACGATTTGATAGAAGCTTTTGGTGGGTGTCATTTAAAGGGGGTCCAAGGAGAAGATTTTGAATTGCGTGAAAAGGGAATTGACAGGATTTATGATGCATTCATAGAAGACGAATCGTTTATTCTCTTTGAGAAGAAGATTCAAAAAATTTTGAAAGGGGTTAAGCCAGATTTAACTGTTTCAGATTTGATAAAAGAGATTGGCAAAAATATTGAATCTCCGAACTCTTTTGTGAGGCAGGCTTACTTAAAGGATGTTCCTGTCTTTGTTCCTGCTTTTACTGATTCTATTGTGGGGCTTCACACGTTTTTGTTTTCTCAGGAGCATGCACTGCAGTTGGACCACGTAAGAGATATCAAAAAGATTGTGGGGCTAACCATGGAGAAGGCAGGGGCTGTACTTTTGGGCGGCGGTGTTCCTAAGAATTTTATTTTTCAGGCCATGCTGATGTCTCCTCATTCTTTTGAGTATGCAATCCAAGTTACCACTGATAGGCCTGAGTACGGCGGGTTATCAGGGGCTACATTGGAGGAGGCCATTTCCTGGGGGAAGGTGTCAGAAAAGTCCAGGTTATGTACTGTGTACTGTGACGCTACTATAGCTTTTCCTTTGATCGTGGCAGGTGTTAGGGACAAGAAAAGAGTAGATAGATAAGAACCGGTGGGTTAAAGAGTAACTTCAGTCATTGAACCTCCCGGACGGGGTTGTCAAGTCTTAGGGGGTGGAGAACTCCAATCTTCTTTATCATTTTTTTAAGATTTGTGTGATAAAGAGCAATCGATTGTTACACGTGTAACACGTGTGAGAGAAGCACCTGACAATTTTACAACCCCTCCTGAAAGAAAGACTTATAAACTAATAGTATAATACAATCTCAGCCGCCGTAGCTCAATTGGAAGAGCGCCCGCCTGTTAAGCGGATGGTTCCAGGTTCGAGTCCTGGCGGCGGCGTAATATGCGGGGTTAGACTCCCTAACAAAAATATCATGGTTATTTGTTTTATAATACAATGAATCTTCTCTGAAGATAGTGAAGCTTTGTTCAAAAGGTTTTCCATTATGGTGTGATTAAAAATACAGTGAGACTGTATGGCCAGAAAAAAATCCGTCAAATTAGAATTTACCAGAGTGTTACAGCTCTGCAGACTCTTGCCAACATGTCACTACGGAAAGGTTTATAAAGCCTTTTCAAAAGAAAGGTCGAGGTGAAAGAATGTCTATCAGAAATTGGTTATGGCTTATCTTCGGAATCCTTGCAGTAGCTATAGGAGGATACATGCTGTTCTTCGGCGCACGCACGAGAGAAGTGGTCTCTTTAGGTGTATTCATCCCCAAGTTACTGGCTCTAATACTCATGGCCTTTGCTATCGCATTTTTCCCCAATAAGTGGAAATACAGGTATTTATTTGGAATTCTTCTGATTTTTGCATTCTTCATTCCCTACGAGAATGCACTGTCATGGGCATGGTTCGGAAATGTCCCTGACGAAGCCTTCAACGATGTATTTATCCCTCAATTCGGTCAGACCCGTGAAATCTTTACGACAGAATTGTGGACAGCTTTCTACGTCATGCTGCTGCCTTCCATCATATTTGGGGTGGCTTTAGCGTTCCGCATTGGAGGAGGTTCCACAGAACACACGTTGAAGATGGTGTTATCTGGCTTGCTCATCTACTTTTCCTGTTTCAACATCTTTGTCTTTCAGACCATTTTCCATTTGAGATGGGACTGGCCGTACTCAAAGGTGGCCTCATGGGTGTACCATGTCTCGTATTTTATCGGCCGTGATCCTTACATGTACGAACTGGTGTACTGGTTTATTGGGTTCATGGTGATAGTGGTCTTGCTGAATGTTGCACCATTAGGAAAGTGGGGAGAAAAAATCGGGGAAAAGCTTGGAATCTGAACCTGTAAGCTGATAATAGAGATAGAGAGATAGATAGGAGATGAACCATACTGGAAAAACATCTCAGTGCTGATTACATGAAGACCCTGAGACCCTGTTACGGATTGGATAACCTTTCAGGTTCTCTGTAGAACTATAACGGAGGAGGTAAAGTGAACCCTCTCTTATTAACCTTTGATTTGGAAGAATTTGAAAAAGCAGGTGATAAAGGATTTGACATAGGGTACAACGGAGGAAGAGTTGTCCAGAAACTGCTGGAGAAAACAGGAGTCCACGCTACCTTCTTTGTTACTGCCAGGTTTTACTTAAGGTACCCTGACTTTGTGGCAGAACTTTCAGAGTGCCATGAGATTGCCTTCCACGGGTTAGACCACCACGATGACTACCAGGTACTATCAGAAGATGAAGCGGTTCAGAAGTTGACAAAAGGGAAAACCCACATAGAAAAGGGATTGAATTTGAACATTGAAGGATTTCGGGCACCAAGAATGAGACCTCCTTCCTATGCTGTCCTAAAAAAGACAGGATTCGTGTATTCGAGTTCGCTCCATCCCACTTATGTTCCCGGCCGTTACAACCAGATGACAGCTCCTCGATCTCCTTTTGTTCGTGAAGGTGTACTAGAGATACCAGTGAGTGTAGCACCACTTGTGCGTCTGCCTTTCTCATGGGTGTGGTTCAGACAGTTAGGGGTAACCTATGCCAAGGCAATAGCTTCAATGGTGAACCACAGCAGCGACTACCTGTGCATATACTTTCATCCATGGGAATTCATTTCTCTACAAGGGTACGGTCTGGCACATTCAAGGAATACTGGCAAAAAGATGGAGTTCGCCCTTGAGAAGTTTTTGAACTGGCTTTCTTCAAAGACAACCCCCATGCAAATGGGAGAATTTGCCAAGAAATATTATGAAAGAATAAGAAAAGGCCATGACAAAAGTAGTGTATTATAACCCAGTGCTTAAACAAGAAAGAACGTGCCTCCGACCGGTTATACTACAATTCCTGAATCTTTTGCGCAACATCAATTACTGATTCTAAAACCGTTCCAACACGTCCGAAAGCAGAGACTGCACTGCGCATAATCTCTAAATCCACCTTGGTAACAGCACGAATCTTTAAAATTACGAGAAAATACACTACTACTCCACAGACTATAGACAGAAATACTTTTGCTGCATCACCGAGAGGAGCCTGTAAAATCAGCCACACACAAGCGCACATAACCGCAGATGAAAAGCAGAACTTCAGAACAGGACCAGCATTCACGTGGGCTACCCGCTGCTTCAAAACCCAGTACTGCAACCCAACAGCAACTGCCACTACAACTGAATTGGCAAGAGCAATCCCCCCCACAGAGAACATTCCCAAAACCAGACTGAGCACAAAACTCATGCTGCACAGAACCACAGAAATGAAAGCCTGCTTTCTCGCCCTGTCCAAGGTTAGCAAAGCTGTGGAAAGGACAGCCCACAATGGTAAAAATATCATTCTGAAAGAGAAAATTTTTAACAAGGCCACAGCAGGTAAATATTCAGGGAACAAAACAGCAACAAAAGGATCTGAAAGTAAAAGCACACCAAAAGCTGCGGGAATAGACAGAGCCAACGTGTAGGTGATCACCTTCTGGAGACTGAAGGCAAGCCGCTCATACTCTTTTCGAGCATTTAACTCGCTTAACATGGGGTATAACACAATGGTCAACCCATAAGAAATGATAACCACGGTATTGGTAATGGAAAACATTGCCCTGTAATACCCCACTGTTTCCACAGACATGGCGTACAATTTTATCACGATGGTGCCCACCCATATGTATGTTATGTAAAAGCTTTCAGTTAAGTACACGTAGAAACTGAACTGTAAATATTCTTTTAAAGCTTTAACCCCTTCAAACCGCACCCTGAAAACAGGTACTTGAGCTCTTTCCAGGTAGAACAGAGCTATTACAGCTGTGAAGACAAAGGCAACCAAGAACGATAGTATAGGTGACAAGTAACCGAACCCCAAGTAAACCAGAGGAATCAATAAAATCAGATTCAGCGTGTTCAGCAACACTTCTGCAATAGTTCTCTCTTTGATTAAGAAATAACCTTGGAGTACAGCCATTAAATAACGGGACACCAAATAGACACCAATATACACAGAAAGCAGTTGGAGACCCAAGGTTATGTCCTCCCCAAGGAGGTTGGCAAGTGGTTCTGACAGAAAGAAGAATACAACTACTGAACCAACAGCTACAATTACTCTCACCAGAAAGATTGTTTGAGCACATGCTAAAGCCTTTTCTTTGTTGTTCTTTCCCAGATTGTGAGCAATATATCGTGCAATTGTCACATCCAATCCAAATAACAAGAAATAAATAGCAACGTTAGGAATCAAATAAGCTAAAGAGTACAACCCATACTGGGTGGGGCCCAAAAGGTTTATTGTCAACAAAGCTGCCCCGTAAAAGGTAATAGCTACGTAAATGACACCCACACTGGTAATAGAGAATCCGCGTATAAACTTTGAGAAGTCCTCTTCCATGCATGCTGTTGCAGGGTCTACTTTTAAACTTTGTTGTGGTGGAGGAATTAAGATTCCACTTATTTGGTGATTCTCTCACTTTTGTTACACGTGTAACAAAATTTTTCGTTTTGTATAGTTTTCGAGAACTGAAAAGCCCACTGCAACACTAAAGTGGAGGGAACGGCCATATTTATATAGATGTAACCAGAGACGCTTTTGAGAATATTCTTTTCGGAAAAGTTAAAGTGGGAGACAGATGCTCCCGAACGAGAACCATGAACGGTATTCACAGGAGGTGAACTAATGAAAAGAGAAATAACAGATACTATCAGAGACATAGATGAGAGGGAATGGAGTACCCTGGTGGGAAATGACCACATAGAACGATCACACGCCTGGTACAGGACAGTTGAGGATTCTGGCATGCGGAAGATGCACTACGTGGTTGTGAAAGAGAAAGGAAAAGTGCAAGCTGCTGCATGCTGCTACCCCCTTACAGAAAAGATGTACATAGAGATGCCCTTTTTGGAAGTCCGATCCCCTTTGGGAACCTCTCTCGCATTCTTCTCACAAATACCTGAACACACAGATACGCTCATGAAGGGATTGGAGGAAATTTGTAGAAAAGAACAAGCAAAAGGAATATTAATCTTTGATTTGAGAAAGGAAGAATTCACTGCTATCAGAAGACAAGTGAAAGGATTTATAGATTTCCAAGAACAGGATAACACCTACATTGATTTAAATTTCACAGATTTCGATGATTATCTAAACTCTTTAGATGAAGAATCATGGAGAAGTGCACGAATGACCTTAAATAGGGCCAAAAGATGGAAAATAAAAACTGTCTGCACCAATGAGTTCTCCACGTGGAAAGCAGTTGCCCAAAGGCTGCAAAAATACACATGTGAGTATCACAATGACTATAAATGGCTTTTGACAGAGCAGTTTTATGAGGCCCTCGAGAAAAATGTAAAAGAGAACGCAGAATTACTGCTGTTCTTCAAGGACGACATCCCCATCTTATTTGCAGTATCCTTGAATACACCTGATAGTTCTCTCTACAAATTTATGGGTTCAGATTCAGACTACAGGAAATACCAAGCATATTTCCTTTTGTACTACGAAGGAATTAAAAGAGCTATTGAAAGAGGGCAAAAGAGAATATATTATGGTCCCACAACCTATGAATTCAAAGGGAAGATAGGATGTAAGAGAGAAGAATTATTTGGGCTTGCTAAAATGGCAAATCCTGTATTACACCTTGGATTAAAATCATACTTAACAGTTTCCAGGTTGTCAGGTAAGAAGTTTTAATTCCGATTTTCAAAAAAAAGTTCATTCCTCCTAAAATGAGTATACAATGAGTTTTCAACGTAAAGAACGAGTTTTCAACATAATAGATCTAAGTAATAGGCAACACAAAAAGATCCTCACAGAATGCAGGAATCCAACAGGTGAATCCAAAATATGAACCTCACCTCACAGAAATTTTAGACAAGGCTCACAATCTTGGTGCTTATCTCACTCTTGTTACACGTGTAACAATATGTCTCTTTATAGCACTTAAGAAGAATTTAGATTTCTCACACGCCATTTTGATAACTTGCAAAGACATTATGTTTATAAATATGGGCAATCAGATGGAGCAGATGTTATTGAGACAGATCTATTTCCTTCCGGGAGTACTAAAGAGGGAATGGAAGAAAAAAGATGAGATAGAGAGAATAGCTTCAAAAATGCTCAGATCCCTCTTAAGAGATGTATACTGTATAAACTCTTTCTATAAAAGGAAATTT
>Ga0209427_10010833_pt1 | contig 10073 bp, 10 predicted proteins | sample DeeMarSWOR136_30_FD_187465 | JGI IMG/M metagenome (GOLD analysis project Ga0209427, IMG submission 187465) | Marine sediment microbial communities from White Oak River estuary, North Carolina - WOR-1-36_30 (SPAdes) (version 2) | ecosystem: Environmental > Aquatic > Marine > Intertidal zone >...
GCTTGTTCAGTTTTTTGTTTGGCGAAGTCTGTGGGTCTTCTGCTGCGTTCAGTGGCGATTACAACCCAACGGTTTAACAAATAGTCTTTTCTTAACTCATTGTAAGCCATTACGTTAAGCTCCTAGCACAATAGAAAAATGGCGTAGTGGCATTTATAGCATTTCCGAAAGCTAAAAACCTGCCACGCCAATGTAAAGTGCAGGCAAATCTGATTAAGCCAACCAAAAAAGGTTAGACGATTTTGCCGCGGTGCTTATGGGATACTGTACGGATACTCTTGGCTCTTTGCCGCTATGTCAACTGCGCCCTATTGTTCCAAACTTGCTCCAAATTATTGGGCGAGGCAACCCTTTCCGCAAGTAATGCGCTTTATGTAGCGGGTTCCGCGCGCTCAATATAGCTGCCTCTGCAGCTCTTTTCCTGCAACTGGCATAAAAAGTTTAGGAAATTCAAATGCATATCGTTAATAGGCCACAATCGGAATAATAATTGGCACAGCAAACGGATTTGGATTTGAAATGTCGTAGAACGTTACCAATTGAAGCAGCAACGCGCTCTACATTTCAGTCTTTAAATAAGGGAGGAGGATAGCTCTCCGAGAGCACAACATGGATAGCGCTTCTGAAGCGCCAAGCGTTCTGCAGAATTCTAGCCACAACTAAAGCCTTTGTTTTTCTGTTGTTTGTTGGAAATCAGCGTGAAATGTGGCTATTTTGTCTAAAAACGTACCAAACCCTTTTATATAAGAACCAGTGGTGATGGTATGTCACATTAATCATGTCATCACCGAAGCTTCTGAAAGCTTTTGAAAGCCATGAAAAATTTTGTGGCAGGAGAAAAATTAACAATTGGAAATGCAATCATTTGAAGACTTACCGTTAAGTATGGAAGTCTTAAAAAGCGTTAAAGACCTTGGGTTTGAGAGCCTTTTTCCGATTCAAGCTCAAGCGATAATGCCCTTGCTCGAGGGCAAAGACGTCATTGGGCAAGCACGAACGGGAACAGGGAAAACCGCAGCCTTCGGAGTTCCCATGGTAGAACGGCTAAACCCTGCAATCAAGAAAGTTCAAGGCTTGGTTTTAGTGCCAACTCGCGAATTAGCTGTCCAAGTTGCGGATAACATCAAGCTCTTCGCGAAATACGCCAGACTGAAGGTCTTGGCAGTATACGGAGGGGAACTGATCCAAAAACAAATACGAGCGTTGGCAGGTGGAATTCACATAGTCGTTGGAACACCGGGCCGCGTAATAGACCTGCTCAACAGGCGTATACTGAATCTATCCTCAGTAAAGATAGTGGTTCTCGACGAGGCAGACAGGATGCTGGACATGGGATTTATCGAAGACATAGAGTATATTATCGCAAAAACACCATCCGACAGGCAGACAAGCCTCTTCTCAGCGACGATAGACCAAACAGTGATGAAAGTCTGCAACAAATACATGAAAAACCCTGAAAAAATACTTGTGAGCAAAGACGAAATCGCGCTCACACAGATGAAACAGTACTACATGATAGTTAACAATCACAAAAAATATGGAGCCCTATGTGACCTTCTGAGGGAAAACCACATAGGCAGAGCCATAATATTCTGCAAAACACGCAGAGGCACAAGCGCTTTATCAGAAAAACTGAGAAGAAAAGGATACAACGTTCAAGCCTTACACGCAGGCTTCACTCAGCCCCAAAGAGACCGTGTAGTCAATTCCTTCCGAGACGGAAAACTGAAGCTGCTGGTAGCGACAGACGTTGCTGCAAGAGGCTTAGACATTCAAGGAATAACCCACATAATAAACTATGATGTGCCGCTGGAAGCACCAGTTTACTTCCACAGAGTCGGCAGAACCGCCAGAATGGGACAGGAAGGAACCGCCATAACACTTGTGGGCTACGGCGAACTCTCTTACTTCGACGATATTAAAGCTTTAACGAAGACGACTATTGAAGAGATGCCGTTTGAACAGGATTCTCCAGTTCAGGGCTTCTGCTGAACCATTAACCATAATAGGCGGAAAACATAATCCTACACGAGGTTAAGAGCAGAGAAAATGTATAGAGACCCAGTTTGCGGCATGGTTCTAGACGAAAACACCGCCAAATACAAGATCACGTATGAAGGCGAAACCTACCATTTTTGCAGCGTGGCGTGCAAGAAGAAATTCAAGAGACGCAAAACCAAGTTCATAAAGTAGAAAGCATCAACAAAGAACAGGCGTGGAATGGATAGCTGGTATCGCTGTGTATGTAGTTGTTAAAAGAAAGTTCCAAAAGACCGCAGGTAGAAGGGCATTTATTATAAGCGGGATAGAGTAGCGACGGCGAATCAGAGTTTTTCTTCGGGTGAGATGTCCATCATCGTTAAGCCGGAAACTGGTTTCGGGTAGAAATCCGTGGATTTTTCGGGCAGTCTCCAGTTTTTTTGGGCAATTTGCCAAACTGTTTCTGGATTTATCGGATTAACCAAGAACGCCAGTTTAGCTTGCCCAGTGTCAACTTTTTTTAGGGCGCTTCTCGTTGATTCCGCGTAGAGTATATTCTTATCCATTTTCAACTTGCTCACCTTCATTATATGTTTGAAAACGACATCTCGTAATAGTACAACGTCTAGAAAGCATGCTTCTTTTGGACAACTGGCGTTAACAAGTTCATACGCAGTTTTGTAACTATGCAAGAGCAAGCTATAGGCTTTTGAGCCGTCATAAATGCAGAAAGCATGTTCCGTGTTATGACTTTCTAGAAAGTTTTCTAAAGCTTGAACTGTTGGAGCGATTTCTGAAACCGTAAAGAAACCGTTGAGCGCCTGTAGAATTCCGTTGTTTATATCGCATTCTTTTAGAAGTCTGTGAGTGGGCAAAACAATAAGTCCTTCGTCTTGAACGGGAACCATGTAGCACATGTGAAAGTTGAAGGCTGAATTTTCTGTCCACTTTTCTTTTTTGCGTCTTTCATCTCTGTAAGTGACAGCGCTTTCGTATCTGTGATGTCCATCAGTGATTACGAGTTTCTTGTTTTTCATAGCTTCCTGTATGAGTTTAACCTTTTGCCGGTCAGTTACTCTCCAAACAGCGTGTTTCACACCAAAGACATCTTCAACTTCTATTGTGGGCTTTGTTTTTGTAATTTCGCTGAAAAAGTCAAAAGTGGCGTTCTCAGGGTCTGAGTATATTAAAAAAACGGGTTCAAGGTCTTTCTGAACCGCTCGTAGCATGTTTAATCGGTCGGTTTTCGGTTCTTTATACGTAACTTCGTGCGGGAAAACTGTGTTTTCACAGTAAGCGTAAAGGCGCATGGCAGCAATTAATCCAGTGCGGGTGCATGTTTTTCCTGACAGATTGAATTCTTGTTTGGAAACGAAAACTGCTGGTTTTTCGTCTTTGGCTAATATGCCCTCGCTTAGCCACTTTTGAATCCGCTGTTGCGCTGTCTCGTACTTGTTGTTTTCCATTGGCAGAATCAAGCGGCAGTAGTTGTAGGCTGATTTTTCGTAGTATTCCCTTTGCAGGGCAGGGTCGATTTTGTCGTAAGGTTGGGTTATCAGGTTTTTTGGGTTGCCGGCTTTTTTTGTGTATCTTATGGCTTTAAAGGTTTTGATGTCGACCAAGCGGTTTCAGCTCGCAGGTTTTTCTGGTGTTTCGTTTGTTTTGTTGGTTATTTGGGTTTTTATGGTTTCATCTTCGTTTTTGTGGCGTATTAGGTTACTTGTCAATTTTTTAGCTTCCATATTTCGTTGATGGCGACTATGACTTCTTTAATGCCTTTCAGGTTCCATTCGCCCATGTGTCCTATGCGGAAGGTTTTTTCTTTTATTTTGCCGTAGCCGTTTGAGATCAGGTAGCCTTTTTCGGCGAGTTTCTGGTTGAGTTTCTTTACGTTTTTTCCTTGGGTGTTTTGGATGCAGGTTACTGTAATTGACTCGTATCTTGGTTCGGGGAACAACGCGAAGTGTTTCTTTGCCCATTGTTGCGTGTAATCAGCCATCTTCTTGTGTCTCTGGTAAACGCGGTCGTAGGTTTCTTCCAGTAGGAGATCCATTCTTTTGTTTAAAGCGTAGAGAAGTGGAATGTTTGGAGTGAAGGGAGTCTGATGTTTTTTTTCGAACTCGAAGAGTGTAACCAGATCCGTGTAGCTGCCTCGGTTGGGTACTTCTTTTGCTCTTTCTATTGCTCGCTCAGTGACGAGCGCAACTGCAAGCCCTGGTGGTAGCGCGAAGCATTTTTGTGTTGAGGCGAAGATGATGTCGCAGCCGATTTCTTTGGGTAGTGTTTTGTCGCCTGCCATTGCTGAGACGCTGTCTATTGCGAGTATGGTGTTCGGGTAGTTTTTACGGACGAGTCTTCCTATTTGGCGGATTGGGTTGCGTACTCCTGTGGAGGATTCGTTGTGGCAGATGGCGAGTGTATCGTATTTGCCTGTGTCGAGTTTTTCAGCGATCATGTCTGGTTTGACAGCTTTGCCCCATTCTACTTCCATGAAGTCGACTTTTTTGCCGCAGGCGTTGATTGTTTTGCCAAATCGTTCCGAGAATGCGCCGTTTACGCATACGAGTGCTTTATCTTTTACGATGCTTCTGCCGACTATATCGAACCATAACGTGCCGGAGGATGTGGTTACTGTGGGTTTGCAATCATCTGGTAACTCGAAGAACTTGCTGAGTTTCGCTGTTATTCCAGCGTAAAGATCGGAAAACGCTTTGTCTCTGTGGCCTATGAGAGGATGGGTTTGCTCGCGGAGGATTTCTTGGCTTACTTCTGTTGGGCCTGGGATCAATAATTTCTTGTGCATTTGGCTATTTCCCTTCATGATTTGGATTTAAAGTTTTCGAGGTAACCATCGGGGAACTGTTGGATTTCTTCATGTTGGCTTTCTTCCATGGTTTTATGCGTTCAAGATAAGTTGCAATCAAGAAAAATTAACGGTGAAAGGAGATTAAAGGTTAACTGTCGTCGGTTCTGTTCTCTAGTGCTTTGAAAAAACTATAGCCCCTTTTTCTATAGTGGAGATGTTAGGCTGCTATGGTTTTTTAGACACCTAGAACTCACCGTTTTTGGAGGCGGAAAGCGCCAATACGGCTAGACGCCCGTCTATAGGTCCTTTATAGAATCTCTATTGGGCGCCTAATAGGCGACAAATATGCTGGTTGCGTTTTTTGTGCTCTTGTGAGAGACGGAAATGGGTGTTAACAAAAATGTGAGGTTTTCTATAAGTAAGTTCTAAAAGATAAACTCACAAGGCATTTAAGGAAGTAATTCACAAGCATGTATAGTGAGCGGGAACGATTGGTCTCCAAAGTTATGGTTATTCTGGAGTTGCTTAATGATGGGAAATGGCACGGCACAGAAGATTTGCTATTGACGGCAGGTTTATGTGAACGGAAGTTCTTGGAGATCACTGGGTTTCTGACTAAGTACGGCTTTGTCATGGTTGATTATAAAAACAGAAAAATGAAAATTAACAAAGATTTCCAAAGATTGTTGGCCCAACCTATTATTTAACGGTTGCCAAGGCTGAAGAATACTAACTATTTTTTAATGGAGAAACAAAAAAGTTTTGGGGTGATTAGGGTGAAATTTGTTTTAGGATGTCGGCTTCGTCTGCGTCTTTTTCCATGAATATACTGATTTTGTTTCCTTCGATGTTCATGCAGAGTGCTTTGCTTTCTTTGCCTTCGATGAGAACGCTGGAGACAGCGCCTAGTTCGAATATGTCTGAGATGTCTTGGCTAGAATCCAGCACTTGGGATGAGAAGATAGCGTATTCGACGATTTTTTCGGGTTCTTGGAGGTCTACTGTGGCTGAGGTTGTGTTTCGTATTATGTATCCTATTATGTCTTTGTCTTTGCGGACTTTTGCGAGTTTGTCGCTTAGGTCTTTGTAAGTTAGGTCTTCTTCTTGGGTGACAGAGAGTTCGTCTTCGTCAACCATTATGGGTGTTGCAGTTTCTTGGTTTTGTTTTTTCTTAACCATTGTTTGTTCACTTCGCTTATTCGATTATTGGTTTGACGGTAACGAGTTCGCCTTGCTGGGTTTCTAAGGTGAGTTGTATTTTTTCTGGCATTTTGATTATGCCTTTTCCTGAGTCTTTTGATTTTTTAATTTGTTTGAATTTGCAGCGGGTTGTTTTTCCGTTTAGGGCTTCGACTTCGACTTCTTTGAGCTTTGTATCTTCATAGAGTTCGTTCCACTGTTTTATTACTTCTTGGTCAACGCGTACTGTGTCTGAAGGAACTAGTAATCCGCTGAGGTTTTCGACTATCAACTGAGTCGCTGGGGGTTCTGGAAGCAGTGGTTCTTCTTCGATTTCTGGTTCGGGTTCTTCTATTTCTTCTTCTGGTTCGGCTGTTGCCGTTTCTTCTTCGGACTGATTGTTTTCGTTGTCTTCGACTTCATCGGCGGTTTGGTCAACTGTTCCTTCGGTGGCGTCATCAGTTTCCTTAGTAGCTTCGACTTCATTTTCTTCTTCAAGTTCGGTTTGGCCAATGGTGATAGTCTCGTTTTCTGTGGAGGCAGGTTGAATTTTTTCTGCTACTTTAATTACTATGGGGATTAAAATTCGGGTTAGGGTGTTAACATATTTTTCATCTGCCTCTTTTGACGAGACTGTTGTTAAGTAGAAGTCGTTTATGTTGGCGATGTCGACTTTGCCTTCAGCGCTTCGGATGGTTATTTTTTCCACATCGCCTATGGTGTCTGCCCTTTCGGTTAGGGCATCGAAAGCAGTTATTGTTTTAATTGCGGTTTCTTCTTCAGTGTCTTTATCTTTGGCTATAACTTTTCCATCTTTGAATATGAAGTTGCTGGCTACGTCTGGGCATGCGTTTTTAATTTCTTCTAGTGTGCTTTTTAGGGCGAAAGCGTATACTTCGTTGCTCATGTTTTATTGGCTCCCGCGGTTGGTGTTTTTAAAGCATGCCGCCTAGGAGATTTTGAACAGTATCCGTTCTGGAACTCCTTCGCTTTCAACTACTAAGTATTTCAAGCCTTCAGTGTCGCCAAGTTGGTCTAGCCATTTTAGTGCTTCACGGGCTTTTTGTAGAACCAGCAGTCGTTCTTGGTGGCTGCGTACGACGGATTCTATGGCAGTTAGTTCGTGGAATGGATTGGCGTCTAGAACTATGTTGAGATTGCCTACGCTGATTTCGCCTAGGCTTTCGCTGGATGATTTGGATTTGCCTGCGAGTTTCATGACGACCTCGCGGATTTTCTTTGATTTCTCCGCCAAGTTTCTGATTTCGTCGAGTCGGCGCAGGTATTCGCCTAGAGTGCTTTTCGTGTTGGATATGTCTTTATCCAAGGTTTCGGCTATTTCTTCGGCTGATTCGTATTCTTTTATTTGTACTACCATTTCGTTTTTTACACCTCCAAAGAGGAAACAAGAGAAGGGGAGATTGGAGTGTTGTTAATTTCACCCTACCCCTCGATTTTGGCTAACAATGGGGAAATTATTGCTTAGGGAGCAACAGCGTTGTATGGGAAGTAGTTGCCTTTACTAGACAGCAATCTTACCTGGTAAGTGGCGCCTTGTTCCCAGTCGGCCGTTACCACAACGGTTCCGTCAGAGTTCTTTGCTATGGTAGCGTCTGCGGTTGCTGGTTCACCATTCACCGTGGCTGAGACAATTACAATATCGGTTGTGCCAGTGTTGCGGACTGATAAAGTTATAGTGGTACCAGTGTCAGTAAACTGTGCGTTTACTATTGACATTTGTTCTGTTTCCATGAATCCGATGCTTAAGGCTCCCATCCATGCGGCTACTGCGATGCTAACTGCGACTGTAACTGCGATGAGTATGATTGATGCGACTACGGGGCTTAGCGCTTTTGCGTTTTTCCTTATTTTTCTTAATGTTTTCATTCCTCTTTCTATCCCTCCTTTTGGGATTGATGAGTATGTTAGAGAGGCAATATAATTTAAATCTTACGACTTAATACACAATATTATCTATGTGTAAAACAAAACAACACAAAAAACAATAACATGGAAAAGACAATGAATAAACAAACGTCAAAAAAAGAAAGTGTACAACAGTTGAGCGGAAATATGCCGCCTAAGCTTAAACGTCAACTTCATCAAAGAAATCGAGAAGAAGCTTCGCGACCTTCTCGCCCAACTCCGTAATCACATAATACTTCTTTAACGGGTCAATCCGCTCACTTTTAGCCAACCCCAGCTGCTCAATCTCAATCATCCTAGACCTGAAAGTACCGTCACTCAACGTCAAATCATTCTCCCGCATGAAATCCTTCGCCGCCTTCCACTTTCCACGACTGAGATGAAGCAGAAAGAGACAGTCTATCGCATGATCCTTCTCCAACATCGTTTTGATTGCAGACAGCTTCGGGTCAGTAAGAATGTGCTTTATCTTCTCCTCTTCTCCATTTTTCTTCATGACTACTAATCACACCTATTTTTCTATTCTGAATATAGCAGAATACCTTTAAAAGATTTAACCTATATTACGATTTATGACACATTTCTGAGGATATATGTGCTAACAGTCGCCACCTATTTCCGTTTTCGATATAACATTAACCACAAAAATCAAGAACAAATCAGCATCCTTTCAAGCAGACACAAACCACAGGAGACAGTTTTATAAATTATTCGTAGAATAATAAGTAAAGGTGAGCGTAATGCTGTACATAGTTGAAATGTTATCAGACATGGTTGGAGACATAATTGCTGCCATACCATCAGTCCTAGCCGCAATCGTCGTAATCCTCCTAGGCTATGCCATCGGAATAGTCGTCGGCAACGCCGTCAACAAACTCGTTGAAAGACTAGGCATAGAAAGGAACTTTGACAAAACTTTGACAGGGCAAGCATTCAAAAACGCCGGCTTAGACCTATCCAACTTCATCGGAGGAGTAATTAAAGCCTTCATAATAATACTGGCAATAATCCTCGCCATACAAATCCTCAACGTAGGAGGCACAATCGGCACCTACCTAACCACCATAGCAGACTACCTACCTAGGCTTCTCGGCGGAATCCTAATCATAGTCTTCGGCACCGTACTCGTCGACTTCCTCGCATCATTCATCGGCAGAATGATAAAACCAATGTTCCCCGAAGCCAAAGTCGAAATCGCAGACATGCTCAAAAACCTGTTAATGATTGGCCTAATAGCCTTCGTACTGCTACTGGCACTCGACCTCATGCTGCTCTCAGGCGATCTCGTATACCCGTTGATACTAGGCTTTGTTCTAATCGGAGCAGGTGTAGCATTAACAGATGGGCTGATAAAATCAATAACTGACGATCACCCAGAATTCAAAGGAGTCGCAGGATACGCAAAATTCATCCTCTACAGCATCTTCCTAATCGTAGGCACAGGAGCAATATTCGCAACCTTCTCAGGCGTAACCAACATCATAGCAAACATTTCATGGGCTTTCGCAATAGCACTAGCAATAATGCTGATTCCAATCGCTTACACTATGGCAAAGAAAATGTCCAAAGAAACAACATGATCAGTTGTTTCAACAAACACCCCTTCTTTTTAAGCAACTAGTTGGAAAACTAGTTCACAGAAGAAAACGCGGCTGCTAGCGCTCTCACATTTTCCAGCAACCTCAACTTTGCTCTGGATGGCGGTAGGAACGACCGGATTCGAACCGGCGACCTTCTGCAAGTCAAGCCTCTGAAGTTTCAATTGAACAATTCCTATCTAAGTTTAAGGAATTCTTGGGAGTTGATTTGAGACGTTCAAAGAAAACAGCGTATGAGCATACTTATTACATTAAGAGACTTCTGAAGGCGGTTAATGTGGCATCTGAATTAGTGACTTCTGAGGATATCCGTAGGTACTTGAATAATTTGAAGGTTAGTTCTTCACAGTACAAGAACATCTTAATGACGTTGAAGGCTTTCCTCAGACTTCTTGAAGCATCCAGAAGTTGGCGAAAATTTTAGGTTTCTCCATCAAGTGTACAAGCCAAAGCACACTGTGAATAAAGAAGAACTGAGTAAATTCTGCTCGACAATTGAAACTCCAAAGGAGAAAGCATTGTTTCTATTGTACGCAACTTCTGAACTTAGAAGACAGAAGATTTTTTCACTGAAACCAAAAGAC
>Ga0209427_10010834_pt1 | contig 10072 bp, 11 predicted proteins | sample DeeMarSWOR136_30_FD_187465 | JGI IMG/M metagenome (GOLD analysis project Ga0209427, IMG submission 187465) | Marine sediment microbial communities from White Oak River estuary, North Carolina - WOR-1-36_30 (SPAdes) (version 2) | ecosystem: Environmental > Aquatic > Marine > Intertidal zone >...
TGATTATCTCCTTCAAGATGAAGGACGTGGTTTCCCATTGGGTTGAGTGAGGAGTGCCCGAGTCGCTTCCAAAGAGGTGGAAAGATGAAAGCGGTTTTGACCGGTAATGAGGCCATAGCCAGGGGTGCTTATGAGGCGGGGGTGAAATTCGCGGCCGCATATCCGGGAACCCCCAGTTCCGAAATTCTCGATACCATAGCGAGGGAATATAAGGAGATTTATGCGGAGTGGTCGCCCAACGAAAAGGTCGCCTTGGAGGCTGCTATGGGTGCTTGTTTCGTGGGGGCGAGGGCGCTGGTCTGTATGAAACACGTTGGGGTCAATGTGGCGGCGGATCCCCTGCTTACCCTTTCATACACAGGGGTGAAGGGTGGATTAGTTCTACTTACCGCGGATGATCCCGAGTTGTATAGCTCCCAGAATGAGCAGGATAACCGCCACTATGCCCGATTCGCTAAAATCCCCATGCTGGAGCCTAGCGACAGCCAAGAGGCCAAGGAGTTCGTCAAACTGGGATTCGCCATCAGCGAGCAATTCGACACCCCTGTGATGGTGAGGAGCGTCACCCGGATTTCTCATTCGAAGACGATCGTGGAGCTGGAGGAGAGGAAAGAAGGGCCCGTTCCGATTGAGATCAAGAAGAACCCCTCCAAGTACGTGATGTTGCCCGTTTATGGGAGAAAGAGGCATGAGGCTGTGGAGGAGAGATACCTCAAATTGAAGGAATTCGTTGAAGCTTTCCCGGAAAATCGAACGGAAATCAACGACAAAAAGGTAGGCATCATCACCTCAGGAATTTCCTACCAGTATGCGAAAGAGGTGTTTCCCGATTATTCATACCTCAAGCTGGGAATCTGTTGGCCTCTACCCCACAAGCTCATTGCCCGTTTTTTCCAGCACGTGGAGGAAGTTTACGTGGTCGAGGAATTGGATCCCTTCATCGAGGAGAGCGTCAAGGCCATGGGGTTCTCGGTATCTAGGGGAAAGGACAGTTTCCCTATCCGGGGGGAACTTACCCCCTTGCTGGTCGAAAAGGGAATTTTGGGGGAGAGCTTTCAACCACCCAAGCCCATATTCACGCAGGAGTTGCCCCCGAGGCCTCCCAATCTGTGTCCAGGATGTCCCCACAGGGGACTCTTTCATGTCTTAAAGAAGGGGAAATTCTTCGTTACCGGGGATATCGGGTGCTATACCCTCGCGGCACTTCCTCCTCTCAACTCCCTGGATACCTGCGTATGCATGGGAGCGAGCATCGGTCACGCCCATGGTATATCCAAGGTGGTTTCCGAGGATGACAGAAAGAGGGTGGTGGGGGTCATCGGGGATTCCACCTTTCTCCACGGGGGGGTAACACCTCTCATGGATATTGGCTACAACAAGGGCACGGCCACCGTCATCATCCTGGATAATCACGCCACGGCCATGACGGGTTTTCAAGAACATCCATCAACCGGCTTTACCATTCGGGGTGAACCAACCCATAAGGTTGACTTCCTAGAATTGGGTAAGGTCCTGGGCATCAAGAATCTGAAGAAGGTTAATCCTTGGAACATAGAGGAGACCGAAAAGGTAATCGCGGAGGAGATGGAGAAGGATGAACCTTCTCTCATTGTCAGTGAGGGACCCTGCGTAATGCTCCGAGAGGCCATCAAGGAATACCACAAGCCTTATAGCATCGATAATGACAAGTGCAGGGGATGTCGGACATGCCTCAATTTAGGGTGCCCCGCTATTTTCTGGCAACCGGTTTCAGGGGATATGGCCGTCACAGCAGAGGGAAAAAAGCGGAAGGGCATTGCAGTGATCGAAAAGACTCTTTGCCCCGGATGCGGCCTCTGCTATCAGGTGTGTAAGTTCGATGCCATTATCCCTCCCGAAGGGGAGGTGAAGTACGGGTTTGAACTGACGTAGGCTTTTTCCCCGGGGGAAATACGATGGACGACACTGTTACTAACATTTTGCTTTCGGGCGTGGGTGGGCAAGGGATCATCCTTGCCAGCGATATTATGGGGGAGGTCTTTTTGGAGTCAGGTTTTGACGTCAAAAAGAGCGAGGTCCATGGAATGGCCCAAAGGGGAGGGAGCGTCACGAGCCATGTACGGTTTGGCAGGAAGGTATATTCGCCCATCATCAAACAGGGAGAGGTGGACATCCTTTTTTCCTTCGAGGAGTTGGAAGGACTCCGGTGGCTCAATTACGTGAAGCCGGATGGGGTGATCGTTCTTAACAACCACAAGATCAACCCCCCAGCGGTCAACCTCGGCCAGATGGAATACCCCAGGGATATACCGGGAATTATCCGGAAACAGTTTGATAAATTCTATTTGGTCGACGGGACGAGGCTGGCCCTTGAGGCGGGGAATATTCGAGCCGCCAACGTGGTCCTCTTGGGGGCCATATCAAATCTCTTTGAAGTAGAGGAAGGCCTCTGGATCGAAGCTATCCTGAGACATCTCCTCCCCAGGCTTCATGAGGTCAACAGGAATGCCTTCGCCTTGGGGAAGGATCAGATCAAGGCTCATTCCTTCCAATCATAAGTTTCCTTACAAATATAAACGCTCTCAATCTTGTCAAGACTTAGCGCTGAGAGGACGAATCATATTCAGAAACTGCTATTTCCCTTTTTTGCCCCTTGTTTGCTCGGTTCTCCCGAGGTTTGAAGTATCGACCTCCATTGGCGAGGACTAGGAGATCCCTGAAAAAGTCGCTCTTCTCGTTTTTCAGTAATCACTATGCCCGGAGTTGACCTGATGAATTCTTTAGGAATAAGGGATTTTAACCTCCATGACACCCTGAACTCCGGTCAGCTCTTTCGTTATATAGCCTTTGTCGACCATTACCTTATCCATGCGGGGAACCATCTCTTCAAGATCTGGCAAAAGGGCGAACGGATCTTTTTCGAGGGGGTGGAGGAGGAATTTATCTCTCGGTTTTTTCGATTGGAGGATGATCTGGAGGGGATTTATGGCCAAATTGGAAAAGACCCCTTTATCGGAAAGGCCATCGAACTCTATCGAGGGTTAAGGTTGATACACCAAGATCCATGGGAATGTCTCGTTTCCTTCCTCTGCTCATCGGCAAAGAATATTTCCCACATCAAATGCATCGTGGAAAACCTCTGTCGACATTATGGAAAGCCGGTATCCTTAGATAACTATCGGGGTTATGGATTTCCCTCTCCTGAGCAGATCAGCGAAGCACGGGATCTGGAGAGGATCAAAGCAGGATTCAGGGCTCGATATCTCGTGGAGACGAGCAGGATGGTCAAATCCATGGACCTGGGAGCACTAACGGAGTTGGGGTACCGAGATGCCAAGAGAGAGTTGATGATCCTCCCCGGCGTAGGAGAAAAGATCGCTGATTGCATGCTCCTCTATTCCCTTGATTTTACCGAGGCTTTTCCCGTGGATACGTGGATAAGAAAGGCGATGTATCGGGGCTACTATGGTGGGAAAAAAGTATCGGATAGGGGGATCCGGGAGTTTGCCCAGGGCTACTTTGGGAAATACGCCGGCTACGCCCAGCAGTACCTCTACCATTTCGTGAGGAATCAAGACCTGACCAATTTCTGATCTGCACATCACATTGCATCCAGAGGGCTTTGTACGATCACAGTCACCTAGCATGCCCGACAGAAGACGACCAACCTCTGTTTTGGCCACTCCGTGAATACTCTCCCGGGGCCCTTGGCTCTTTTCATATGCCCGAAGTCATCCAGATCGCTCCGCAGAACATATGTATACAATTTTTGTTTGGCGTTTTTTGTTGAATATGATATAATGTTTTACTTAATTGACATATGATTGTTCAGTGCGGATCGAATAATGCTTCTTCCGCACCACATCATGTACTTGATTAAGCAGTTCCACATCAGGACCCCCTCTCAGCATTATTCGATTTCACCATCCCAGAATTTCTGACAACTATTCGAAGTTATTACATAAACTCAATATTGGATCTATTTTGCAGTAATATAATACTGCATATAGGCAATATAACTTAAGGTTAAACATACAAAAAAATATAATCAGCAAAAAAAGGACTCGTTCCATTACATGAAATCTTTCGGGTATATAATCTTAGCTCTTATTTCCTCGGCTATCGCAATTATTAGCTTTGGTACTTTGCTTGTTTCGTGTGCTGGTCATCCGCCACAAATTATTACATCTGCTATTGGCATCTGGATTCTTCCATTATCTTTTTGGGGTACTGGCATATTCGCAGCGTTATCGTCATTATTTTGGATAAGAGCATTCCAGCGTGGGGACAAAACAGGTTTTAAAGCAAAAATATCAATCACAAGATCTGTTAATTTCCTTTTGTCATTTGCTGTTTCCATTATTTGCTTCTTATTTTTTTCATTGGGAACCACATATTTAGCAATAAATAGTTCTCTCTCTAATTCAGTATTTTATAGCATTTATGCCATTTCTACTATTATATCAATCTATTTGGGATTTTTTACTTACAAAAAATTATCAAAGAAAAATGTTTAACAAGTCGCTGGAGAGGGACTGCAAGGCCTGTGGCCTTGTTCCATCGCTTCAATCGGCAGCCCCTCAGCTCCAGCGTTAGACTGACAAAATGACAATAAATAGTATACATTACTTCATGGCGACAGAGTATTACGAAGGACTTGTTGTCACGGCATTTATTTCTCTATTTGGCGTGTGGCTTATTATCAGATCGATTCAGAACAGGAAAAGTTTCAGAGGAGGTGCAATTGTAGTGCCGAAATGGCTTCAAACCATTACGGGAATCATTTTTCAATTTCCAATATCCCTATATATTTATTATGGTCTGAGAGCCGGATTAATAGGATAAGTATAGCAGTCTAACAAGTCGCTGCAGTCGGGACCTTCGACTCGCTTGCGCTTGCTCAGGGCCGCTGATCTCGGCCGTTGGATTGTCTGAAAGGAGGAAAATCAAATGACCTCAATTTCAGAGATAGATGCCATGAAGCTAATCGATGAAACATTATCGAAAATTGAGGATTCTTTAACTCGTGATCGAATACTTCAGTGGGCGTGGTCGAAGTTCTCGTCCCTTCCTGCACCTATAAACTCGACCGCAGAGGCAATGGAAACAAGAAAGTCCAAGAAGAAACAAGGCAAGGCCAAGAAGAGCACAAAAACGAAGCCATCACATTCCATGGTCAAAGATCTGAATCTCAAACCGAGTGGCAAGCAGACTCTTGCGGAGTTCGTTAGGGAAAAGAAACCATCGTCGAACCGAGGAAAATCTGTTGTTTGCGTGTATTACCTCCAACACATTCTTAAAGAGACGCCAATAACAGCAAACCATGTTTTTACCTGCTTTAAGAGTATTGGATGGAGGGTGCCCTCAGACTTGGATAATACACTTCAGTGGGTGGCTAGCCAGAGAGGTTGGCTTGATACGAGCAGCATGGCAGATATCAAAGTCACGACGCATGGAGAAAACTTGATCGAGCATGATTTGCCTAGGAAGAAAAAGGATAAATAGTGGCAATAAAAATTGAAGAAAGTCTCCTTTTGAGTTCTATACCCGAAGGTCTGCGAACCGAGTTGTTCAAATCTTTCAATGAAATTCATCGGAATTTCCGCGAGCGAAGATGGGAGCCGTCAGAACTGAATGGTGGCAAACTCTGTGAGGTCGTTTACACCATACTGCGGGGCTATGTTGATGGGGCCTTTCCTTCTAACGCGTCAAAACCCAGAAACATGGTCGATGCTTGTCGCGCCTTGGAGCAAGCCTCTTCTTCTTTCTCTCGCCCTATCCGTATTCAGCTTCCTCGCATGCTTATTTCGCTGTATGAGATAAGGAATAACCGAGGCGTTGGTCATGTTGGTGGGGACGTCGACCCTAACCATATGGATGCCGTAGCGATTCTTTATATGAGTAAATGGATTATCGCTGAGCTTATTCGTATATTTCATGACATCGACACTCGTACAGCTGCAAGGTCAGTGGACATGATCGTGGATAGGACCCTTCCCGTTGTATGGCAGGTAGGAAATAAACGCAGAATACTGAAGACGAACCTTTCCATGAAAGAAAAAACACTCGTCTTATTGTACCATATGCATGAGCACGTTTCAGAGTCAGATCTAGTATTATGGATTGAACATTCAAACCCTTCAGTTTATCGAAAAGATATACTACGCAAGCTACATAGAACCAAATTGATCGAGTATGACGAAAGTAGTCGAACCGCAATAATTTCCCCCAGTGGCATCCGCCATGTGGAGCAGAATATCGAATTAGATTTTTGAGTTGATATATTTTGGCGATCCAACAAGGCGCTTTCAGGCGGACGTGTCAAAGCCGCGCCGCTGAAGCGCAGCGTTAAATGTTTATGATCGAAGACGAAAGATTTCAAGCATATCGAAAGCTTCATGAGTCAGTGCGAGAGATACGCGGAAGGATTCTCAATAGCGTTGCTGTTATCGATGTAAAAATCAGCGAAATCCTCACTGCGTATTTTTGTAATGATGATAAAAAAAGGGCGCTTCTAATGTCAGAGGTTTTCAGCAATCAAGCTTATGGCCTCAGAACAAAAATAATGCTATTGGAAACCATTGTAAAAAGAGATTTTGATTTTTACATTAAAGATAAAGATAACGATTGCTTGTTCAAAGACTTAGATAGGCTTAGAAAGTTCCGCAATGACCTGGCACATGCAACTATAGATGTATCTGAAAAGGCCCATAAAAACGCGGACAAAGAGGTTGGCTTTGTGTTTTATAAGAATGGAGAAAGGAAAACAAAAATAGTTTCCTTTAAAAAAGCGGATGATTACCGAGTGAAGGCCAATATGGTGTCAGGTTGTCTTACAGAGATTGGTCGCCTCCTTGGAATCAACATTTAACAAACGGTTGCAGCGGACGGTTAACCGCCGCCGCTGAGCCGTGACATTAATTTTCGGGATTAAACAAAATGGAAGACAACAATACTGTGGATAGAGATATTCTGAAGCAGGAATATAGCATTTTGGTAGAACTCATCAAACATCAACATACTCGCGTTCAGGACTTTGACAAAACTTTTCTAACCGCAAATACAATCCTCATAGGAGCATGCGCAATCCTTTTAGGGGGGAACAATTCAAAGCTATTTTCATATTTAATTCCTCTTTGTATTTTAGGAATAGCGATTTCGCTGATTTGGTTATGTGTTTTACAAAGAATGAAAGTTGATTCAGATTTAAGATGGTTCCAGTTGCGAAATGTCGAGAGATTGTTATCGAGACCCAAAGGGATTTTTTCGGGAGGGTACGCATTTTTTAAAGATAAAAAACTTGAATCTTCTGATGGTCAAGAATCTCCCCTAAAATTTCCTGATGGAGTTCAAGGCTTCCTTGCTAAATTTCGTGTGGTATGGGCTGGAGCTATACTACCTCTGCTTTTTACAGGCCTTTACATAGTTTTGATTTTTATTGGTAAACAATGTTGAAGATATAACATCGGCATTAAGGGCGACGGCAAAAAGCCGCCGCGCCTTATGCCGGACGTTCTGCATGGAAAGATGAAATGAATCCATGGTGGATTGTCCTGTGTCTCTTGGCCACCACATGGGCCGCACCCATGATCGGGATCAAGAACGCTGGGTTCCCGTGGTGGTTCTTCATCTGCGTTGGTTGTTTCTGGCTTGTCGTGTGCGCGACCGCGAATCCCCTCTACGAATGGGGAGTCCACATACGGAGGATCCTGGGCATGGTTCGCTTGGCGGACTTGGGTGAGCGAATGAAACCCCGACTGCTGCCCCCGACGCGCCTGGCGTTGGTGATCATGGCCGTGATAAGCTTCGTGGCGGCTGTGCTATGGGGAATGGCAGAACCACGCCAACAAATGGGGGACGCAAATGGGGGACGTTCGTGCAGAACGTGCAACCAAATTTATTTTTAGAACTATCATTAATAATCACTTGACTCTTGTTACATGGCCTTTAAAATTCCATCAATTAATGTGTTTATAGCATCACAAAGCAATTTCTGCACGAACGTTCCTTATAGCTACTCGACCGAATCTGCCGAACCGCCGTATACGTGATCCGTATGTACGGTGGTGAGGGAGGTGGCCGTGAGGCCCCTCCCTATCCCGATTAGATGCCTGAAGGAGGATGAAAAATGACAGTTGAAATAATTCGTGACGTTCTAGCTTGGTGTGCTGTGATTAATTATGCACTACTGCTATTGTGGTTCTTGGTTTTTTCGTTGGCCCACGATTGGCTATATAGGGTTCATGGAAAATGGTTCACAGTGTCAGTAGAAAATTTCGACGCAATTCATTACGCAAGCTTGGCATTCTTCAAGTTATGTATATTTCTGTTTAGTCTTGCCCCGTATTTGGCATTACGAATCGTCGTATGACATTGTGGCATCTAACACTTATAAGGCCTCCGGTTGCCAAGGGGTAAAAGTATCCATTGAAGGAAAAAATATGTAATTTTTCGTTTTTACAATTAACGTTCCTAAATTGTGAAGCGAGTACGACCAAGGAACCCGGTGCGGGAAAACTGCACGCTGGGATCTTTGTGGGAGGCGTCGGGTAACCGGCGTCCCTACCGTGATTATGGAAAATAAAAAAGTAAAGGATATCAAAATGAGAAAAGCTATTTGTGTTGGAATCAACAACTATCCAGGAATCTCTAATGATTTAAAAGGTTGCGTAAATGACGCCAATGATTGGGCTAATTTATTAGAATTTTCTGGTTTCCAGATTGAAAAGATTCTGGACGAGCAGGCAACAAAGGAAAATATTCTGAACGCGCTTGATGACTTAGTAACAAACGCTACATCTGGTGACCAAATCGTATTTACTTATTCAGGACACGGTACATCGGTTGCGGATACAAGCGGAGATGAAGTCGACAGCTATGATGAGGCACTCTATGTTTATGATGGTGTACTCTTGGATGATGAGTTAAGGACTATTATTCAAAAACTAAATCCGGATGTGCATATGGTCGTCATTTCCGACAGCTGTTTTTCCGGTACGGTAACACGCGCTTTAAATACGGACGTGGCTAAACCAAGATATGTAAAAACGGAAGATATTCCAGCAGAGGCAAAATTAAAAAAGCGATTTTTATCTAAAGAAGATATGATCGAGATTTTATTATCCGGTTGCACTGATTCAGAATACAGCTATGATGCCTATATGAATGGCCGCTGGAATGGCGCCATGTCAGCCTCTGCTCTATCCGTGATCCAGAAAGGGCAAACCTATAATGAATTCTATGCCTTTTTAAGAGAAATTTTGCCCTCCTCGGAATATCCTCAGACTCCACAATTAGAAGGATTTGATGAGAATAAAAACAGGACGGTTTTTGCTGAAAACACTGAGCCGCTTCCACCTCTTGAGCGGGAACCAGAAATTGATATTGGGTATTGGCTTTCTAAATATTGGTGGGTGATTATTTTAGTTGTTATTGCTGTGATAATTTTGTGGCGTATATTATAATGCAGCTGGATTAAGTTCATATAACAATGGTTTCAAGGGGACGCAAGGGCTCGGGCGTGATGTCACCTTCAGAGCATTCTTGAAAGTTTTGATTAAATCCAAAAGTCTTGAGCTTATTTATGCTTGCGCCCCTTAAACCAAACGTTCCTCCCGACCGCAGGCCGGGAGGAACGGGTCGCGTCTGAGCGCAGCGTATTCTTCGCCTGCGGGGGGCGAACACGCTGCTGGAGCAGACGGGGCTTCGGCCCGCAGCTCAGGCGCGGCCACGTTCTGCGGGAAAGAAAAGTGGGAATAGTATTGTGCCAAAAAAAATAATTACTATATCCATGATCCTTCTGACAATATCTTGTGGTATTGCTTTGTCACACCCACATATCTTTATTGATCAAAAGATAAAAATAGTTTTTGATGATCAAGGGCTTGCAGGCTTCACCATTCACTGGACATTTGATGATATGTTTACCAGCATGATAGTTGGTGATTATGATAAAAACCAAAACGGAGTGTTAGAAAAAGTTGAAGTGGCGCTCATAAAAAAGGAGGCTTTTTCATACGTATCCAACTACAATTACTTTACATTTGTGAAAATTGAAGGGAAACCTTTTGATCTTAAGTTTATTCAAAATTTT
>Ga0209427_10010835_pt1 | contig 10071 bp, 9 predicted proteins | sample DeeMarSWOR136_30_FD_187465 | JGI IMG/M metagenome (GOLD analysis project Ga0209427, IMG submission 187465) | Marine sediment microbial communities from White Oak River estuary, North Carolina - WOR-1-36_30 (SPAdes) (version 2) | ecosystem: Environmental > Aquatic > Marine > Intertidal zone >...
CGGCCGCATAGTGCTCTGGGATACCGACCTCCTGCTCCTGAGGCTATTCTAAGTGCGATAGCGAGGTAACAAGTGGTATCACTATTGGGGGCAGGTCAATATTATACCTACTCATATCTAATTGTTGTATGAACAATACAATATTCTCGTGCGTAATGTCAATACTCTTGATAAATTACACAATCTGGCTTTTTGTTCAATCGGAGCCGAGTTCTAATCTTACTCAGAGACGAAGTATGGTTCGAACTTATTGCCATCTTTATCAGATCGGAATTTTTTCCGCCGGTCAGCTCGATAAAAGAGATTCGTTGCCCAGAGTATTAACAAATTATGGCGCGCTATTCCGACTCTCCTCCAAATCGATGGTAGGCTATAGAACTCGCGCCAAACCCAGTCATGCCCCTTTTGCAGCAGCTCTCGTGACATTAGATTTGGCTCAAACACGATGTTAGACTTGTACTGTGACCAGTCTTTGGTGACTACGCGACCAGCCTTATCCAAGGATTCACAGAGAGCGGTATCCGGGTACGGCACGGGCCAAGCAAACTGAGCACTCTCCAGCCTCATTTTCTGGGCGAAGCGGATGGTTCGTTCGAAAACATCTTCATCGTCTTCATCTAAACCAAGGATAAAGAAGCCGTGGATGGCAATGCCGTGGGAGTGGATCTTTTCGATCGCTGTTTCGTATTCGTCCACCACATTGATACTCTTACCTACCGCCGCCAGATTGGCTGGCGACAGTGTCTCAAACCCGATGAGTAGCATTTTGCAGCCGCTCGCGGCTGCCAGTTTGAGTAATTCGTCATCTCTCGCTATCGTGATTGAGGCTTGGGCAACCCACTTGATTTTATAGGGAGCAAGGGCGCGAAAGAGCTCTTTCGCGAACTTGGGGTTGCCGACGATATTATCATCAACGAAGCCGATGAATTTCTTATGGTTCAATGTTTCGATCTCCTTGAGGATTTCTTCTACCGGCCGGCAGCGATAAGTATGGCCGAAGAATGAAGTAACTGAGCAGAAGGAGCAGGCATAGGGACAGCCTCTAGTGGCTGAGATCGTGTTCCTGAAGTAGTAGGCCCCCTCGGCAAACAAGTCTCGCCGGGGGATAGGTAAGTTGACCAACCTGGGTCGCTTACGCTGGCTGTACGTTCTTTGTAGTTTGTTTGCCTTGAAATCCTCGATCACATTTGACCAAATTCCCTCGGCTTCCCCAATTACGACGGCATCGGCGTGCTGACTTGCCTCTTCGGGCAGGGCACTAGGGTGGCTGCCCCCTAAGATAACCTTCACCCCTCTCGCTCTGAAGGTATCGGCGATATCGTAGGCACGTTGCGCCGTAATAGTCATTGCCGTGATTCCCACTAAGTCGGTTTCCTTTTGGAAATCAATATCTGTGACGTTCTCATCAGTTAAGGAGACTTCAACCTCTGGCGGGGTTAGCGCGGCAATCATCGCCAGACCCAGGGGTGGGCATAAGGCCTTCTTCCGCTTTTGAAGATTCTCTGGTGTAGCAGGAACAACTAACTCTAATTTCAAGAGTATGCCTCTTATCGAGGTAGTATATGAAATTATATAGCTTCTCGACCCTTGTTTCAATAGAGAACTTTGTAACAGTTTGCGTTCTAAAGTTGGCTGTTTGTAGACCACTTGAAGGGGATTCGTGTTGCACATTCTGACGAAAGGTTTAAAGCCCTCTTAGTCAAATTACGCGCACACAGTCCATTTACTTGGCAGATATGTCTGGAGATAGGCTGACAGACCTAGTTCGTTTTCGAAACGGCGAGGTCTGTTATTGGCCTAATCTCGGCTATGGTCGTTTCGGCGTCAAGGTTACGATGGATAATTCTCCTCACTTCGATGCGCCTGAACAGTTCGACCACATAGTGCCCTGAGTTACCTCCCACCTGCTCCTGAGGTTGTAATCCCGGCAACTCCAAATTAACAGGTGGTATCCTTTGTGGGGGGCAGGTCAATCCTTCATGTGAGACTGCTGAGCAAATTAGCCGCAACTGGTACAAGGAATCCTTTACTTTTGTCATTGCTAATCTGGATTTGATATACTTTCCACTGAAACTAATACCATAGTGGGGGTATAAATCATGGATGTCATTGAGGCTATACTTGCTCGTCATAGCGTGCGAGACTTTAGGCCGGAACCCGTGGCCAAGGAAACCCTGATGAAAATTCTAGAGGCGGCGACCCGCAGCCCTTCTGCTGGCAACAGCCAACCCTGGGAGATATTCGTGGCCAGCGGAAAGACTTTGGAAAAGATTCGCCAGTCCTATCTAGAGCGGTTTCAGCAAGACATTTCTGGAAAGCCAGAGTTTACGACTACGCCTCTTCCGCAATGGCCTGCCCATATGCAGGAACGTATGAGCACCCAAAGGGCTGAACGCTTCAAGCTTCTAGGGATAGACTTACAAGACAACGCGGCCATAAGGGCTAATATGGAGAAGGGCTCCCGCTTATGGGGTGCTCCCGTTTTAATCATCCTCTGCATGGATCATACCCTGATGGCCTCGTCGGCATATGATATCGGGTTGCTGACCCAAAACATTCTACTTGCGGCGCAAAATTTTGGCGTGGGCTCCATAGTTGCCATGGGTCTTGTGGCACATCCGGACATTCTGCACAAGGAACTAGAGATTCCGGACAGCCTACAGATTGTTATCGGAGTAGCAATAGGCTATCAGGATGAACAAAGTGCTATTAATTCATATCGCAGCTCTCGAAGGCCAATCCAGGAAGTGGTTACCTTTATCGATTTCTAGAACCGCTTATTTGGAATTGTTAATCTAAATAGATACGAGAATATATGATGGGTAAGGATACAATTACTTTTATGGGCGTCGGTGATATCATCATCGACCGGGAGAAGCCGGAGACTATTTTTCAGTATGTAGAAGATACGCTCCGTTCGGCGGATATTACCTACGCCAACTGCGACCAGGCATACGCCGATAAAGGCACGCCCAATCCTAAGCAGGCGTCCTATTCCACATCAAAGAATATCCCGGCACTTCTTCATACCGGTATCGATGCAGTCTCACTGGCCAACAACCACTCGCTTGATTGGGGGGTGGAAGGAATCCTGGAGACGATGGAGAACTTGGCGAAAGCGGGTTTACCCTACGTTGGGACGGGGAGAAATCTGGTCGAAGCCAGAAAGCCGGTAATACTGGAACGAAAGGGGATAAAGGTAGGACTTCTTGCTTATTCCAGTGTTCACCTCGATGGCTATGAAGCGACGGAAGACCGACCGGGACTGGTTCCCATACGTGTTCGGACAATATACGAACAGGTTGACTATCAACCAGGAACTCCACCTAAAATCATCACTATTGCCTATAAAGAAGACCTGACGGCTATGATTGATGATATCAAGAAACTGAAGGCCCAGGTTGATGTGGTGGTTGTCTACTATCACTGGGGGATACATCTGTTGCCGCGGGTAATACCCATGTATTGTTTTGAGCTAGGGCATGAAGCCATCGATGCCGGAGCCGACCTTATCATTGGTACCCATGCACATCTACTCAAGGGCATAGAGATGTACAAGGGTAAAGCTATTTTCTATTCCCTCGGTAATTTCGCCCTGGAGCTTGGGAAGCACATGCGCGACCATGAGCATGTGCGAGAGTTGGATGAACACTATCGTTCCTTTGACTGGACGGAGCGTATGAAGACCATGATTGCCAAGGCTGTTATCGAGGATGGGAAAATTACTCGGGTCTCTTATATTCCCGGTTATATCAACGAAAACTCGGAGCCGATGATTACCAAGAGGGGTGAGCCGAAAGGGCAGGAGGTTTTTGATTACGTGAAGGACATTTCCAGGAGCGAAGGACTGTCGGTCCGCTTCTCCTGGGATGGAGACTCCGAGGTGCTTATCACCCCTGCCACAGATTGATTACCTCAAATAAAATAATACTGTAATACTCTTATTAAGAGGAGTAAGGGAAGAATGAAGACACGTTCCGTGGTGCTGGAAGGGCCGGAAAAGATAGTCATGAAGGAGTTTGATATACCTTCCATCGGCCCTGATGAGGGGCTGCTGAAGGTGGTAATGACCGGTGTATGTGCCACTGACCCCAAGTTCTATAAGGCTGGTTTCAACGCTCCTTTGATTCTAGGACACGAAATTTTTGGACATATCGCCGAAATAGGTGAAGAAGCTTCTCGGCGCTACGGAGTAGTTAAAGGCGACCACGTGGTGATTGATGTAAACGTCAGTTGTGGCTACTGCTATAACTGCCTGGCCGGAAATTCCAAGTTCTGTAAAAACCAGTTAGCCTACGGGTGTGGTACCAATTCGCTCGTGCCTCCCCATATCTGGGGGGCATACGGTGAATACATGTATATCGCTCCCAACTCGGTTGTTCATAAGGTTTCCAATGATTTATCTCCGGAGGCTGCCGTGCTAATAAACGCCGTGTTGGCTAATGGTATCCAGTGGATTCGGGTCCATGGACAAGCGTCGATTCAAAGCGCCGTGGTCATCCAGGGTGCGGGTCCGCAGGGTCTGTCCGCCGTGATCGCCGCAAAGGAGTCTGGGGCATCACCTATCATTATAACCGGGATACTGCCGGTTGATGAAGAGCGTTTTGCCCTCGCCAGAGAATTCGGTGCTGATTATACTATTGATGTCAGCCGGGAAGACGTGACGGCGAAGGTTGGCGAGATTACCGGCGGCAGGATGGCTGACGTCGTTCTCGATGTAACCGGCAGCGCCGAAGGCATCGTGAAATCAATTGACCTCGTCAGGCAGCAGGGTACTCTTGTGTGCGCCAGCATCATTGCCGCCACCATAGCCGGTGTGGACGCCACTGCCCCCATACCGATCGAAAAAATCGTCCGTAATGAAGTAAGGTTTCAGGGAGTATTCACCTCTGGTGGGGCCGCGACCATCGCCGCTATCAAGCTTGCCGAGTCGGGCAAATACCCCCTGGAAAAGATGGTAACGCACTACTTCCCCCTGGATAAAGCGGAAGAGGCCGTCAGATCGGTAGGAAGAATGATTCCCGGCGTTTTCCCCATCAAAGCGGTTTTGGTACCTTAGGCCCTGTTCGAGAGGATAAAAAAACATGCCAGAAAAGAAAGAAAAGACCAGCTGGGGAAGGGAGAACTGTCCGTATCCGGCGGGGGCCGCCTATATCGAATGCGATGAGATGAAATGCACGGGCTGCGGCATCTGCCAGATGGCCTGCTCCATGAAGCACTACGGCGTGATTAACAAAGAGCTTTCTAGGATACAGGTACGCAAATATATCCTGCCGCTGCCCAAGGCCATCCAGGTTATTTGCGCCCAGTGTCCGGATAATGAAAGAGAATGTGAAAAGGCCTGTCCTATAAAACCCCCGGCAATTTATTACGATGCAAAGACTCGCCATATCGTGATCGACGAGGACAGGTGTCTAGGTCAGAAATGCTTGCACTGCCGGGAAGCGTGTTCTTCCAAAGCCATAAGGATATATCCTTCGATATCATCCAAACCTTTCGTCTGTGACTTATGTGATGTAGATAATATCGGCGATACCAGACCGGAGTGTGTGGATGTCTGCCCCTTCGGCGCCATCAACTTCTTGGAAAGAATCGAGTTTCCATCAATTTACGAATCTAATGATATTATGCGCCGACATGCCGATGAGAAGGCTGATCTGATTTCAAAGAGATTGTACCCTCTCACCAAATATAGTACTGGCTATCCCGGATGGAGATAATCACCCAATGAATGAAATCAAATTCAACATGCTTGAAGTTGATCTGAGTAATGAGACCAGCCGTATTGTTGATGTTACGGATGACGTAAAAAAATACCTCGGTGGCCGGGGACTAGCCAATAAGCTGCTGTGGGATATGGTGCCTCCGGGAACCGATCCCTTAGGGCCGGAAAATATTATTCATTTCGGTGTCGGTCCCTTGACCGGACTTGTCGGGGCTAAAACTGTTTTGAGTTTCAAGTCTCCACTTACCGGCTGGGCCGGACGGAGTGCCGTTTCAGGCTACTTCGGCGAAGAGGTGATTAAGGCACAATATAATGCGGGCATTCTAGTCAAGGGAAAGTCGAATAAGCCGGTCTATCTGTATATCTACGATGATGTTGTCGAGATTAGAGATGCCTCCGACCTTTGGGGCAAGTGGAAGCAGGAAACCGAATATATATTGCGAGAACGTTTGAATCGGGAAACCGGAGAGGTGTTCGGGGTGCTTTGCATTGGCCCGGCCGGTGAAAATTTGGTGCGTTATGCTAACGTAATGACAGAAGCAGTTCATAGCGCCTCTAAGTGGGGGAGCGGAGCGGTGATGGGTTCTAAAAATCTCAAAGCGGTAGCGGTAAAAGGTAATAAAGGCCCACTATATGCCGACCATCGTCAAGTATGGGAACTCTACCGGTATTACGCCACGAGCCCATATACCTGCGTAAACAAGATCGAAGCCAGCCGCTGGGGACATACCAGGTCGCCCAGTTTCCTGCTTCGGTTCGCGTGCGAAGGCATTAAAAACAACCACCTTGGATATCACGAGATAGCGGAAAGGAGTGATTACCTCGCACACTACCTTAAGTACTTTATTTGGACGGACGGTTGCCCCGGCTGTACTGCCTCCTGCTTCGTCCCCTTCTTCAAGCATAATGAGCAAGGTGCCGTCTGCGGCGATTTCCGCCATGATGACTTGGGAGGTTTCAACGCTAACATCATGGTGGGATACGAAGAAATGGCTGGTATTACGGCACTTGTAGACGAACTGGGTATGGATAGCGAAGAGGTCGGTGGTCTGGTAGCTTGGGCGATGGACCTTTATGAGCATGGCATCATCACGAGAGAAGACCTTGGCGGTATCGACCTCAAATGGGGTGACGCACAGGCAACCTGCGAGCTTCTCAAAAAGATAGCCTACAAAGATGGGCGGGCACCGGCAGCTTTGGCTGAAGGGTTCAGGCGTGCCTATGAAGTCTTCGGTGAAGAATCAAAGTGGTATGCCTTCGAGGTCCACGGATGCGCTTCAGCCACTTACGATGTGCGTAATAAAAAGGCTGGTAATGGTCTCATCTATGCCACCAGCCATAATGGGGCCCGCATGGGTGCTGGTATAATATCCGGCCTACACGAGGCCCTGACAATCTGCATCTTTCTCGCTGGCCCGCTGATACAAACCTGGGGATCTCTGGAAGAAGCCTCCCGGTTACTTCTGAACGCCTCCTGTGGATGGGATATCAGCACGGAAGAGATCAAGGACATATCTATAAGGAACTATTACTTTAATCGTGGTATCAGCTTTCGGCACGGCTACCATCCGTCACAAGAAGATTTCCTGCCCCCGCGTGCCTTTGGCGAGCCTATAACCGATAAGTACGGGACTACGTGGGTCTGGGATCACAATGAGTTCGAGGCGGCCCGAAAGCATTATTATACAAGGAACCTCGGGCTTAGCGAGAATGGACTGTTACCAGAAAACGAGATGGAACGGCTAGGCCTTGGCTTTGTAATCCCAGAGCTTAAATCTCTTGGTGCCATCGCATAGTCCTTCGCGGACACTCGTTTGAGAACGCTTGAATTTGCGTTCAACCATTTAACGCAGGATCAATAAAAAGTAGCGTGAGTTACCAGAACGGGAATTATGATAAAGATCTACATTGAACGGAGTAACAACCGAGTGCGCAAAAATCCCTTAAATTCTCACAAGTGAGATATATTCCGTTATTTCTGATACATTATACGAAGTAAAAGAATTGTTTCAGGGAGAGACTAGAACTACTCCGTCTCCACCAGAGTTATGCATTAATGAGCTTGTTAGCCTCTTGACAAGGCATATCCTTTTCCCTCAATATAACTATACCTACAATTGAACGTTGATCCCGATGTTCGTTCAATGGTTGCTGTATGTAATAATTCTGCATTCTGTCGCACCAGTGGGTCATTATAGAACGGTAAGTTGAAATAGTCAGTATATCTACTGATACTTAAATTCGTGACACATATGATAAAAGGGCACTGAAAACCGCTGAAATGTGGCGGCGGTTAGTGTCCTTTCTGCTTTGGGTTATTACGTAAGGGAATGACCTGCCCCCCAAAAGTCCAATATGCTATGGATGCATACAAAGTCTTGTACCCGCTTCGCGGTAGTATTATAATTCTTCTAGCATAACCTGAGACCAAGACTCTCGCCGACATAGTGAGCCTATCAGTGCTGGATTGTACAGCTAAAAATAATGGGATGAAGAAAACCACTGGCAAGGTGTTTTTCAGATTTATAGTTCATATACTACTAATTGCGTTACTCAGTGCCTTTTACGTAGGAGCATTTGAAAAGATAGCAGAGGCTCAGCAAAATTATCCTGCTCCAGTTATCACCGGAGCCTCTACTGGCGAAGCTGAAGTCAGCCTATCAGACCCGAGGCATGAGACCATAGATGTGCTAAATTATCTCACTGCACTTAAGAGGCTATTGTGCAGCGATAACTTATATTGTTCCTGAAGCTTCGATCTTGCAAACGATTTTGCTAACAGACGATTTATCACTAAACGGTACCGGATAGCCTTCTTAGGCACAGAATGTGATTTACCTCGCGAACCATTTGATATCCGCTGTCATTTCTTGGAAATTGGTGGCATTATAGATCTGTATCTTTTAATCAGGGTGTCACAGGTTCGAGACCTGCACGGCCTCCAATGCGAGAATCGACGGTCAGGGCTGAACCATGAAACGATCCTGACCCGTGTTGCCTGTTCTTTCCTGTCCGTACCTGTATTATTACTGGCTATCCCGGAGGATCTTCCCCGTATCCTTGTCTTTCCAGTAAGCCCGCTGCTGCACCGGCCAGTTGAAGGATATAGCCCCGGGGCGGGGACACTCATTGACACAGCAGCCGCCATACCAGCACTCATCGGGATGCAGTATTACCGGTGGTTTGCCTTTCTCGGGGTTGGGTATAAATACGTCTATCTGGCAGACCTCCACGCAGGTGTTACAGCCGTCGCAGATATCGGGATTGAATATTACCGGATTAGCGGGGCTGACAATATTGGGCAAAGCATATATCTCTTTCTGAGGCATGACAGTCCTCCTTATTTCCCTTTATAGACTCCGGTGTAGTCCTTGTTGTGGGCTTCATAGTTAGCTTTCATATCGCCCCAGTAGTCCAGAGGCAGTTCGCCCGTCTTGACCTTGTTATTCTCCAGCTTGACGGTAACGAACTTGTTCCATTCCGGCGGGTCTATTTCAGGGTAATCGATTCTGAAGAAGTTCAGCACCCGGCTGCTGGCTTGGCGTGCCAGAGATGCATTGAGGACGATTTGCCCGTGGGTCAGCAGGCTCAGGTCTTCGATACTGCGCATGAGTTTATGGGGGTCGAGGGCGTAGAGTCTGGGTACGAATACTTCTTCTATTTCTTTCAGGGCATCCAACCCCATGTTAAGCAGCAGTTCCGTTTTGTATTCACTGCAAAAGTACTGCATGACGCGGGCAATACCGGCGTGCAGTTCTTTCCAGTCGACGCCGTCGCTGCGGTTTATCGGGGCGTAGATACGGGCTTTTTCAAGGGCGACCTGGTCTCTGGTTATTTTACTTTCGCCTGTCTGCTTTGCGTAGGCAGCGGCTTTTCTGCCGGCGTATCTCCCGGTAGACGCCGCGAAGCTGTGGTCGCCAGCGGCGAACATCTGTCCCCCGGCAACGTAAAGACCGTCGAGAGTTGATTTCAGGTCCCAGTCGACGGTAGGTCCGCCGGCGCCGGAGGTATGCCAGTTGGCCGGACCGTTTCCTTCCATCAAGAGATAGTTCATCAGCAGGTGTTTGGCCGGGTTAAAGCCGGCTTTTTCATAGGAATTGGTGATGTTTCTGGTAGTAGACTCCTCGCCCAGCATAAGTTTCCAGGTAACCCTGCGTTCTATATCGGGCATAGCGGGGAAATCGCCGTAGAAGGGCAGGGCATAGGTACCATCCTTGATGCCTTTGATAATTTTTTCCATACCTTCCGGAGAAGGTCGCATATCGCCCCCGTCTGGCCATCCCTGCAGGGGCCAGGGCAGCTTTTTACCGTTGGCGTCGACCTGTTGGAGATTTTCAAAACTGGCA
>Ga0209427_10010837_pt1 | contig 10069 bp, 12 predicted proteins | sample DeeMarSWOR136_30_FD_187465 | JGI IMG/M metagenome (GOLD analysis project Ga0209427, IMG submission 187465) | Marine sediment microbial communities from White Oak River estuary, North Carolina - WOR-1-36_30 (SPAdes) (version 2) | ecosystem: Environmental > Aquatic > Marine > Intertidal zone >...
TAGGGACTACTCAAAATTAACCCACAGCGTCATGGAAATCCTTGGAGGACCACAACACACATAAAAACAATATGCAACCCAGCCACATCACTACTCTTTTTTCAAACAACCCATATACTGATTCTACGGATAATTGAGGAAAAAAATCATCGATGTGAGGATATAATCAGGGATTTGGTTAAACATTATAAAATCATCGATTCAGGTGTCTTTCACCCGCTGTAAACTATTAAATACCCTTCACAGCCAAGTAGAAACAGGTTCTTCTATTAATAGTCAATGACGGTTAACAGATGAGCCTGGCTCCGAGGTGGGGAGCTATACAAGTACCAAGAAACGAGGAGGATGGATAATGGTAAGTAAAGAGGAACGTAAAGCCATCGAAGAGACAAACAAGACCTTCATGAAGGGATTCGTCAAAGGAGACGCCTCCATTACCGCATCCGTGTATGCAGAAGACGCCGTGCTTCTCCCCCCGGGCGGGGAGATGATCCACGGGAAAAAGGCCATCGAGGAGTTCTGGGGAGGGGCCATGGGTTCTGGGGTGAAGGAAGCCAAGCTTTCTACGGTTGAGCTGACTGGTGGCGGCGAGTACGTTCAGGAGTTGGGTACGGGCGTCCTTAAGATCCAGGCCGAGGGTGGAGAGCATTCCGAGCAGAATGCTAAGTACGTTGTAGTATGGAAGCGTACACCAGATGGATGGAAATACAACTGGGACATCTGGAACGCAATGCCCTAGACGCAGGAGTGCCACGAGTAAGGGTTGCACGTGTATTTTCACAAAAAAACAATCTTTCATATTTTTCTTCATAAAACTAAAGTCGGTCTCCCTGTGCGTATCAGATGAAGTCTATTGTATAATTGGGCTCCTTTCGGAAATCGCCTTGAGCACAGGGAGAACCACCTCCACTAATGTATGTTCATACACGGACATATTATTGACATCGTTCACTGAAGGATAAATCCATAAATAGCTGTTCCGTTAAGCCATTCAAGGTTATTCACACAGCGACAGTGGTAGCCCACTAGCCAAGCTCCATGGTGGGTAGCGATACAAGTACTGATAGATAGAGGAAGGTGGAAAACTGAAGATGAAGGTCCTTCCCTTTCTTGAAAATGTAGAGATTACCATTGAGAATCGCGAGAAAATGAAGGTTTGGCTAACGGATAATATCTTAGAAAATCTCAGCATAGAAGATGAAGAGGCCATGTATCTTGCGGAAAACATAATTTTCGAGACATTGTCTCAGCACAATGCCGAAAAAGATGAAGTTACCTCGGGCAGTATGAGGATATGAAGGATATTTCTAATCCAATAAAAGGTGTTACAGATGGAAGGTTATTCATTCCCGCGTTGTTCCTATCACGTTTTGCCACTCAGCCACCTGGGCTCATAACAGGGCTCCTCCTCATAGATATAGGTAGAACCTTTGGATGCCCTGTTGGAGTGACCGGTCAAATTTCAACGACTTCTTTCATGATAGGAGTGATATTTGCTCTCGTGACTGGTGTTCTCAGTGTGCGGTACAAACACAAATCACTTCTGATATTAGGGTTAACTTTCATCATAGTCTCAGCACTGGGCTGTTTTCTTGCTCCTAACTTTTCTTCCATGATGTTGTCATACTCCTTTTCAGGTTTAGGGATGGCCATGGTCCCTCCTATGTGCAATTCACTTGTGGGTGAACATCTTCCCCTCGAAAAGAGGTCGAGTGCTATTGGATGGATCCTCGCCGGCGGGGCATCCTCCTATCTCATAGGAGCCCCGCTAATCGGATTCATAGCCGGCTACGGGGGGTGGCGGTTGGCATTTCTTGTATACATGCTACCCGTTTCCATCGCCAGTCTAGCTATAACCCTTATAGGCGTACCATCAACGAAGGGCATCGCCCAACCTGTGGTCAACAGATCGAATTATCTAGAAGGATTCAAGAAGATATCCTCCAGCAGATCCGCCTTCATATGTCTTCTAGGTACAATACTGGCGATGGCTGCATGGGAGGCAAACCTAATCTACGGCGCATCATTCTTCAGACAAAGGTTCATTATGCCAACGAGTTGGGTTTCAATCCTTCTTTCAGGCATGGCATTGTGTTTCCTTATCGGCAGCCTAGCAAGCGGTTACCTGATTAACAGGTTTGGGAGGAAGAACCTTGCAGTATTATCCACAATCATCTTAGGGATGCTATCATTCATTTACCTTAACCTGCATCTCTTCTGGTTGTCCATGGCAATCGTTCTATTGGTCTGCCTTTCTGGGGGCATGAGATATGCAGCTTCAGACAGCCTGACGTTGGAGCAGCTGCCAGAGTTCAGGGGTACGATGATGTCAGTTAGTTCAGCGGCTGCTAATCTGGGCTCATCCCTTGGAGGGGCTATAGGTGGGTTGTGTCTTTTATTATATGGATACAACGGACTGGGCATCTCCCTCGGGGTTTTAAGTATTAGTTCAGCAGTTGTCTACTACCTATTTGTGCTAGATCCCACTTGAAAATAATTGTATCCCGGTGAAATCCTACCCTGAAAAAAGAAGCTAAGCTTTAGAATCCTAAGATTCCCTTACGAGTTAATTGTAATTGAATTGTTAATTGGACTTTTTTACTTTATCTAATACGGGATAGAAAATGGATAATAATTACAATCTCTTAGCTTCTTCTTGAAAACACTCAGATACTCATTCTGCGGTGAAGTGAGGATAAAGTCTCCGCCTATAATTGGATATAAATTTTCCTCTATAATGTCATGGGTTATATTATCGACACCTTTCAATGAAGGCTAAATATTTATATCCTTTTTTCGTGTAGCCCTTCAAGATCATGTTCAATGTTACGCACTGAATCCTAACGAGGAGATATGGTTGGTTGATGCTGTACACAATAGCAATCGAAAAACAACTCTAATATCCTTAATCATATCATCTGCTCCACTAGAACCACCCGGAACATTGGTAAGCCTTCTACTAATCGAAATAAGCATCACATTCGGGGTCTCGATAGGAGTCGCAGGGCAGATACAAACCTTTTCAGCAACTTTCAGCACAATAATGGCCCTATTAATGAGTGTTCTCAGCATCAAACTGAAACATAAAAAACTACTCCAATACGGGCTCTTAGCCTACACAACATCAGCAATACTCTGCGCAATTGCACCGAACTTCCTACTAATGGCTATAGCGTATTCTTTCGTTGGGATAGCGTCTGCCATAGTAAATCCCATGATTAATACTTTGATCGGGGAACTTCTTCCTGTCGATGAAAGGTCTGCCGCGATAGGGTCAGTAAACAGTTTTAGGGCATTCACATACCTACTCACAGCGCCGATCGTCGGTTACATCGCTAAAATCTATGATTGGCGTATGCCGTTTCTCTTTTTCTTGTTCCCCGTATCTCTCATCAGCCTCATAGCGGCTACGATGGGCGTACCATTCGAAGGAAAAGAAATATCTGAGAATCGCCGGTTCTTAAAAGGATTCACCGATATCATCTCGAATAGGTCAGCGGTTGCATGTATCCTCGGATCAGTTTTCGCTCAAGCTGCATGGTTTGGCGTGCTTGCGTTCTCTGCGTCGTTTTTTAGACAGAGATTTGGTGTCGGAGTTGACCAGGCGTCACTGTATCTCTCTGCTATTGCTGGTTGTTTTATGATGGGCTCATATTTGAGTGGACGAGTCATATACTTGTTTGGGCGTAAACGTGTTACCATTTATGGTGTTCTCTTTTTCAGTGTCTTATCTATGGTCTATATGTTTGTGTCGAGTATGTGGATGGCGTTGTTTACTGTTTTGTTGATTAGTTTGTTTTCTGCGTTGAGGTTTACTTCGTCAATCAGTCTGACTCTTGAGCAGGATCCGAGTCTGCGTGGTACGTTGATGTCTCTTAATACGGCTGCCTTGAGTTTTGGGAGGGTGATCGGTGCGGCTGTTGGTGGGTTTTCGTTGGTGTTATTTGGCTGGGTGGGTGTTGGGTTTTCTATGAGTGTTTTAGGATTCGTAGCAGCCTGTTTTTATGCGTTCATCGCCATCGATCCATTAGCTAATGAGAATTAGTGTCGCTACATATTCAGGCATAAATAACTGGTATCGTTCATTGAGAGATAAATCCATAAATAGCTGTCCTGTTTAGCCATTCAAGGTTATTCATACAACAACAACGGTAGCCCACTAACCAAGCTCCGAGGTGGGGAGCGTTACAAGTACCAAGAAACAGGAGGTGAGGAGAAATCACCCACGTAATTGCTGTACACGAATGGCCGCCAGAGGAACAAATCACCGTAATAAAAGAGATGATAGCAGGCTTCACTGACCTAATCGAAGGATCCTCTCCAGAGGGAATAGAACTCTGCTATACCTGGGCGAGAACCGACATAGGGGCCTTCTGCCTATGGAACGTGCCCAGCGTGGAGGCCCTTGAGAAGTTCTTCAAGAAGTTTGGGCCCACTATGCTGAAGACTACCAGGTTTTACCCTGTGCTTCAGGTGTATCCCGGCACCATAGAGTACGAGTTGAGCTTGTTACAGAACATTGTAGACATGGCGACAGGGTAACATAAATTCCCTTTTTTCTATCATGCATACAAACTGTCTTGCTTGAGATGCCTGATTTTAAGAGGGCTTACTTTTAGTTGAGACTTCTTTCACCTACTGTAAACAATTAAATATATTTCAAACCCAATTAGAAGCAGTTTCATCTGTTAACATTCATTAATAGATGGACCTAGCTTCGAGTTGGGGAGCGTTACAAGTACCTAGACCAATGAGGTGTAGAATAAAATGACTGAGATAATAGAAGATTGTTCAAACTCTAAACGAATTAATGAAGCGATTCAAAAGTCATGGTTTAATAGCTTTGCATTCTGGGGATCAGCCCCAGGAAGGGAAGTGTATGAAGACCAGTACTTGAAACGTGTCACACTATTCGCGCCCGAGCGCGCCCCATTCAATTGCGTCCACCTAGCACGGCTAACGCCTGAAAATGTACAAATGAAAATCGATGAGACGGTAGAATACTTCAAATCGAGAAAGCTACCAATGCAGTGGAGCACTGGACCTTCCACTCGACCCATTGATCTAGGGGAACATCTTCAGGCGCATGGATTCATCAAAGTATCGGATACGCCTGGTATGGCGGTCGAATTAGAGTCGATGAACGAGGACTTTCCTGAACCGCCGGGTTTTACGATTAAGCTCGTGAAAGATACTGAAACGCTTAAAGACTGGATCCAAGCTGCGACTGAGGGCTTCAGTTTGAAACAATCGACCAGCGAGTTATTATTTGATATCGAATCAAAGTTAGGGTTTAGCGAACATTTGCCGAGACGCAGTTACGTCGGATATCTAAATGGGAAACCCGTTTCAAATTCGCTGTTGCTGATGACCTCTGGCGTTGCAGGCCTTTTCGCTGTCTCAACCATACAGGATGCAAGGAGAAGAGGCATAGGCACATTGATATCACTAGCCCCTCTGAAAGAAGCACGCGAAAGTGGGTACAAAGTGGGCGTCGTTCACTCTTCCCAGATGGGTTACGGAGTTTATCGAAAACTCGGCTTTCAAGATTACTGTAAGATTGGAATGTATCAATTATCTAGTTATGTTTAGTCTGGTATACCCTATTTTATGGTGAATATATTTCGAAGTATCATAGATTTAGATAGGTTAGATTTTATGTCTGAGAAGAGTGAACTGATTGGTAACTAGGTTTCCTTGATAAATTTCTTGATCACTGTGATCTAAGTTATGTTATGTCATTTGTAAAAAGATAATAGATCAACGCAGCTACCATACCTAAGAGACCAAGACTAACACCCAAAACACTGTAATCACCATAAGTCAGAGCTAAACCTCCAATTGCAGAACCCATGGCTGCTCCTAAACTGATGAAACCTGAGTTTAAAGACATCATAGAGCCACGATACTCGGGAACCTGTTCCAAAGACAAACTATTGGAAACCGAATGCCTCAAACCAGCAAAAAAACTCGCAAGAAGAGCAAAGAAAATAGAGACAACGAAACTAGCTAAATATGTAAACAACGCAGCAGAAACCCCGACTATTAGAGCCCCAACCAAAGACAAAGGCTTCCTCCCAAACAAGTCAACAAGACGTCCAGTTAATAGACTACCAAGAGTGAAACACAGAGCCAATCCCGACCATATAACACCAGCATACTCAGTGGGTACAAGATACTGTTCTCTATAGAAAGAGATACCATAAGACATCACACTAATCCAAGCTGCCATAGCAAGAGAGGTGGCAAATAGACAGGATAAAGCCGACCTGTTTCCCAATATCTTCCTAAAGCCATCAATGATGCTCTTCTCTTGCCCCGTTCTCTCCTCCTCTCCAACAGAAGCGAGTCCAAGGAATGATAGAATGAGGCTGGTTAACGCTATGGGGAGAACATAGATTAGATACGCTGTTCTCCAACCAAAACTCGTTATTCTGCCTATGATTAGTCCTGTTAAAGTTGAAAGCATTGGAGTACTTGCTACAATTAACCCAATTGCCCCTGATCTTTTCTCTTGAGACAGATTCTCACCTATCAACGTCATAATCATGGGAGCTACCATTGCCACTCCTAACCCATTCAAACAGTATGAAAACAACATAGCGAGGTAGGTTGTGGAAAAAGAGCATCCTATGGCTGAGATGGTTATTAACACGATTCCTGTCGATAGAAGCCTCTTTGGTTTTATCTTGATGCTTAGCACTGCGAGGATGGGTGCACTTATCATTCCAATTATGGATGAAGCTGTGAATAGTTGCCCTACGACTCCAACCGTTGTATTAAAGGTCAGGCTTATCTCGATTAGGATGAAGCCTGTGAGGATTCCTGATGGCCTTGTAGCTAGTTGTGAGAAGAACAATGAAGGTATGAAGAATCCTGGAACATTCTCTTCTTCCATAATAAATCAAGTATATCTATAGTATTTATTGTGGATAAAATTATGCTCAAATTTTTTAGGAGAAACGGAATCGATGATCACTCACTCGATATGAGTAACATCTGATTTTATGGCGATACCCAGTGACCTAACCTGTTAGACTCCTTTGCTGCATCTATCACCTTTTGAGCCTTATACCCATCATAGAAACTCGGCGTAATCGGCTTATCCTCGAGGATAGAATCGATGAACAGGTAAACACCTGTGAACTGACTTCGGATATCAAAAGGATTCTTACTGTCCAGGCCCTCTAATAACCGATCGGGAACGGAGAGCAAACGAAACTCCTTTTTTCCATCTCGAACGCCACGAATCTCCGCACTAGAGAATGTGGCTCTGGCCTCCAGCGTTCCCGACTCTCCATGGATTGTGATACATTGATCCCAATTCCTATTGCCAAGGTATGCCAGGGAACTAAGTTGCATAGACCCCTGTGCGCCGTTTTCAAACTCGATGGCCATCAGCACCGAGTCATTCGTTGGATCCAATGCGCCTCCATCAAGCCCGGGCCGGTCCAAGAACATACGCAGATGTGCGTTCACTTTTGCGATATCACCGATGAGCCACCGCGCCTGATCTATCATGTGCGCGCCATATTCACTTAGCATGCCGTTTCCATGATTTTGATCGTACCGCCATGAGTATCCTCCTCCAAGACCGCTCCCAGTGAAAAGGGTGATGTAGCAATCGAAGCAGCGTCCAATGTAACCATCGTCGATTAGTTCCTTCAGGTATCGGTAGTGGGGAGGCCAGCGAAAAGAGAAGAAGGTCATGTGCTTGACTCCCATAGTTTCTGCCTTTTCATACATTTCCCTAGCTTGTCCAGAGTTATGCGCAAGGGGTTTTTCACACATCAAGTGCAGACCGGCGTCTAGGGCGGTCATTGTGATGGCATGATGTGTATCGTCGGGAGTGACGACGAACAGCGCGTCCAAGTCACCCTTTTCTATCACTTCTCTGTAATCTGTGGAGACGAAGGGAATGTCATATTTCTTGGCCATTTCCTTCGCTCGGTCCTGAAGAACATCACAGATTGCGACTGTCTCTGCATGAGGGTGACTCTTGAGGGCGGGCAGATGTCTAAGATCTGAATACCAACTAGCGCCTATGACGCCAACACGTAGCTTTTCGACCATATTCAGATTCTCCTCATATTCATCTAATGCATATTATGCATCGTTTTAGGTATATTCCACTCACAGTAAATAATTCTACTTTTCCACCCATTCGTACACCAAATATCATTAGGATGAAGTAAAGAAAATAGTCGGGATGAAGAAGGTGAGCTACGGTGATTGTCTTTTACGCCATTCCGCTTCTTTCTTCACCATTGCCACGTAGTTTTCCTTCCAATTAGGACCGAACTCCTTTTGCCATCCACGAACAATAGGCTCAACCTTATCCCATGCAAACGGAAACAGATCGAAGACAAGGTCCTCATTAATCACCTTATACTTGACGAGGACACCGAGGAACTCCATGAAAGATAGATACATGCTCAGGTATCTGTGCCCTTCACTCCCAACGGGATACTTCTCCTTGTATTGTTCGTAAGAATCAACGTCCAGTTCCTCGACTGCGAACCATAATCCGTTCTTGATATCGTCTACGCTTACCATGGTATTGTAGACTTTGATGAATAGGTCTGCGTCTTCTTTCGTAGGCTTAGTCATGTCTTATTCAGATTCTAGTATTACATCAATCTAAAGAAAAGAGTTGGGATAAAGAATGGGTAAAGGTTTATTTCTCTACTATCTTCTAGAACGAGTTTTTCTTTATTATCTTGCTTTCGTCATTGAACTCAAGATGATCCGTGCCACAAACCTCAACACGTTCACCCGATGGAGATGTTCCTGTCAACGTCCACTCTGAGAACCCCATATTACCAACAATAAAATGACGATCTTTTCCATAATGAGCGTCAGGATGACCCTTGAAACGACTGTTGCATCCTTCTTTGACCTGTTCTTTTCCGACAGTTCTTCTTCCCCAAGGGTCAGAGCCTCTCGGTAAATCCATGACACAATCATATTCAAAGAACTCCAGTATTGTATCTGTGTCGTGTCGATTGAATGCTTCAAGGAAAGATTTCAAAGTCTCAAATGTAACTATCTCAAATCAAGATTAGAATTACGGTGAAGTGAGGATAAAATCATCGACGTGAGGATATAATCAGGGACTTGGTTAAACCCCATAAAATTATCGATAAATATAGAGAGGTTCTAAGAATGTTTCTACTGTTTGTACTTCTATGTGGGTTCCTAAGTGCCGCCCGCCCTTCCCAGGCTGCGGTGGGGAAGAGCATGTTTAGGGTAGCTCAGGGTAGATGCCTTTTTCTTTTAGCTTCTCCTGGTACCACAGCCACGAATCGCTCTCGATGGATGTCTTCGGCGGCTTCAATAGAAGCTCAGAGTAGTCTCGCGGAACCCTCCCGAGCAGAGACGCGTGAAAAAGCTTCTTCGCCTGCTCCTCCAGAAACGTGGTCAACATACACGCCTGCTCCACGGTCTCCCCTACCGTCACGACGCCGTGGCCCGGCAGCAATATCGCTGAGTCGCCCCCGAGGGCTCTGCCCAGGGCGTCGCCGTCCTCATCCGACTCTACCTGAGATCTCCCCGAGAAGAAGACAGGGAGCCCCAGGAGCGGGGCCTCGACGAGGCTGAAGACTGTGCACCAGAAGGGGTGAACGTGGATGACGCAGTTCACGTCTCTTCTCGCCCTGTAGACACCAGTGTGTATCACGTTCTCCCCGAGCAGCGGCTGGGTGCCCTCCAGCCTCTCCCCTGTCTCCATGTCCACGACGACCAGATCCTCGTACCCTACGTCGAGGGTGGACCTGCCCTCGACATGGGTGTGGCCCGCGACGACGAAGCTGTCCCCGCCGGGCAGCCTTCGGGAGACGTGCCCCGAGAAACTCCCCTGGACGTCAGTTACCCCGTTCGGGGCGTAGAGGACCCTGCTTGCGATCAGTATCTTTTGCTTGAATCCGTCGACCATTGACATGACGTTACCATCTGCTCGCAAGTATTTATCACTTCAAGGCACATGAGAATAAGATCAAGGCTTTATAGGATGAAAGGCGGTTGCGAGACTAGCTTCCGGGTCGTCAAGCCCAAGCCCGACGCCGACACA
>Ga0209427_10010839_pt1 | contig 10068 bp, 9 predicted proteins | sample DeeMarSWOR136_30_FD_187465 | JGI IMG/M metagenome (GOLD analysis project Ga0209427, IMG submission 187465) | Marine sediment microbial communities from White Oak River estuary, North Carolina - WOR-1-36_30 (SPAdes) (version 2) | ecosystem: Environmental > Aquatic > Marine > Intertidal zone >...
TATCTAAGAGCATTGAACTGACATTATGGAATGGTAAAAATATGCCTGGCAACTTTAAGAAACCTTGGACAAAGAAAGGAGAACAATTAGGACCAAAATCTGGAGATCCTGAAAAATTTACAACTTGGGAGGAATTCTGGAATGCTTGGAAGAAACAAATTAGGCATATTATAAAATATACTGTAAATGTATATAATATGTCTGAAAAAATTCGGGCAAAATTTATACCAACTCCATATTTATCCACTTTAGTTCGAGGATGCATTGAAAAGGGTTTGGATGTAAGAAATGGAGGTCCTGAAATACGTTTTATTACAATCGAAGGCGTTGGATTTGCAACAACAGTAGATTCATTATTAGCAATTAAAAGTATAGTATATGAAGAGAAGAAATATACTATTTCACAAATAAAAGATGCAATCCTCCATAATTTTGAAGGAGATGAATATGTAGTTATGCAGTCAATATTAAAAAATAAAGCGCCTAAATATGGAAATGATGATGATGATGCTGATGAATTGGCTAGGAATGTAATGGAAGTTTGGTCTAAAGAAACCTGGAAATACAAGACACCAACTAATTTTCAATTTCGTCCAGGTATGTTATCTTGGAATTATTGGGCTGGAGCAGATGCCGGTCTTACTGTTGCAACACCAAATGGTAGAAAATCAGGAACTTTTTTGTCGAATGCAATTTGCCCTAGTAATGGAGTTGATATAAAGGGTCCTACAGCTGTTAGTAATTCTGTTGGTGTTGCAATTGGTGGAAAAACATTAAAAGGAGAATATATAAATTATCTTCCTAATGGAGCGAGTCATACAATAACATTTAATCCAAGTATTCTTAGAGATCCAGAAAATAAACAGAAATTTAAATCATATTTAAAAGGTTATATTGAAAATGGTGGAAGCTCTTTACAAGTAAACATGTTAGATGTAGATCTACTTAAAGACGCTCAAAAACATCCGGAAAATTATCCAAATTTATTAGTTAGAGTAACTGGTTATAATGCTTATTTTACTGCAATAGGGAAAGAGCTTCAAGATGAAATTATAGCCAGAGAATCTCATAAAATGTAAATTTTATTTTCTTTTTTAAATTTCTTTTATATGGTGACTCATTTTAATGATCAATACAGTTCAAGCATTTATCTTTGAAATTCAAAAGATGTCAACAGAAGACGGGCCAGGTATTAGAACAACTGTATTTTTCAAGCAATGTCCTTTAAGATGTATATGGTGCCATAACCCAGAATCAATCTTGAAAGAACCCCAATTAGAATGGATCAAACATAAATGTATAGGATGTAAAACATGTATAGAAATTTGTGAACAAGGTTCATTAATGTTTAATGAAACAGGATTACAAATTGATAGAAAAAAATGTAATGGTTGCGGAAGATGTGCTGAAGAGTGTCCTAGTACTGCTTTACACATGTTTGGAGAATGGTGGAATTTGGAAGATTTATTCTATGAAATAAATAAGGATAAAATTTATTATATTGAATCTAATGGGGGTATTACTGTTTCTGGGGGAGAGCCAACTGTTCAATCTGATTTTATTTTACAGTTTTTCAAAAAATGTAAAGATAATGGCATTTCAACAGCATTAGATACCTGTGGATATGCATCAAAAAAAACTTATGAGAAGTTATTGCCATATGTGGATTTATTGCTTCTTGATATTAAAGAAATTAACAATAAAAGACATAAGGAGTTTACTGGAGTGACTAATGATTTGATTTTAGAAAATGCTATTTGGATTTCTAAAGAAATCGGAAAAGATAACAAAAAAATGTGGATAAGAACTCCAATCATCCCAAACTTTACTGCTACAGAGGAAAATATTAAAGGTATTGGTGAGTTTATAGTAAATAAATTAGAAAATATTCCGGAACGTTGGGATTTATTAGCTTTTAATAATTTATGTATTACGAAATATGAAAGATTAAATATGGATTGGCCTCTTGAAAAATACTCATTAATATCCAAGGAAGAGATGGAACATTTTCTGCAAATCGGTAAATCCACAGGTGTCAGAAATGTAAGGTGGTCTGGTTTAACTAAAAAAGATAATGACTATGTTAAAGAAAATAATGAAGAATTAAAATTATCAAAATGTTAAAACAATAATTATGATATATATTTATTAAAACAAGAAATGGTTGTTCAATTTTGAGTAAGAAAAAAATTTTTTATGATTGGTCGTCTAATGCTTCAGAAGAAGCAATTCAATTCACTCAGCCTGGAATGATGTTGAAATTGCTAGGAACTGTAGATAAACGTGGATGGCCTCACATTACATTTATTGCCATGAATCGGATAATCAATAAAAGCCAAGTCGTTTGGGGCGCTTTCACGGAGGGGACTAGCAAGAAATACGTTAAGGAAAATCATAAGCAAGGAATATTATATATGACAGCAGATATGCCTTTTAAATTTCTTCAAGTTAAGTTAGATTTCAATTATATGACAACAGAAGGGGACGATTTAGAGTTTTTTAACAAGTCTGATTTATTCCGATATTTTACTTATTATAGGGTTCATACAGCATATTATAATAATATAGTCTCTGTTTCACCTATTAGAAACTTACCTTTATTTGGCATTGCGAAGGGAATCCTAAAAAATATTATAGGTAAAGGAGGAGCAAAGACGAAACTTGATGATAAACGTTTAAATGTGATAGGTTATGATTTATTTACCGCTACTATTGGCATCCGTGCAATTGGCTATATTGATCCTCCAGATGGATATCCAATCATAATACCTTGTATTCAACTTCAAGCAGCAGATCATAATAGATTAGTCTTCTCTCCTTCTGTCCTAAAAGAAGATTTATATAAAATCCCAATCGATTGTAAAGTTGCTGTTTTTGGAATGAATTTCGATTTTGCAAGCCAGGTAGTAAAGGGAACGTTCAAAGGTTTCAAAAAGTTTAGAGGAATCAAATTTGGAGTTATTGAAATTGAAGAAATCTATAATGGTGCTCCATTGGTAGTAGGTAAAATATATCCAGAAATCGAAACATTACCAAAGGTAACAAAATTTGAATTATAAATTTTAATAAGAATATTGGAAGGTTAAATATAATATATCTATTCTTTTCTTATGATTTTTATTCTAAAAGATTTTGGTCTGAAGAAAAATTATTTATATGAAATAATAGCCACTTCTTATTCAATTACTGAAGATGGATTGGCAATAAAACCTAATGCATCTTGTATGGGGATTAGAGTGATAGATGAAGAGCAAGTGCAAATATCACCTTTCTATAATACAACAACTTATAAAAATTTAAAAGAAAATAGTATAATTGCTATAAATTTTGTAGATGACATTTTTCTATATGCGTTGGCTGCTTTAAAAGAAAAAGAGTCTCCTATAGGTATACCTGAAATTCCTTCAGAATATTACGGCTTCAAACATTTAGAATTTCGTTCAATTGATGTGCCTTTTATAAAGAAAGCATGGGGAATTTTAATAGGAGAAGTTTCAAAAGAATTTCACAAATCGAAAAAAAATGATTTAGGAGAAGTTATTATCCCAATGTTTAAATTAAATATTATTTTTACTGAAAAATTTCAAGAATCTCATAAATTGTATAATCGAGCTGAAAATCTAGCTTTAGAGACTATTATTTTAGCAACTCGTTTAAAGGTCGCAAAAGAAAATAAAAACCTTACTCTTTTTTCTAAAATTTATGAAGATATATCATCCAATATAAAGAAAATTGAAAGATTTGGAAAGAATAAAGAGGCACTTAAAGCAATAGATTTAGTTAATAGTTATATTCATCATTTTTCATGAATCTTTTCAATAAACATGAGTGGATATTGTAATTGATCCACCCATTTTACTTTCGCTAATACCTGTATTGATTCATATTGAATAATTAATTCTGCTTGAAGCATTTTCCCACTTATTTCATCATAATCATATTCTGATTCTTTAGTTCCAGAGATTTTCTCTCGGTCTAAATGAATCTTCACAGATTTAACATAAGGTTGACAGGAAATTGCCGATTCAATACCCTTCTCTAAAGATGTAATGATTTTTTCATTTTTTTGAATAGGAATTCCACTAAGAATATGATATAACGCTCCTAATTTAATACCCGTTTCAAAGCAAGCCCTTTCTCTTTTGCTTAAATCAGGTGAAAAATAAATTTTATCATTAGGTTTAGTCATTTAACCTCAATCTATATATTCTATTTTTGCTCCAGTGTTGTTAGGTTTACAAATATAAATGTGACCTCCTCTATTTATTTGATTCTTTTGAACTTCTCTTAGTAATGTTTCTGCCTCTAAATCCGATTCTACAATACCAACAACGCTTGGTCCAAAAGATGACATACCATAAGCTTTTAATCCATAATTCCTAAAAAATTTAAGCAAATCTTTAACGATTTCATGCTGCAATTCAAGTTCTATTTTTTTAAATCCTAAATTTTGAATTCTTCTTAATCCTTCTCCAAAGCATTTTAAATCATTTTTAATAATGCCGGGTAAAATCTTCATAATTACTTGATGTGATACTTCATTTACTTCATTTCTAGGTATTGGAGCATAATTTTGAAAAACACTGATTTCTTCATCACCATAAGCCCCCTTTTTTACATTAGGGATAACAAGTACAAATCTCCAATTCTCAGGTATATTATGTCTAAAGATTGTTAAGGCAGGATTAACTGAAGTTGAAGCAGAAGAAGGCAAAAAAGTTTCTTTCTCTTTTCCTTTTCCAAAATCATGTCCACCATCTAAAATGAATCCACCTGTTTTAAAACCTTTCCATCCAATTCCAGAGGTTCCTCCTCTTTCTACTAATTTCGTTAAATCCTCATGAGTTAAATGATTCAATTTCTTCAATTTCATTATAGCTGTAGCTATAGCTAAAGATAATTGAGTTTTTGAGCCCAATCCTACATGTGAGGGAAAATATCTTTTAAGATTGAAATGAAAATTTTTATTACTAATATTATATCTTTTAAATACTTTTGAAGCTATTTCATTGATAACTTCAATTGATTCTCGATAGTATTTATGAGCTTCAATTTTAAATTCTCTAGCACTATTAGAGGCTTCAAGAACTACATTAGGACGGTCCAACATAAGACCAATACCGCCATCTACTCTCCCAGTGTATCCATTCTCGTCTATTAAAGAAAGATGAATCCGACAAGGGGTTGTTATTCTTAATGAGGTCATTTTATTCTTTTTTAACTTAAGAACTCTAAACTATAAATAAGAATTTTCAAAATAATTTAAATTTATAATAAACTTTTATTCATAGTTTTTTATGATTTAGAAGGATTTGAGTAATTTGAGTGATTTAGAAGGTTTAACTCGGAATTTAATAAAAAAAGGTTATTCAAAAGAAGATATTATTCAAAGAATAGTACAAGAGTATCATGATTTTAAAGATATTGATAATTCATTAGCAATTGCATATGCAAAGGCAGTTCTAGAAGAATGTCAGAAAAGTGACATTAGATCAATTGCTAATCCTTTTATAAAAGAATTATTAGATATAAATTATGCTAATGTTACAATAGGAAAACAAGGTATAGGGTGTCGTGGTATAGGGGATTTTTTTGTCCATAAAATTATTGCAGAATTATCTGAGACGTCTAAAAAGCCTTATTTATCACCCACTTCCTTAGATGATGCTGGTGCTATTAGATTATCTAGTATCCCTAGTTGTATTGGAAGGAGATATGACCATAATGATTTAATTGTTGTTTCTAAAATGGAAGGGATCCATTCTAGATTAAGTGATTTCCCATTTATGTGTGGTTTTCATGTTACACGTGCAGCACTAAGAGATTTATATGTTAAGGGAGCAAGACCAATTTCAATTATGGTTGATGTTCATTTAGGGGATGATGCAGATGTCGGAAAGCTTTTTGATTTTATGGGGGGTATCTCAACAATCGCAGAACTTACTGACGTTCCTATAACCGCAGGTTCAACTTTAAGAATTGGGGGTGATATGGTTATTGGTAATAGACTTGTAGGTGGAATTGCAGCAGTTGGTGTTACAACAGGAAAATTATTTGCTAGAAGAAATATAAAAAATAAAGATAAAATACTAATGACTGAAGGGGCGGGAGGTGGAACAATCACAACCACAGCAATTTATTCTGGGAATCATGAAGTTGTAAAAGAAACCATAAATATCAAATTCCTTAAAGCTTGTGAAATTATTTTAAACTCTAATTATATTAATGAAATTAGAGCTATGTGTGATGTTACAAATGGTGGTTTAAGAGGAGATTTATATGAAATTAATTATGAAGCTAATTGTGGAGTTAATATCTTTGAAGAAAAAGTAAGAAATCTTGTCAACCCAATTGTTTTAAATATGTTGGAAAAAGTGGGAGTAGATTATTTAGGTGTTTCTCTTGATTCACTTCTGATATATTGTTCTGAATCTGTATCAGAAAAGATCCTTGCTGACCTTATAAAAAATGATATTAAGTGTGATGAAATTGGTTATGTGGATGATTCAAACCAAGTTTATATCACTTATAAAGGTCAAGAAAAAAAAGAAATCCTTCCAAAATTCAGAGAATCTGCTTATACTAAGATAAAACAAGAGATTGGAGAGGAGGCACCCGAATCTCTGGATATGATGGAAAGAAGAATTGAGAAGGCAGCTTCAAAAGCGTTAAAGAAGAGAAAACAGATAATTACATATATTGAAAAACAGAAATAGAGACTTTAAAAATTAATTTAGGTTGAAATTTAAAACTTCATTCATTGAACCAGACCTAAAACCTTCAATATCAATTGTTATGTAAGTAAATCCAAGCTCTTTAAATTTTTTTTTGATTAAATTTAGAGTATTGCTTGTTAAGACATTGGTTAAATCTTCAAGTAAGAGCTCAATACGAGCAAGATTAGGTTCATGCAATCTTACTCTTAATTGTTTTAGGTTAAAAGTATTTTTAAGAAATTTTTCTCCTTCTCGTATCATAATTAATTTATTTTGGTTTATAGCTTGACCATAAGGAATACGAGATGAAAAACATGCCATTGAAGGCTTAGATTGAACATCCAACCGATAATTTTTACTAATCATCCTTATTTCTTTTTTCTTTATTTTAAAATCAATATAAGGAGTAGAAATATTTAATTCTTTTAATGCTTGCATACCTGGTCTATAATCTGAAAGATCATCTATGTTTGAGCCATCTAATATTAAATCAAAATATTTTGCTTTTTTTATTTCAATGATATCATTATATAATCCCAATTTACAAATATAACATCTGTTGGAAGGATTACTTAGGAATTCTTCATTCAATAAGGGATTTCTTTCAATAATCATATGATTAATACCATACTTTTTAGCAAATTGAGATGCTTCTTTAATCTCTTCTTCAGGATAAAGAATTGATCTCTCAGTTATGAGTAGTGTATCTTTAGCATATTTTTTAGAAAGAAACGCTAAAAGTGAACTATCTACACCCCCAGAAAATGCTACAATAATCTTTTTCTCTTTTAAAAAAGTTATAAGAGCTTCTAGTTTGGTATTTAGATCCTTAGGCAATTTCATGTTTATTCAAATATATATGTAAGAATAATAAAATACAGTTCTTTTAAAACATAGAAAAAAAAAAATATTTTGTTTATTTTTCAAAATAACTAATAAAAATCTGCTTTTAATTTTTGGAGCTTACTTACCTTGTAAAAGTTTCCTACCATAGAACCTAAAATAGCAATTATTATTCCAATTATTACCCAGAAATAAATAATGTAAGCTAAATTACTTGTATCATAGGGAATTACTGTGATTAATCCTCCTGAAAAAAGAGAGATTGGAAATATCTCAGGGTTATTTAAAAGAATTAAAAGGAGGGGTATACCTGCTAATGAATAAAGGGCTTCAATCACTAACATTACTTGTTGACCAGTATGATTTCTAACTCCAATTGCTAATCGAATCAAGTAAATTAGACCACTAATAATTATAAGCAATCCAAATAATTTTAACCAATCAAGGAATTCAGTAACAAATAAACCGGGAATTCCCGCGAAAGGTTGGATAATTATGAATAATCCAAATACAATTCCTCCAATAGCTCCAAATATCAATTCACCAACTGAAACTGGTTGCTTTTTTTTCAATTCTCTTTTTATTTTAGCTTCTTCTTTTCTTTCCTCCTTACGTTGTTTGGCTCTTTCTAACTTTTCTTCTCTTCTGATTTTAGCTTCTAATAACTTTTGCTCCCTTCTTAATTCTGCTGCCTCCAATTTTTCTTTTGTGATTTCTTTTATTTCACTAATTTTATCTTTAACTCGTAAACGCGCTTCTGCGATAGTTTCCTTTGCCCTTTGACTTGCTTCCTCTAATTTTGTTTGAGTATACTCTCTAGTTTCTTGTAATCCCATTTCTGATATATGAAAAGGAAAAATTAATGCTAATCGTGAAGGAATAACTCCAAAATCTTCAGGCAAGAAGCCTTGCATAGAAAAATATACAAACAAAATTGTAATCACAATAGCAGTTATTAAGCAACCTATCCACATTCCTGTAAACATGCTCCCTAAAACTTGCCACCATGGTTGGAAGAAAAATTGAAATATTGATACAATAATGTTTATTGCAATGACAATTAGAAAGAAAAAAAGCATTGTTCTTATATAAAAGTCAAAAAGTTCTTCAGTTATATACAGTTTTGGTGTACCTCGAAGTTTGTATACCTTAGCAATACTTTCAGGAGTACTCATTTGAAATAAAGCTTGTTGTATTTCTAAATCAGATGGCTCTTGACTTCCACTGATAGTTTTTGCTTCGGTTAGAATTTGATTCTCCAAATCTTTTAAAATTTTATTAATTTCTTCCTTTTTTAGTTTAAGCCATTCAGGAAGTTTTTTATATACCTGTTTGAGATAATTATCAATAATTTCATTCTCAGAATAACTCATTTTAAGACACTCAATTTTTTTTAAAAGTTGAATAATTCAATTTTTAAGTTATGAAAATCTTCAGAATTTATTAAAACTAATGGAGTCCAAAAAATGAGAGGTAAAATTCAATCCAAAGTTTTACCATTTAAAATTTGGATTAAAGAATAACAACGAGTTAAGTTTTTGGAGCGTAATGAATACTATAACATAATACCACGCTAGCGAACTAAACAATAATATCCATTCAAGAAACTGTTGCGTTAACGGTGCTGGACATATTAGAAATATTATTGAAGCCGTTGATGGCCCCAATATCATAAAGTATCCTACAGTCTTTGGGAATATCCTTTTCCTCAACACTATTGCTAATCCAGTAAAAAAAGCACCTACTGCGAATCCACCAAATGCAGATACAGAAAAATAATAATGTAAATCAAAAGGATTAAAATCTAAACTAAAAATCCCAACAAAAAACATCCCAATGACTCCCATAAAGAGAAACCCTACACCTATATATCCGAAAATTCTCCTGAATAATATGATATAATATTCTTTTTTCGAGTTATCTAATTTATGATTTTGATGTGAGCTATACAATCTAGTTAAATTTAAGATTAAAGGAACAATAAAAATTGCACTAATTATGCAAGTTAAATCCAAAATAAAGGGAGCTGGCGTAAATGCTATAGAACCTAAATCACTTATCCAATTATACCAAATACTATACCCTAAAGAACCAAAATTAATAGCTATTATTAATCCAATGAGTATTCCAGGTAAAAATGTAAGAAGACTTATATAAATTGAAATTTTAACAATTTTTGGCTTTGTAAGTGTATTGTAAATATTCTTACCGTTTTTTTTCAATTTTAGAAGAATTGGATTCATAAATTCCATATAAGAATTTTTTTGGCCCATAATATTTTATCCTTGTTATTATTTTATTAACATTACACTAATATTAAATTTATTCATATTCGGAAACTGAAATCAAAATATACTTTTACCGTCTCCTTTAATAAGTTTATATATTATGTTTTTATATTTGTTTACTTTTTGCTTATTTCCCTATCGAGATATAATATTAAAAATTATCACATTTTCTTTTGATCAAGGAAAAAGATTAAAAAACTCTATGATTAGAATACAATCTT
>Ga0209427_10010840_pt1 | contig 10067 bp, 8 predicted proteins | sample DeeMarSWOR136_30_FD_187465 | JGI IMG/M metagenome (GOLD analysis project Ga0209427, IMG submission 187465) | Marine sediment microbial communities from White Oak River estuary, North Carolina - WOR-1-36_30 (SPAdes) (version 2) | ecosystem: Environmental > Aquatic > Marine > Intertidal zone >...
CTTTGTCAAATGACATTTTGATGTCAGCCACCAATGGGTGAGGCACATCCAGAGGGAAGTTATCATTTTCTTCATCACGTTCGTGGTCAAAGTCACATTCTATTACCATTTCAGAAGTTACAATGCGTATGCGCTTTGTATCCCAGAATAAATCCCCAAGTACACCTTCCATGCTCGGCAGCTGTTCTTTGAGTAGTCCTCCGCATACAGGACAGGTGACACTCTGTTTATTTTCCATTTTATCAATCATGGTACCACCCACGTCACACAAATCCATATCCGATCAATCTCTCATCTTTTTCTTTCAGTTTCTGGTACTCTTTCCATTCATCACTTGACACAATGTAGATTTCTCTTTTGTCGTAAGTAGGTCTAATCAGCTTGACCAACCCTTTATTCACGTATTCCTGTACGATGTGCTCTTTGATTTTCTCCAGGTTTTTTACTTCCCCTCTTAAAACACATGCAAAGTTGAACAGTTCTGATAAATACCCTTTTTGGCCTATTCCAGGATCTGGTATTCTTTCCAGATCTCTTTTATTTGTCGTCATGATTCCACCTCCTGATTGCCTTTATTTACCCATCTTCCACTTCCATCAATTTTTCTTCTTTCATAGAATCTTTAATATCGCAAGGGCATATCTCCAGAATGTCAAAGACGGTACAATTCCCTTTACCATTAAATTCAGCAGAAATCACAGCAATCGCTGTATGCAATTTTTCCAGACCAATATCTTCCTCTCCATCGTGGTAATAAACAAATTCATGTTCAAAAATTACTTTCGAGCTAACAATACGAGTTTTCTGGACAAAGTACCACCCCTCGATTACAATACTTTGCACATCCGACAAGCGGGGTTCACCCACTGATTTCCCGTATATTGGACATGAAAATGTCATACGTTCCTTTTTGTTCTTTCCCAGTTTCTCACCTTGCTCAGCTCCTAAGCTTCTCTTTTGGATTTCTAACATTCTTGAAGCCTCCTCTTTGGATAAAATATTAATTGGAACTCTGGAGTACCTTTTCCGTTCTTATTCTTGATGTTTTCGTTTTCAAGGTGAGATATCCGGTCTTTTTTGTTTTCTCTATTTTTAGCAGAATGCTTATCCACAATATCATCTCCTTTTAGGGTTTGAATCTATCTCGTATGTCTTCAGAAAGGTTTATAAAGAGGATAGTAATATATGTTATGGTGATCTAAAATGCCGAAATGGTCAAGGGAACAGATAGAAGCATATTACTATTCTTTGTACCTCTTACTCTTAGAAGAAGCTCGAATGAATTTTTCAAAAATCGGGAATAACCTAGAAATCAATGACAAAAGTGCTGCCAAGCTCTATAGATGGGCCTTAAGAGAAGAAGTACTGTTTCCTCCACGCCTTAGATTGAAATCGTTTCCCAATTCTCAAGAATATGTCTACTTTTTGAAATTTCGAAATGCATTACCTGTCTTTGAGAAGTTAAAAAATGATCCCAGAGTTATTTATGAATCGGTTTGTTCTGGTGCCTTCGATTTGATGGTAATTGCTGATAAAAGAATCGACTTTTCTATGGAAAATGGGTTTGAGTATTTCATTTTAAGTGGACCGCGTAGTGATTTTGTATACAATAAAGTGGAGAGAAGGTCAATGAATGAGTACTTTGATGAATTTCAAACCTTTTTGAAAAGTGAGGATTTCGTCAGATCAGAAATAATAACACCTGCGAGAGGGGAGTTGCTATGGGATGATTTAGACCTCTCCTTATTTAGGCTGCTAAAACATGATGTAAGAATGAAGTATGTTGAAATTCTACGATGCCTCGGCCTGTTTAAAGCGGTATTTTATGAGCATCTCCGTAATGTCATGGAATCCTGCACAGTTTGGACGCCATACTTTCCAAATGGTTACCCGAATTACGATGAATATTTTTTTTTACTCAGGACAGCTCATGAAAATCAGCTTGTTGAGAGGCTAAAGAAAATACCTGTGCACTGTCCTATCTTCAAAGTGAATAGCTGGATATATGCATATATCATGATAGAGAGGGATTTTTTGCAGCGTACCCTCTTTGATGTACTTAATTTGATGTTATCTTTGGGTTTTATTGAAGAATACAGGTATTCAATTCCTATTTATCACTGGAAGCAGACGTGGACTACCCAGGATCTCCGCCACCACCGTTCCCCTCACCACACGGATTAGGTTGGGACTCCGGTATGTGTGGTTCTATCAATTCATGGTTATCTGCAGTGTCTTTTGAGGGTACAGCTTCCTCATCTGCAAGAAGACTAATAGCTCCTACTACGAAGAGGAATGCCACGAGTAGAATGACAACAAGTCTCTTGTTCATTTCTTCACCTCTCCCGTACTATAGGATTGGTATTTAAAGCATTTACTCTTTTAGCAGAGATGCTTTTTGTCATCATCTTCCCTAATCCCAAGAAGTTGATTTCCAGACACATGAAAAACATCAGAACGCGAAAAACATTCTCAATGTATTCTGCCCCCATTTATGCTCAATCCACAGCGCACGAGAAGTGAATCGTTGACATGAGATGAAAAAATGTGGGAGATTTACTATTGATTTTGTCCAGAAATAATCATCCTTTAGTGAAAGAAGAGCCCTCGTTAAGATACCAGTTCATCGTTTTTGTCGTCATTACTATTGTGGCATTGACAGCTGCCATTATCTCTCTCAGACGATGGAGGTATGAGGAACCTTATGAGCCCTAAACAGTAGATGTTACTGCATAAAGAAATATTTGAGCTTTAGGGGATCTTCAACCTCCTTTCGAGTTCTTTTAGTTCAATTTCTCCTCTAAGAGATGACATGAGAGAGAATAGTTTTTTCTATTCTCCTCGCCCAACTTTCCCTTTACAGCAGACGATAATGGAGAAAAAATCCTCACCAGTGGCAAAATATAAATTTGTTACACGTGTAACAGGATTGAAAAAAATCAAATATCCTGCACATTCTCTTTTGTTGCTTTGAGCTCTTAACCAGTCAGTATTAAACTGACAGCAATTGAGATTCAGCTCCACACTCTTACAGAAACTTGAGTTCTTTCAGCAAAGCTTTGGTACCTTCTGGATCAATCTTCTTTGCTGCATTGATACACCTTTTGTAGAACCTGGATCGACCCAGTTTTTTGTGGCACATGGCTTCCCACACGAGTGGTTCAATATCGTACGGGTCGAGCATGGAGCACCTCTTGAAGCAGCGGGCTGCTGCTGCAAACTGTCCCAGTTCCAGGTAGATACCTGCCTTTTCCAGCCATCCTTCTTCATCTTCTGGGTATAAATCCAGATAGTCTGTCAACAGGGAGAGCGCTTCCCTGGATTCTCCCATTCTGGAGAGGACTATCCCCTTGTAATAGTGGAAGGGAGTAATATCAAAGGGATCAAAGTATCTGTCAATTATTTTAAGAGCTCTTTTGTACTCTTCTTGAGATATAAACTGGTTAATATCGTCGATTGCTGCTTCTATTTCTGTCCGGATAACCAGATTCACTAATACAGGATTTTGTGGACATATATCGAGCGCTCGCTGGTAACACTCCCCTGCTTTTTTGACGTTTTCCATGGCTTCATAGGTCTGCCCCATGAACACGAGGATGTCCCAGTTTTCAGGGTCCATTTCTGCAGCTTTCTCATAGGTGGCAAGGGCGCGTTCTGGTTGATCAGTTTCATTGAAAAGGTCAGCAAGCTCTATGAGTAACTCAGGGTCAGGTACATCAGAACTTTTTTTCTCCAGAAAGTGGAGAGCTTCCTGTGGGTTCTCCTGTTCATTCAAAAGATCAGCGTACAGCAGTATTAAGTCTACATTTTCAGGATTTTCAGAGAGAGCTTCCTCTATAAACTCTTGGAAGGGGGGTACTCCACCTGCAGCTCTTTCATACACAAAGGAGGGTACTTCTCCCAAGCTGTCAATGAATGCATCAAAATCGCGGGAAGAGACTTCCTTCTTTATTTCTTCCCATTGAGTGGTTAAGAATGCCTCACCTTCGCCCACCAGTAAATAGATCTCACCAGGGTACTCCTCTTCAGAAATGTCCAGAAAGATTCCATTCTCTAGGAAGTGCGGTTTTAAATTTTCGAACGTGTCTTTTAATTCATCCCATCCGTGAAAGACGTGCTCACTACCTAAGGTGTCTAAAAGGATCTTTTCAACCTCTTCTCCGAACTCCATCCATATACCCTCTTCAACAGTAGACAGGTTCACTTCTTCTGTAGTAAACATAAGTTCGAACATGAACACAAATCCCTGTAAATGGCGGCGTATGGCTTCTGCATACTCGGAAGGCTCCAGCTGGTCTAAACTCTCAGCACATGTTTCATAGCCGATTTTGGCCAGTTCAGATCCCTGCTTGAGTAGGTCATAAGTGGAGAGATTTTCATCCAAAGAGGGTACCCCATAGCGAGCTTCCATCAGCTCAGATGCTAACTTGGATGCTACACTGAGAAGCGCTAACCTGCCCACACTGGTAAGGGGCTGAGAACCTTGGCTTTCCTGGACTGCTTTGGTTGCCAATAGAAAGGTGAAAATATCTGTGGGCGGTAAGATATCACCACCGATGGCTTTGATACATTCTTCAAGGATAGTATCTACCTCTCTTTTGTGGAATTTGGACGCAATGGTAACCAAAGCTTCCACCAATTGAGTGGTATCTTCAGTGGATAGAGAGAGGAAGTACCCTTGTAATTCTTTTTTTTCCAGATTCTTGAGTTCTAAAGCGTCATAACATCTCTTGCAGAAATTAAGGCCACAAAAATCTTTTGTTTGGCTGGGAGTTACTGTTCGTGCACAAGCTCTGCATCGCATAGTACTGATAGGTGGTCTTCTATAAATAAGTGTTGGTGAAATTAATTGGTGGAGCAGTTGGTATCCACTGCAACAGGCAAGCGGTGTTCAACAGTAAATCATGCGCATGATAGCTTTCAGGAATGGTATGTGCCCTCAATTAAATTTTCTGCGGTCACTCTGACAAAAATAAGTGAATAACCCACCTTATTTCAAAAACAGGTATTATCGAATTTTCAGGGGACGGGATCTATTTGAATTATGAATTGTCTCTTTATAACTGAATTGCAGGTGAAATGATAATTTATCTGAAATGTTACACGTGTAACAAATTGATATATATAGACTTGGCAACTCCAGAAAACAGAAAAGAGTTAAGGATCGTGAAATTCGATTCAGGAGCGACTATTCACATCACTTATACAGTTAAATCTAATGAAATGATCAGAAAAAAAGAAAAAAAAGGAAATTCACAACTTTTGGCACGGATAAACCTACTAGTGAATTACCTAATAGGGGATTCCACATCCGCCAGATGGCAGTGGTGCGTAGTACCTGGAAGCTTTCGCAGAGCAGTACGGATGCTTGGGCGATACTTCTTCCAGCGTTTCAATGGTGAAATCCATATTTTTTCACCTCCTGGTTATTTGATGAAGTAATAAGTATTCCATCTTTTTAAACTTTTACAGGAGCGAGCTCTCCAATCATTTTGAATAGTTTTGTTTTCAATTATCAATTGCTGCAGAATACATAAAGAAAAAAGAGAAGGCATGAAATCGTTTATTGTTCGCCTATTGAAATGGGCCATTAAAAGGTTCATTTACCGATTGTGGGGTTATATTCCAGGCTTACGAGGTTTTACTGGATTTTGCCTTTTCCTCTGTTCACAGTTAGTGCCGCCTCTTTAATATGTAGAGAAATCCCAATAAAGCGAGAATTCCGTATGCAGCAGCGTCTTCTGCTGTTATCACCACTGTTACAGTATTTCCACCCTCTTCTATTTGTGTATTCTGGGTTGAGGGGTTATATCCTTGTTTTTCAACTCTCACTGTATGGGGTCCGGGAGTGGCTCTTTCTTCCACTTTACCTTCAGAATCAGTTCTCCCCAGAAAGATCGTATCCAGGTATACGTTTGCATCTGCAACTGCATTTCCTGTCTCATCTTTTACGAAAACTGAAAGAGTGGTGTACACTTCAAGGTATATGGTTAAATCTGCAAAAGTGGTCTGGTTTTTCACCACTGTCACACGCTGGCTTGCCTGAGCGTCCTGGTATTTCACTTCTATAAAATGGTCCCCTTCTGCAGTTGATACAGTGAATGTACCGTCCTGGGAAGTGAGGCCTTCTTTGAACCCATCTATGTAGACATCTACATTCTCTATAGGGTCACCCTTCTGGGAAAAGACGCGAACCTGGATGGAACCTCTCTTTTCTACAGTGAAGACGAATTCTATGAACTGCTCTTGAGTGGATGCAATTCTCATGCGGCTTGTCTGCTCTTCACCTTCGTACTGGACAGTGATTGTATGTTCTCCGAAGTCCACTTCTGGTATGATGACATTCCCAGATGTATCTGTTGATGCCACGAACGTACCGTTGAGTGACACGTTCGCTCCTGATATGGGTTCTCCATCCTGGTCTCGTACTGTCACATTAATGTCAGCTGCCTTTTTTCGCACGTAGAACTCACATTGAGCTGTAGCTCTTCCCCACAGTGGAGAGAAGGCTTCTGCATAGACACCTCTTCTTCCGTATCCCTCGTCCTTTAGGGTCCATCCCATAGAGCCTTCGCCTGCACCAGTAAACACGGGCTGGGTAGTCTCTTTTCGTCTGGTGCCGTCCGGTCGTACCTCCCAGAAAGTGATCTCGCACCCGTGGGAGACTGACCAGTTGACGGTGAGCATGTCACCTACAAAGTATTCTCCACCACACCCTTTGTCCACCCAGATAGTCATGGTTAATTGCTGCTGAGCAGGCACCTGGGTACACAAGAGTGAACAGAGTACAAGAATAGTTACTGCCAACACTATTTTTTTCATGGTAGATAATTGGCGTTGGTTTATATAACCTTTTCTGCGATAGGGGTTGGCTGGGTTAGCCATCAATTGATTCTTCTTGGTTTGTGTCATAAAGGGGGATTGTCAACGATTGTTCAACAATTTCGAATTTCTTTGAATAGCAAAAAATGCGAAAAATAATTAAAGAAAGACAACTTATGTTACACGTGTAACAAAAAAATGCCAATACTGTAACCTGTAAAATTGTAAAAAATGAAAAAAATTATTTTTTGAAAGTTTTTTTTGCAGTAACTCCAATGAAAGCTCCAAGCAGTGAGAGAATTCCACCTATTAACAGCATCAAAGGAAGAGCAGGTAACCCTGCCACTGAATTGACAAATGTGTTGACTGCTCCAAAGTGTGGTGAAAATACATACCTGGAAAGGAGAAGGCCCCAGGCAAAGATTCCTGCGAAAAAGGCGGATACAGCTTTTTTCGTGTCTTCGATGAGGTAGCCTCCGATGACAGCAGCCACAACAAGTAAAGACCAGTGCAACGTTGAGAGTAAGGCTCCTAAGAAAACGATGATGAGAAAGCCAATAATCTTTTTTGTGTCCATGTTACACCCTCCTGAAAATGAGAACTGATTCTGTCTCGTACCCCTCTAGTAGCCACTCGATATACTGACTCTCCTTCCATAGTTTTACAAAGTCGGTGTAGTGCTTTGAAAAGGGATTATCAATTTGTCCGCCAGGGTAGATGCATACTGCTCGTTCAAAGTCGATGATCTGTCTCCAGGATGGGCCGTGCTTTGAAATCCATCCTCCTGCCACGTCTACCGTGTAGGAAGAACCGTCATAGCCAAATTGGGGATAGTTAAGAGCGGAAACTACTGCTCCTATCAGATGTTCTAATGAGTACTTGTGTTTGTTACCGTATTCCCATTGAGTGATATCTTCTCCCAGGGATTCTTTTAACTCGTGGATCGTTTCTGTGAAGCTTTTCTGGATGATGTCTTCTCTGGTTTCCTTTTGTGAGGTGGAAACATTGTCGAAGAAGTGGGATTCTTCACAGTCTTTTAACATGTTCTCTACTGTTTCTGTGGTGGGAAAGGAGCCGTCAGGGATGCCAGCTTGTTCGTATTCGTCTGTAAACATGTTGTCCTTGAGGGTGTCTACAAAGGTGTGGAAGATGGTGGGTGCAATAGAGGTGCGTTCATCGTAGTAGTCCCAGTTTTTGAGGTAGGTTAACGCTTGAGTTTCTAGTTCATTTTGCGGGTGAACGGTCTGGACAAGTAGGGGAGTAATAATGGAGGCAGGTATATCGTAAGTGTCTGACTGGATTCTGATCATGTCCTCGAACGTTAATTTCTCTTTTTCTTTGAGGAGATTGTTGATTCGTTCAGCTCGATACCGATCTGCCCACAAGAATCCGAGGTAGTACGGGTAGTCGCGGGGAGCAGGTACCTGGTTTGCAGAGGCGAGATATCCCTGGTCTGGGTTCAACATGTGTGGGAGTTCCTCAAAGGGGATGTATCCCACCCAGTCGTAGTCGCCACATGCACCGTCCATTAGTATTCTGCCAGTACCTTTTTTTCGTATAGGTATTTTACCGTTGGATCGCATTGCGATATTCCCGTGGATGTCTGCATACACGAAGTTCTGGGCAGGTACTGAGAAGAGTTTTAACCCTTCCTGGTACTGTTTGTAGTTAGTGGCTTTATTAATCATGAGTAAAGCTTCAAATTCGAAGGTGGGTTCAAGACCGGTCCAGCATACTGCAAATGTTCTGCCGTCTCGTTCTAAAACGGGTCCGTGTCTGGTGATTTTGACATCGATAGTTTTAGGGGATTCCCCCTTGATGTAGATGGTTTCTTTGACAATTTCAGTGTCGTACCATTGTTCCTGGTACACATACTGGGTTTCATCGTCTGAAAAGGTTTCCACGTAAAAGTCGATGACATCTGCTCCTGTATTGGTTAATCCCCATGCAATGTACTGGTTTCTCCCGATGACGACACAGGGGGCTCCAGGGAAGGTGACGCCTGCCACATTATAGGTAGGTGATACTAAATGTGCTTGGTACCATATGGGGGGCAAGGTAGTGGATAAGTGGGGATCGTTGCAGAGCATGGCTCTTTCTGATGCAGACTTTTGAGGGGCGACTGCCCAGTTGTTGCTGCCGAGCTCTAAAGGAATTGTAATGCGCTGGTTATTCCATTGAAGGATCTGTCTGCACGCTTCTGATAATCCGGGGATTATGGGTACTTCTAAGAGTCTTTGTGAGGGGAATAGCTCTTCTACAACGTCTGGACCGAAGGCTTCTTCGAGCTTCTGGAACTCTAAATCGTAGAAATTTCCTGATAGTTCCCAGCCCATCATTTTTCCAAACACTATGGAATCAATGGGTGTCCAGTCTTCTGGGGTGCACTGCAATAACGTGTACTCTATGGGATAGGTTTTGGCAGTGTGGATGTAGTAATTGACTCCTTTACAGTAGCTGTCTGCAATATCTCTGGTCCACTGGTTCGATTTTTCGTAGGTTTCTTCAGCAGCGCGGTGCATACCCAAGGTGCGGTAGAAGGCATCAGATTCGTAAGCGTCCTCACCTACTAGCTCGGAGAGGCGGCCCGAGGGTAGTCGTCTGTTAAGGTCCATCTGAAAGAGTCTATCCTGAGCGTGGAGGTAGCCTAAAGCGAAAAATAAATCGAGGTCGTACTGTGCGTAGATGTGAGGTATGCCGTGGGTGTCTCGTTCTATGCGGACATCGTCGAAAAGGCCTTCAACTGTGATTTCTTGTTCTGCGGGATGTTCAACAGATAAGGAGTGCTTCCATAAGCCGGTATGAGGATTGAGGTACGGCATGAAGGGGGAGACTGCATAGGAGAGAAGTAAGGTCACGACGACGAGTACTGCTAATATTATTTTATGCTTCATGGGGTGGTTTAATAGTTGGACAATAAATAATTTTCTCTTTTGAAACGGAAGGGATTGTATTACTGGTGTAGCTGAGTAAATTTTGGTATAGCTGGAGATTGTGTAATGTGAGGTGAGAAGTTAAATTTCTTTTTATATTAAAATTTTGGGAAATAACAGGGAAAAAACAATTTTGTTACACGTGTAACAAAGGGAGAGAACTGCAAAGGAATGTGTGACGTGGGGAACCTTTATATTCTTTCTCTTTTTAAAGGGGAGGTGGTTACATGAAATGTCCTGAATGTGGTATGGTAAATAAAGAAGGAAGTCGGTTTTGTAGTAATTGTGGTGCGCCGTTAGTGGAGAAAAAAC
>Ga0209427_10010845_pt1 | contig 10066 bp, 8 predicted proteins | sample DeeMarSWOR136_30_FD_187465 | JGI IMG/M metagenome (GOLD analysis project Ga0209427, IMG submission 187465) | Marine sediment microbial communities from White Oak River estuary, North Carolina - WOR-1-36_30 (SPAdes) (version 2) | ecosystem: Environmental > Aquatic > Marine > Intertidal zone >...
ACCCTCGACTGGCCTGACCCATACCTCTCCCTAAAAATGGTGGACAAAAAGAAGGACGGTATCGTGGTGCGGGGGGCCAAGATAAACATCAGCGGGGCCTTTGCCAGCCACGAGCTTGTGGTTTTACCCCAGGCAGCCCATTTCCAGGGCGAGGAAGACTACGCCATAGCATTCGCCACGCCAGCCGATGCCAAGGGCATCACCTATGTATGCCAGTATTCACCCTATTCAGCGGAAAGGGATCAGTCCGATGATCTTGAGGAGCTGGGGAATCCCGTTTTCGGCCAGCGGGAAACGTCCATGGTCATCTTTGATGGTGTATTTGTTCCATGGGAGAGGGTATTTCACTGCGGGGAATACCGGTATTCTCTCAAATTTGTGACGCGGTTTGCCAAGACCCACCGCATGACCTGTGGGGGTACCTGCAAGGTGGGTTTTATGAATCAGATCATTGGGGCCGCAAAACTCATTCAAGAATACAAGGGGCTTGAAAAAGCCACCCACATCAATGACCAGTTAATGGAGATGGTGGTCTTGAGGGAAACAGGACGTGCATGCGGTATGGCTGCTGCCACAAAAGGGGCTGAAGAACCCCCCGGCTCGGGCGTCTTCTTGCCGGATGAACTCATGGGTAATGTCTCCAAGCTGAACATCTGCAATGCCTTCTGGAGGGTTATGGCCCTGGCCGGAGACATAGGCGGGGGACTAATCGTCACACTGCCCTCCCTCAAAGAACTGAAGAATCCTGAAGTCAAGGATTATGTTGAGGAGTTCTACAGCTTCGGTTCCGATGAACCCACCGAAAACATCATGAAGGTGCACAAACTCTTGCAGAATTGGACAGCCGGGCTCCACGGTGTGGGAACCTGGCATGGTGCGGGACCGGTAATGGCCCAGAAGATCATGCTTCAGAGGGTCATCGACTACGAGCATGATAAAAACATTGTCAAGCAGACATTAAGGCTCAAGGACAAGAAGGGGAAAAACAAGAACCTCTCGAAAGGAGACTGATAATGGATTTTAGATTTTCTGAAAGAGAAGAGATGTTGAGGAAGTCTGTCAGGGAATTTGCTGAAAATGAGGTAACCCCAAAGATGGAGGCGATGGAAGAGACAGGTGAGTTTCCCACAGAACTCTTAGAACCCATGGGTAAGTTGGGTATTACAGGGGTTATCACCCCTACCGAATATGATGGAGTGGGCCTGGGTTACGTTGCCCGCACCATTGTTTTGGAGGAATTGGGGAGGGTCTGTGCTGCGATGCCCATGGCGCTCCAGGTCCATCATATGGCATGCGCTGCGATCAATGATTTCGGCACCGATGCCCAGAAAAAGAGATTTCTGCCTCCCCTGGCCAAAGGTGAGACCATGGGGTGTGTACCAGTCACAGATCCGACCGGTGGATCAGACGTGATTGGAATGAAGACCTCGGCCGAGTTGAAAGGTGATAAATACGTGCTCAACGGGCGCAAATGCTTTGCCACCAATACCCACACATCCGACTTTTGGGTCGTCATTGCAAGAACCGCAGAAGGGGCTAAGGGCCTGAGCGCCTTTATCGTTGAAAAGGATGCACCCGGGGCAAAGGTGGGCCGAAAGGAGAATAAGTTTGGCCTTCGTGGAGCCAACACAGGAGAGCTCGCATTTGATAGCTGTGAGGTCCCGAAGGAGAATCTCCTTGGACAGGAAGGTGGGGGACTGGCAGTGGCGATAAAGACTATTAGTGAAACAGGGAGAACAGGTATGGCCGCTACTGCCCTCGGTATTCTCACCGCCGCCTATGAGCAGGCCGGTAAGTTTGCGAGCGAAAGGGTGCTGTATGGTAAACCAATCAGTGCGCTTCAGGCGATCCAGTTCTATATGGCCGAGATCTATTCACAGCTGGAAATATGTCGGCTGCTCTGCTACCGGGCCAGCTGGATGAAGGATCAAAACATGCGCTGTGATAACGAAACCGCCCTGGCCAAATACTATACCTGTGAAGCAGCGGTAAATGCGGCAAAAAGGGCGATCGAGATCCATGGTTCATACGGGATCATGAGGGAATACACCGTTCAGCGTCTGTTAAGGGATGCTATGGTTACTGTTCCTGCGGGAGGTACGGCGGAGATTGCCAAAGTGGTCCTTGGTAGGGCTGCCCTGTCTCCATTTAAGAAGTAATCTGGGACAAATCCACAATACTCTTTGGAAATATGTGTAGTCGTGAAGAGAATTATCGTTTGTACCAAGCCGGTACCTGATCCCAAGCTCTGGGATAAGGTATCCGTGGACCCTGTCACCAGGACCTTGAAGCGGCAGGGAATTCCAAGCATCATTAATCCTTTGGACAAGCACGCGCTAGAGGCAGCCCTCTCGATCCAAGAAGCACAGGGTGGGGAGGTTGTCTTGCTATCCATGGCCCCCACTTTTACCACCTCTACCCTTCGGGAGGGGCTGGCCATGGGTGCTGACCGGGCGGTGTTGCTATCAGATCCTCTCTTCGCCGGGTCTGATACCCTGGCAACTGCACATATCCTGGCCGCTGGTTGCCGGTGGATTGGGCAATTTGACCTGATACTCTGCGGCAATTTCACCATTGACGGTTCCACCGCCCAGGTAGGTTCCCAGTTGGCCGAGTTTTTAGATCTGCCCAATGTGATGCATGTGATTGATCTGGACTGGCAGGCCACGCATACTATGATCATTACCCAAAAGATCGAGCATGGGTATACCAAGCTGAGGGCATCACTTCCCGTAGTCCTCTCTATTCGTAAGGAGCTCAATAGGCCGCGATACATTCCCTTTGCCGGTATTATAGCGGCTGAATCAAAGGAGATCGAGGTCCTTACCAACGACGATTTGAGGATAGACCCCACCCTCATCGGTCTTGAGGGCTCTCCCACCAAGATGGCAGGTTTAGAGATTCGCCGATTCGAAAGGGCGAGGGAGAGATTAGAAGGATCGGTAGATGAGATAGTCCAGAAGCTGGTGGACAAGATTTATCAGTACGGAGTTATTTAGTGAGGTAAGTGATTTAGAGTGACTATTTTTGTCTCTGCGTTCGGCTATCGGGGAGCTAACTTACTGAAGAGACCTATCGTGACTATGAATGAATATAACGGTATCTGGGTTTTTGCAGAAGCGCGGGATGGTATTCTCCATGAAGTGAATCTCGAACTTTTGGGTAAGGCCAGGGAGTTGGCGGATCAGACAGATACCCATGTGACAGCGGTTCTTTTGGGTCACCATGTCAAACCCCTTGCCCAGATCCTCATAAATTACGGCGCCGATTCAGTCCTCGTAGCCGATGACCCTCGATTGGACACCTACAGGCTCCTCCCCTACTCCCTTGTCATAGAGAGCCTGATCAGAGAGTGTCAGCCAAGAATCTTCTTAATGGGTGCGACCGCCATGGGGGTCGAACTTGCTCCCAGGCTCGCCGCCAAGGTTAGAACCGGCCTCTCTGCACACTGCGTCGATCTCAAGCTTGACAGCAAAGGGCAGCTCCTATACGTCGTCCCAGGGTGGGGAGGAGGTGTGCTTGCAACCATCACCTGCCCAGATCATCAGCCTCAAATGGCTACCGTTATGCCAGGTATTATGAAGGCCCGAGCTCCTGCGCAAAGGAAGGGACAGATCAGGGAGATAGAGGTGCACCTTCCTGACAAGGAGTTGGGCCCGGAAGTCCTGGAGATCAAAAGGGAGGAGCCCGAAGAACTGCCCTTGGAAAAAGCGGAGGTGGTGGTTGCCGGTGGATGGGGCGTTGGAAGCCAAGAAGACTGGAGAATGATTGAGGAACTGGCCAGTGTCCTGGGCGGTGCAGTGGGAGCCACCCGCCCTCCAGTTGATGAAGGCTGGGCCAAAGAGGGCCAGATGATAGGACAGAGCGGAAAGACAGTACGTCCCACCCTTTACGTTGGTGTGGGGATTTCTGGACTCATGCACCATGTGGTAGGTATGGATCAATCAGGCCACATCATAAGTATTAATACGGATCCCAGTGCGGACATATTTGACACATCCGACGTCATAGTAGTTGAGGATTTCAGGAAAGTCGTCCCTAGGTTGATCAAAGAGATTCAATTCCGGCTGAGAGGATAGTTGCGCAGCCAATAAATCTGGAAGGATAAAGGAGAACGGTAAATGGAAACATATACAGGAAGACAACGTGTCTCTTCAGCGTTCAAAAAGACCTTTACCGATCAGGAGATCCAGATTGATAGAATTCCCGCTTACCCCATTATGGGGCAATGCAACGCCCAGCTCGTAGGTGCCACCATCAGGGAGTTTCTGCTGGATCCCAAGATCTTTGTGAAGGCACAGGTGGCCGCCTATGAACGGTACAAACCGGATATCATCGTTATGCAGGGGGATTTGCTCATGGAGCCGGAGGCCATGGGCAACGAACTCAGGTTTCCTGAAGACAGTATGTGCATCTCTACCAAATTTGCCCTTGAAGATAAGGGGAAATTGAGCAGCCTCCAACTTGCTGATCCCAGAAAAGATGGACGCATGCCCGCGTACTTAGAGATCATAGCCGAAGCCAAAAAGGTAATCACAGACTCAATCGTATCAGGTGTTCTGGCCGGTCCCTGGACCATCGGTATTGGCCTCAGAGGGGCCAGTGAACTCATCAGAGATGCCATGAAGGATCCGGATTATGTCCATGAATTGATGCGGTTCTGTACCCAGATGTCCATCAGGTTCGGGGAAGCCCTTTATCCCCTTAAAGCGGGGCTCAGCTACTCTGAGGCCCCTGCCTCATGCAGCCTCATCTCCCCCAAGATGTACCGAACATTTATCTTCCCGTACCATAAACAGATCGTCGATCACTTCAAGGAAAAGAAGGTGGGCGTTGGCCTTCACATCTGTGGATATGCAGATCCTATCCTTGAAGATATTGTTAATACCGGGGTGACCAATATCAGCATTGATGCGCCTTCCGATCTGGCCAAGGCAGTGGAGGCAACCCGGGGCAAGGCGGTGCTGATAGGTAATATCAGCACCAATCTCTTCTTTTCCGGAAGCAGGGAAGAGATGGAGCAGGCTATGACTCATTGTCTTGATGTCGTTCCCAAGGATAGCGGATATATCATGGCCTCGGGTTGCGAGGTACCGGGTGTTGCGCCGCCGGAAAAGGTGGACTGGTTCATGGAACTGGCCAATGAACTGGCTGTAAGTGCCTAAAGTGAGCTAAATCACCAAAAGTCTTTCCAACCCTCACTTTCGCTCACTTGTTTTAAAAAGGAGAGGATACACGATGATTCTTATCGGTGAAGACCTAAACGTCATGTCCAAGGAGATTTCTCGGGCTGTAAAAGAACGTGACCCCGAACCGATTCGGAGGTGTGTGGTAGAACAGACCCACAACGGCATGGACTACCTTGATTTGAACGTGGGGCCGGTGGCAAAAAATCCAGCTGAAACCATGGAGTGGCTCGTCAAGACTGTCCAGGAATTCACCGACCTCCCCCTGTGTCTGGATACGACGAACCCTGTGGCCATGGAGGCGGGCCTCAAGATTTGCAAGAAAAAGGCGTTAGTCAATTCCGCATCCGGAGCAAGTGAGAGCAGGGAAACAATGTTACCGCTGGCCCCGAAATACTCAGCCGGGGTGGTGCTCTCTGTCATGAATGATGCAGGACTGCCCTCCGATGCAGACGAAAGGGCATCGAGCATTCTGGATTCGGCGGCCTTTGCAAACGAGTTGGGAATTCCCAATGAGGATATCTGGATCGACCCTGTGCTTCTGCCGGTAGGTGTAGACCAGCGCCAGGTAGTAGCATACCTGGAATTCATACAGATGATACCGGATCTGGCACCGGGGGCCAAATCGATATGTGGCTTGTCCAATCTATCATACGGGGCACCCAGGGAACTGAGAGGGCTGCTTAACCGTACTTTTCTCGTGATGATAGGAAGGTATGGCCAGGATTCAGCTATTGTCAGCGGATTCGATAAGGAACTCATTCGCATCAATAGAGGAGAGACGCCGGAGATTGTAAACCTCATATATCGAGCTATGGATGAAGACGATATAGATATTTCTTCCCTCGCTCAGAAGGAACTGGAGTATGTGAAGACAACGCAAGTCCTTATGGGAAAGACCCTGTATTCCCACTCCTGGTTAGAGGTTTAGAAGGAGGCATACATGATAGAATATGAGGCACCTTTAGAGAAATATACTGTGAACATCAGAGAAGCCATCCTCGGGAAAGGACAAAAGACCATCAAGATAGGGGGAGAAAATACCTTTCCTTTCCACTTTTTTGAAGGATCCCTTCCCAATCCTCCAGGGCTTGCGTTAGAGATTCTCGACATTCAGCCGGAAAATTGGGCACAGTGGGTGTCGGAACCGTTTCGAGACGTAGTATTCGACCGTGTAAAGTGGGCAAAGAAATGTGTGGAGGTATTTGGGGCAGAGGTTCTTTGCCTTCGTCTCCTGAGTACTGATCCCCTGGGCAAGGATGCATCACCAAAGGAAGCGGCTGAGATCACTGAGAAAGTGGCTGATGCCATAGATGTTCCTCTTATTGTATGGGGGACAGGAACAGAAGACAAGGACTCCCAGGTTCTTGCCGAGGTAGCTCGGCTGTGCTCCGGAAAAAACCTTCTTCTGGGTCCGGTACTAAAGGGCAATTATCGGGAGATCGCCAAGGCTGCATTGGAACATGGCCATACAATAGTGGCCCAGGCTTCCATGGATGCCAATTTGACCAAGGAATTGAACATCGCCCTGTGCAAGTTTTTCCCTGCGGAGAGGATTGTTATTGACACTACGGCCTCTGCCCTGGGCTATGGGCTCGAATACACATTTTCTATCATCGAGAGCATCAAGCAGTTTGCCCTTGTGGATAGGGACACCATGATGCAAATGCCCATTCTCGCTGATTTTGGAGGAGATTGCTGGAGAACCAAAGAGGCAAAGGAGAGCAAGGAACAGGGCATCCTCTGGGAGGCGATGACCGGGCTTACGTTCCTTTTGGCCGGGGCGAATCTCCTCATTCTGAGGCACCCGGAGGCACTCAAGTTGATCAAAGAGATGATTTCAGAATAAATGGGATGCAGATTTTCACAGATACACCCAGATAATATTTAATTTCAATATGTTAATCGTAATAATCTGTGTTCATCTGTGTCCTATTATAATGAAATTATTTTCTAGAAATTTAGAAGAGGCGTGTTATGGCTCTCAAGGGAGCGGAGATAATAAAGAAGCTACCCAAAACAAACTGTAAAGAATGCGGCTATCCTACCTGCTTTGCCTTTGCCATGAAGCTGGCCACAGGGGGCGCCAAGCTTGAGGATTGCCCGTATCTCCCCACGGAGGTCAAGGCAGAGTTGGAGGCCGCAATGGCACCCCCGATCAAGCTTGTGACCATAGGTACAGGCGAGAATGCCGTAGTCATTGGTGGAGAAGAGGTGATGTTCAGACACGAAAAGACCTTCTTTCACGAGACTGGCATCGCTATCCTGATCTCTGATAGGGAACGTGAATCCGACATTGAGGAAAGGATAAAAGGCATCAAAGCGCTTCATTTTGAAAGGATTGGACAGAAACTCAAGATAAATCTATTGGCGCTCTCTTTTGAATCAGGTGAGAAGGCTAAATTCGAGGCCTTGGTCAAGAATGCCTGTGAAACCACCGACTTTGCGCTTATTCTGATTTCCAGAGATACAGATGTCCTGTTTTCCGCCGCCAACCTCTGTGCTGACAGAAAACCCCTTGTCTACCCCATAACCAGGGAAAATATTTCCTTAGCCATTCCCAAACTCAAAGAGCTCGGCACCCCCGCAGGGGTCAAGGGCGAGCGCATAGAAGAAATCGTCTCTCTGACATCTAACTTGCAAGATGCCGGAGTTGAAGAGATCGTTTTAGATCCCGGCTCAAAGAATATAAGGGAGGCCATTAGAGATCAAAGCCTTATAAGGAGGGCTGCTTTAAAGAAAGGCTTTAGACCCCTCGGATACCCGACCATCAGCTTTCCCTGCTTCATGTACCAGGATGCATTTAAGGAGGCCTTGGCAGCGGCGACGCTAATGACCAAATATGCGGGCATCGTAGTAATTTCTCAGGTGGATAAGCACTTCCTTTTTCCTCTCCTGGTGCACAGGTTTAATATCTACAGTGATCCCCGAAGACCAATGACAGTGGAAGAAAAAGTCTACGAGGTAAGCACACCCGACGAACACTCCCCTCTCCTTATTACCACAAACTATGCACTGGATTTTTTTATTGTCTCCGGGGCGATAGAAGAGGCCAACATCCCCGCATATTTATGTATAAAGGACACGGGGGGGATAGGGGTCATGGCCGCGTGGACGTCCGGCAAATTCAACGGGGAGGCTATCGCTGATTTTTTTAAGAAATACGGCATCGAGAATAAGGTGAAACACAGAAAACTTATCATTCCGGGCGTGGCCAGGAAACTCAAGGACGAGCTGGAGGAAGAACTTCCTGATTGGGACATCATATTTGGACCACTAGAAGCAAGTGATATCCCGAAATTCCTATCAGAGGAGTGGAAGGTGTAGTGGAAGAGCTAGCTGAAATCTTAGCCCTATGTGAGAGAGATAGAGGCCGCTTAATTCCCATTCTCCAGAGGGTGCAGGATGCCTTTGGTTATCTTCCTAAGGAGGCACTCCTTGAAGTAGCGTCCTATTTGGGAATGACGGACGTCCAGATCTATGGAGTGGCCTCTTTTTACAACCATTTTCGGTTCACTCCCCTTGGAAAACATCCCATCCAGATGTGTATGGGAACTGCCTGTCACATGGTGGGAGGCAGGCTGGTCCTGGAAGCATTGGAAAGGGCACTGGATATTGAAGTGGGCGGAATTACGGAAGACCGAGAGTTAAGCCTGGACAGAGTTGCCTGTATTGGCTGTTGTGGATTGGCTCCAGTGATGGTGATTGGCGAGAAGATCTACCCTAAGATGTCCCCCGCCAAGGTGGACGAGGCACTGGTCAACCTTAAAATAAAGGCCCAGGAGGCAGCAAAGGATTGAAGGCGTAAATGACATTTGAGGAAATCAAGAGACAGGCGACCGCGGAATGGGAGTCTATAGAACAGCACCAGATCCCTGTTATCCGAATTGGTACAGCAACCAGTGATAGGGCTTCAGGCGCCCTGGAGGTTGTTGAAGCCTTTGAGAACGAGCTTGCAAGATTACCTGTGGAGGCCAAGATCATCCAAACGGGCTCAGTGGGATTTTGCAATTACGAGCCCTTGGTCATCATTAGTAAACCTGAGTATCCTCGCATCTGTTATAAAAACGTTACCCCGGACATGGTCCCACGTTTAGTTGAAGGGTTTCTCCTGGAGGATGACCCCTGCATGGAATTTGCGCTGGGAACCCTTGAGGGAGGCAATGGCAGCCCTCCTTATATCCCCGAATTGCCACGGTCTGAGCATGAACTAAGGTTACTTCTCAGGAACTGTGGCTTCATCGATGCTGAAAACATAGATCACTACATTGCCTTAGGTGGATATAGTGCCCTAAGTAAGGCCCTGGAGATGACCCCATATGAGATCGTCGAGGAAATCAAGCGGTCAGGCCTGAGGGGAAGAGGTGGGGCCGGTTTTCCCACCGGGAGAAAACTGGAGTCTTGCCTGAAGGCCCGGGAGAATCCCAAGTATGTAATTTGTAACGCTGATGAGGGGGATCCTGGCGCTTTTATGGATCGGGTTGTCCTGGAGAGTGATCCTCAGGCGGTTTTGGAGGGAATGATCATTACTGGTTATGCACTGAATTCTTCTCAGGGATACATCTATACGCGGATGGAATACCCCCTTGCGGTGAAACGGCTCAAGACCGCTATTGAACAGGCAAAGCAACGTGGACTCCTCGGCGAAGATATCCTGGGGACGGGATTCAACTTTCGTATCGAGGTCTTTCAAGGCGCAGGCGCCTTCATCTGCGGTGAGTCCAGTGCCCTGATGTATTCTATCGAAGGGAAAAGGGGATTTCCCCGAGTGAGACCACCTCGGTCTATTGAGGCAGGGCTTTGGCACAAACCCACCCAGCTCAACAATGTAAAAACCTTTGCCTGCATCCCTGTAATCATTGGACAGGGGAGTGAATATT
>Ga0209427_10010846_pt1 | contig 10065 bp, 10 predicted proteins | sample DeeMarSWOR136_30_FD_187465 | JGI IMG/M metagenome (GOLD analysis project Ga0209427, IMG submission 187465) | Marine sediment microbial communities from White Oak River estuary, North Carolina - WOR-1-36_30 (SPAdes) (version 2) | ecosystem: Environmental > Aquatic > Marine > Intertidal zone >...
ATATTACCATACGCCAGGCATGAGTGCCTTCCGCTCTGTCGGATAGTCAGAGAAGTGCTCACGATACCAGATATGATGAGCTCGTGCCCGTGGCGCCAGGTTGGCGATAGTCCAAACAGCAAACGCCAGGCCCGGCAGTGACCATGTCGCCACAGCCCAGCCAACCCAGGTGATAATCTCACCGAAGTAATTGGGGCAGGATATCCAGCGATATAATCCACCATCAGGGATTTTATAACCGGATTCATCTGGCTTACGCAGATTGCGCAGAACATGGTCTGCCCGGCGGTTGATGATAAAACCGGTGATGAAGAGCAACAAACCGCCGATAAACTGCGGGGTCATAAGCCATTCGTTTGTGTAACCGCCAGAGAACGTGAAGACATAACGACCGTTGAGATAGGCATTGGCTGCGTTGAACAAAAAACCCAAACCCACGACGACGAGCGACATATCGCTGACGCCGGTGCGCCGACTGAAAGGATAAATAAAAGCCCGATGTATATAATGTGCTTCCCATAAAACCAGGAGGACAAGCGCAGTTACCGTGCTTGAGTTGGTTCCGACCACAAAGCATATGATAAAGACAAGTGAAGCCGGCGCTTCCATAACAATCCACCCAAGCCTATCCTTGATTGTGGGGCCCCAGCTGCCTCTCAAGTGACGGCCGTATGGGGCGACAACATAGAAGAGCGCCACAAAGATTGCCACTGCCAGCACAAACCAGCCAACGAGGAGAATGTTGAAAAACGCTTGCTCGCTCATAGACGCTCAGCAGATTGTGGTATCACGGTACAATCAAGATAGCTATTTTCCCCGAACCACCGAAGCGTGTCAACAACTGTTTCCCGTAGCGGGCGTGGATTGTAGCCAAAATCATGCGCCGCCCTTTCATGGCTTACACTTCGGTTGCTACACAGTGCCCGGATGGAAACGCTCGTGTACAGCGGCCTTTTCCCTGTCAATTGAGCAAAAGCAGCAGTAAACGGAGCACCGATGCGGGCTAGCCATAGAGGAAGGACCAAGCGAGGTGCCGGCACACCGGTGACTTCCTCCACGATGGCGGCTAAGTCAGATACTGATGCCCACTGACCCGACAGGAGATATTTGGCTCCGGTCGGGGCTTTCTCTTCAGCTCTAACTGCCCCTTCGACAACGTCACGCACATCCACCCAGTCAAATCCGCCGGCAACCAGGGCTGGCAGCTTACCCTGGGCAAGGTTCAGCAGAGCCTCCCCCAAATACGATGGTTCATAGTCATTAGGGCCAATAATAGCCGTCGGATTGATTATAATAGCATCCAGACCACGTTCAATCCCATTGCATACCTCATTCTCGCCCGCTGCTTTAGAACAGTCATATGCTAAGCCACGTCGCAACCCCACCAGAGGACGCGATTCATCAAGCGGGATATCCAAAGGCTCCTGTTCGAAGGCATGGATCGAGCTAAAGTGAACAAGGCGGCGTACCCCACAATTAAGGCATGCCTCGACAACATTTCGGGTTCCGATTACGTTGATTGACTCAAACCGTTGCCATTCATCCATCGACAGCGAAATACGGGCAGCCAAGTGATAGACCACTTCTGCATCTTTGAATGCATCACATAGATACGACAGGTCGCAGATGTCGCCTCTGACCATATCGATATTCAGGCTTTCGATTGCCTTGCGGTTCGTATGAACCAGTGCCCTGACAGCTCGACCTTGGTCCAGCAGAGTGCGGATTAAATTAGCACCAACATGTCCGTTGGCACCGGTAACAACTGTCGTCATCGTTATTTTTGGGATTTCTAAAACGCCAGGAGCTGAACAGCCACAGAAATATGCGTCCCAAAACAAGACTGGCGCGTTTAAGAACAGGAGTTTACATGCGTGAACTACCACTGTCAAGGGCTACTAAGAACTGAGGGGTCGAACTACATCGAATACAGCAGGTGAAACTAGTATGTCCTAGGCAATTGGCTTGAACATTTTCTTAGGTGCTCCGCAGACGGGACATCTATCAGGAGCTTCACCCTCGACTGTATTGCCGCAGACCTGGCAGACGTACATTGGTTTCTCATCCATAGCCTGGCCCTTTTCCAGCATGCTGAGAGCAGCCTGATACAGGCGGTGATGAATCTGCTCAACCTTATTTGCCAGATCGAAACTGTCTTTAGCCTTCTCGTTAGATTCGGCCTCGGCTTGCTTCATGAACTCGGGATACATTTCGGTAAATTCGTAGTTCTCCCCACCAATGGCCTCTTTCAGGTTGTCCCCGGTTGACCTTATCCCCTGCATCACCTTCAGGTGGTTACGGGCATGGACTGTTTCAGCATCTGATGCAGCTCTGAACAGTCTGGCTATCTGTTTGTGCCCCTCATCCTCAGCTTTCTCTGCGAAATATAGGTATTTACGACTGGCCTGGCTCTCACCAGCAAAAGCAGCTTTCAAATTTTCAATAGTTTTGCTCACAACCCACCTCCTAATATAATCAACTGTATTTTAATCGAAATTACACTATAATTGAAGCCAATGGTGTTAAAATTTATACGCATCCTGTTGGCTTGGGTACTCCTGCCCACTTACATGCAGAGTTCGCAGGTCCCTGCGGAAAAAGCTCATATAGCCGACTGAGGTTGAAACCCGTTTCCTTGATAAGCCTTCTTATCATCGGACAAATACCGTTCTCGAGGTAATAATTTCTCAGGTACTTAATCGCCTTCCAGTGATCTGCGGTTAATTCGTTCACGCCTTCTAATGCCCCATAGGCTCTAGCAACATCTTCGGTCCATCTATCAGTCTCCTGCATAAAACCATTCTCATCAACCTCGTACATATCGCCGGCCAGTTCCATCTGTGCCATAAAATCAACCTCCTGTCGGACAATAATTATTTTTCATGCCACCATTTTTCAGCCCTAAATGCTGGAGGCAAGGGCCAATTTCCGACCAAAATATTCAAATTTGTTCAGCTAACCGCCAAACCTAGATAGTACGGCCAGACCACCAAGCCAAGTATAATTTTCCACCAGACCAGATTGGCATAAGCAATAGTAAATAACCAGCCAGCGAACCAAAAAAAGAACCCGAGACCGGCTGCACCATGACCACCACTAAATTTATTATCTTGCGACATGTTCTTTCACTCCCTTATAAGGCCTGGCTAAATAGTATACCATAAAGCACAATCAAAGCGACGCTGCATATTGCCTTTAATACTCTTCCCACGTAATGTAAGGATTCTTAATATCAACCATTGCATTGACAATTAATTCGGCGAGGCCGCCGCAAATAATGCCAGAGTGTTCCCGCGCTTCATAGTAATCCAATATATCTCGGAATTGCAGCTTGCAGTTTAAGCACGGTGCGCATAGGTATTTCTTCACCTCCGGACCTGGCTGGTCACTGAAGGCATCGAGAATCTGTTTGAATTTCATCCTGCCGGCAACGAACACCTTCCAGTCGGTGAAGTTGACATCAGACATCACGCTTAAGCCACCGCCACCACCACAACAATAATTGTCTATTCCGTAAGGCGTCATCTCACGGAACTGGGGACAGAGATATCGCAGAATTCGGCGCTGGGGCTCAACTACTCCCAGATTTCTCACCAGATTGCAGGGGTCATGTAGTGTCACCGGGAAGTCATTCTTCGACGGGTCGAACTTAATCTTACCGCTGAAAACGATGTTTTCCAGGAAAGTCATCACATTCTCCCGTGGGATATTCAGGTCTCCGGTAAGCACCCTGTCGGCTACCGTCATCGTAGCTTTGTGCTGATGTCCGCACTCCCCCATGACTATCTTTTTTACCTTTAGCTTTCTGGCAATCTGGGCATGCCTGGTAGCGACCTTAGCCAGCTGGACATCGTCATAAAACACGCCATAGTTTATACCGTCGTATCCCGGTATCTCCGATGACAGCGTCCAATTAAGTCCGGCGGCATTGCATAAAATGGTAAAGGCGATTGGGCTCTCGGGGAAGGAGATGATGTCACCGGCACTGTGAATTAATAGAATATCAGCTCCTTCCTTGTCCCACGGCGTCGAGACGTCGATACCGGTTGCCTCGCTAAACTCCTCATCCAGAAACTTCAAGTTGTCTATGGCAACATTTGGCCTCATCCCAGTGGCGGAGCCGACCGCAAGCTGTAGTACAGTACCCTTCTCATGAAGCTCCTTCGGCGCCCAGCCCAGTTCCTGGCTGAAGAGCTTGCGCAACTCACGGCTGATAAGAGCATTATCAACCCCCATGGGACAGGATTGAGCGCAGCGGCGGCAGAGATTGCAACGATAGCTGAGCTCATACAGCCTGCTTATAGTAGTCCAGTTGAGCTCAATGTCACCGCCGGTGACTTTTGCCCTCAGCTTGCCGCCGGGCTTGATGTATTTATTAACCAGGCGCCGGAAGATCTCCGAGCGATAGGTTGGACGATAGAGGTCATTCCTGTCACTGGCAAGGTAAATCGGACAGGCATCACAGCATGTTTGGCACTGGGCGCAATAATCTATAGAGAGAAGCAGCGGCTGTAGAAATGTCCAGTTGTTCTCTTTACTAAGTAGCTTTTTCAATCCCGAGACAAACTGCTCCACATACTTCTTCTCTTCCTCTTTATTCTTCGGTTTGGGCAGAGCCGCGTAGGAAACAACGCCGTCAAGATTGCAGACCAGTCTTTCTCTCTGGTCGTCGGTGAGTTGCTTGAACCCGCGCAGCTCTTCTACCTTATCATAGGGCGGCGGCAATGGCATCATCTCATCAATATTAATATCGATGAGCTGGGTATCTTCACCCTTGGAGATATCGGTTAATTTAAGCTTCCTTTTCGTCACTTGTCTTCTTTGAGGTAACATCCGCCCAGTTTTTTACGCCGTTGGCTTCTACATGAGCAGCCGACCAGCTAACCGGCTGAGCCAGAAGCCCGCGCAACTCTTTTTTCATCTTCTCATCCTGTGGGGCATCATTCCATCGTATCTCATGATATGTGAAATACTTGGCAATAAAGTGAATCATGTCTGTCCAGGGAAGATACAGAACGAACAATAACGATATAATTACATGCAGCGATAGTGAGAAGGTAAGTGCTACGCCGGCATCGAGAGCAATCAGACCTTTTATAAAGAAGCTCATCTCCGACGCGAAATCCGGCGAGGAAAACCAAGCATAAGCGCCACTGACAAATACCGCCCCCAGAAACACGAGGTTAAAATACTTGGTGATGGTATTAAACGGCCTGAGATTGGCATCAAGGGCACGTTTAATTATTAGACCGACAGCCCCCACGCTGCCGAGCAGATAGCCAACCAATGCGAAAACGGAGGCAATCCCCAGAGAAACATTCAGGACATTCAATGCTACCTGAGCAATGATGAACACGGCATTCATCACGCTTAATAAAAGCATCACCACAATCAGGTAGATGCCCATGTGAAATGCAAATGACAAAGGCCACAACGCCCTGTTATGCTCCCAAATGCCCCTCAGCAGAAAGATCTCCTTTGCCATATAAATGATTGGCGCCATACGGGACCGATGTTGCGGCTTATTCCACCACTCATACTCCTCTAGATAGGAGCCCCCATATCGTCCCTTCCCCTTTTCATGCGGTATCGGTGCCAGTTCCCATCTCAGATGAACCGGCAACCTGGTGATGGCTAAGGTACGATAGATGATAACAATCAGAAAGATACCAATAACACCGAAGACTAAGATATGCCAAAAAATGCCAGACATGGAAATTCCTGATAACAGTGTAATCTAGTAAACTCGTCTCCCACACTCAGCTTCGCTTGCGTGGAGCGACCACTATAAACTTTGCGCCTGAAAGAGGAGACGAAACGCGAAATACCTATTGCTTCACTTCATGCTATCGATAATAATCTCTGCGGCTAACCTGACACCTACCCCCGGAGGCAGTCCACACTTCTCAAAACCCTTCTCGTTAGTGAAGGCCACCATAGCCTCTTCGCTTTCCCCAGGATTTAACCTGCGTCCAAGTATCACCGTTTCGATAATGTCAGCGCAATACATATGACCTATTTTGCCTTCGAAAAGTGCCATAAATTTCTGGGAAGTCAATATAGTCCTATTCATCGCGTCAAGATCCAGCGGGGTTTCACCACCAAAATACAGCCCAAAGGTAATCAGACTGCCGGTTATGCCACCACATATCTCCCCGGTACCACCGACACCGGGAAATGGAGTCAATGCCTTAATAATCTCCATGTTGCCCAGACCGAATTCTTCCATAAGGGCAAGCGCTGTGCCCTGCGCACAATTTTTGGTAATAAAGTTGTATTCCTCGGCCCGCAGTTGGACACGATCGAGAATTTGCTCCTTGTTGGCCAGCAACTCTTGCGGGTTAAGCACCTTCTTGGGAATACCCTCTGCAGACAGTTTTCTGATTCTGGCCTCAAGAGCCGGTATATCCCAGTCTCTCGCTGCCAGCTCGTCTACCTTTTCCTTTAAAGCTGCATAGTCTGGCATAAGTTAACTACCTCCTTTTTCAGCTACTTTTAGTGCACAAGTATATCATGATTCGGAATTGTATTAAATAGTTGAGACTAAATTGCGGTTCTAGTCACTAATTTTTGTGTGTACGCCTGTAATTGTAATGCATCCCTAACAGCTAACAAAATTGTTCATTTCTAGAGCATTCACTATTATCGAACGCCATACCATTCATATGCAGACGATTGGTTCGGGTGTCAACCAGCGCCGCCACCACCACCTCCCCCTCCTCCACCTCCTCCGCCTCCACCCCCACTAGAACCAGCGCCACCACCGGAAAAGCTTCCTTGGACCATGCTTACCATGCCGCTAAAGGCGCTGCTTACTGAGCTTAGTGATGGTGCCGATGAGGCTGCACTAATAGTGCCAGGGGTTATCCCACGGCCTGTATCAGTGGCGACATAAAACCAGACTGGTGTTGGAGCCTCAAGCTCGCCGAACTGCTTTACCCAGCCCTGCGCCAGACCAAAAACTACAGCGTATGGGAAATAGGAATCCCAGTAGCTCATATTATCGGTAGCAAGCTGCTTGTCTTTGACCATCTTCTTCAAGTACCTGCCAAATGCCTGCCACTGAGCAGACTCTATAGCACCTTTATCCGTTCGCTTTGGCAATCTGTACGATAGTATGGTCGCTGCCATACCAATAAAAATAAGTGTCAAAAAGGGAACGAACATCATCTCAGCATATTGGCCCAGAAACATAAAGAGCGGTATGCCAAGAAACATGCCTAAGAAGACGAGAAGGAATCCGGGAATTTGCAGGCGTCTGACCGACCGCGACGGCTTCTCCTCAAAAAGTTTTTGCTTTACGGCATCCACTTCCACCTTCTGGCGAAATTCCTTGACGAATTGCGGAAGCCGTCTTCTCTGCTCTGAAAGCAGTTTTCCTTCACTGCTCGCCAGGGTCTGCGTTACCAGTCTCTCGAAAGGGAACTTCTCGCCATCCTTGGCTTTTATGAGCAGGATGTCTTTTTGGGTACCAAACCACCGTTGTTTTTCTGTCTGCACTATTTCGAGTATGCCTTTGTTTGCCAGATGAAAGATGGTAGCAGTAAGTTCTGCAGGACCCACTTTGGCACGGGTCAATATGCCCACCAGTGCTGGAGATAAATCGCTCGGGGGTGAATACTGTAATTGCGGCACCGACCCAATTTCAGGTAGGCGACCTCTTTTCTTGAAGGCTCGACGTATCCAGAGAGACCCTAGCAGCGGCACAACGACTAGGCCAAATAACATCAGGACCAGATTGATTACCGGCTTAACTTCATCGTTGTAGGCTTCTTGCTTTTCCAATTTTGTCTGCCACGCTGGCGTATTGCCTTCGACAAGACCGTGGGGGAAATAGACTCTTATTTCGAGCCCTTCAACAGCCGGTATTCTACCGGTGAAGAACTCTATGGTCTGGTCATCAACTATATTGCTGGTGGCTGGTACACCATAGCTGTATATTGAAAGCTGCTGTGTCGGCACTGGCTGAGGAAGATGAACGACTATTTTGCTCGAACCCACATCGCTGTCGCGATCTCCAAAAATGGCTTCCCAGTATAGCTGGTCAGCAGGGCTGTTGATGCGCAGGCCACCGTGGACCGTGTATTTGAGCTCAATGGTGCGGCTGCTGTTCACCGTCTGCGGAAACCACCAGCCAATCCAGAATTTGTCGCCTTCCGTCCAGGTGGTATAGGCATAGGTCTCCCCACCTATTGACTTACCAGTTCTGTTTCGAACATCTATCCACTCTCTGACCGAAGGATTAAGGGGATATTGCCAGTCACCTTCCCAGACTTCTACATTATCGATTGACTCAAGTCTGTCAGTAGGTATCCATCGGAATCCGTAGTGGAAATCGCCTGATGTGAAAACGAATGCCTGGGTCTCGCTGATTTGCAAATCTGAATTTTCCAGAATTTTAATGTCAATATTTATATAATCGTAATGGTACACCCGGTAAGCCGCGGCAAGAGCCTGGAAACTACTCAGGGATAAGCCCAGAGCTATAAGAACAGGAACTAGAAGACAAAGCCATCTGCCTATAGATTTTGAATTCATCTTTGTCTCATTCCCTAATAGCTCATTTTCGTGATTATAATGCCGATGGCCCACTTTGGCAATCATCTTTTAGCACCGCCGAAGCCACCTATAGCAAGGAACTGAAGGCTTTTTCGGCTGCGTCAACGGTAGCCTTAATGTCCCTACTGGTGTGAGCTGAGGAGACAAAGGCGGCTTCGAACTGGGAGGGAGGCAAATATACATTTTGAGCCAGCATCTGATGGAAGAATTTAGCATAAAGCCTGGTGTCTGACTTTGTGGCGGTTTCATAGTCCGTGACCGGGTCTTTGGTGAAGAAGATGGTGAACATTGAGCCTAGTCGAGGCAATTGTATATCCACCCTGGCTTCGCTTGCCGCTTCAGTGATGCCTTTTCCCAGATGTGACGTCTTCCGCTCAAGCTTGTCGTAAACATTAGATTCCTTCAATATGCTGAGTGTTTCAATGCCAGCAGTCATAGCCACTGGATTTCCGGCCAGCGTCCCGGCTTGGTACACCGACCCCAAGGGTGCCACCATTTCCATAATGTCTTTTCGACCGCCATAGGCTCCTATAGGGAAGCCGCCACCTATAATCTTCCCCAGACAGGTCAAATCCGGAGATACGTTATAAAGGCTCTGGGCTCCACCGTAAGCCACTCTAAAGCCTGTTATGACTTCATCAAAGATAAGCAGTGCTCCTGATTGGCGAGTCAAACTACGGAGGTGTTCCAGAAACCCGTCCTGCGGCAGCACAACACCCATGTTACCAGCTACAGGCTCAACTATCACGGCAGCGATATCAGGAGCTAAGTCTTTGAAAAGCTGTTCCGCTGCCTCCAGATTGTTATAAGGAGCGACCAAGGTATCAGAGGTTAGAGCTGCGGGCACGCCGAGAGAGCTGGGCATGCCCAGAGTTGCCATCCCTGACCCAGCCTCAGCCAGCAGTCCATCAGAATGGCCATGATAGCAGCCGGTGAATTTCACCACCTTGTTTTTGCCGGTGAAGGCTCGAGCCAGCCGGATAGCGCTCATTGCGGCTTCTGTGCCCGAGCTAACAAATCGCACCATCTCAATAGAAGGCATTGCTTCGCAGACCATCCTCGCCAGTGTTGTTTCCAGCTCGGTCGGGCAGCCAAAACTTGAGCCGTGTTCCGCCGCCTTCTTTACGGCTTTTACTATCCGGGGTTTAGCATGCCCCAGTATAAGTGGCCCCCAGGAGCAAACGTAATCTATGAATTCATTGCCATCCTCATCATACAGCCTAGAGCCCTGACCCCGCTTGATGAAAAGCGGCATTCCCCCAACTGCTTTAAAGGCACGCACCGGACTATCTACACCACCGGGCAAATAACGTTGGGCTTTTTCAAAGAGTCCCTCTGAGCGGCTAAAATGCTTCATGTCAGGAGTCTGATTTAATTTACAGCCAGCGGGCTGCCTCTTTGGCGTAGTAAGTTATGATTATATCAGCCCCGGCTCTCTTGATAGCGGTGAGCATTTCCAGGACTATCCCTTTCTCATCAAGCCAGCCTTGCTGAGTGGATGCTTTC
>Ga0209427_10010848_pt1 | contig 10064 bp, 6 predicted proteins | sample DeeMarSWOR136_30_FD_187465 | JGI IMG/M metagenome (GOLD analysis project Ga0209427, IMG submission 187465) | Marine sediment microbial communities from White Oak River estuary, North Carolina - WOR-1-36_30 (SPAdes) (version 2) | ecosystem: Environmental > Aquatic > Marine > Intertidal zone >...
AAACAAAATGTTGCATATTTTCCAAAAAATTTTAATATTAAAAAACATTATGCCATAATATGCCAAAAAGTAGTAATAAAAAAATTGAAGAAGATAAAAACAAAATAATTCTAGAACTTAGAAATAATTCAAGGCAAAGCCCACATGAAATAGCAAAAAAACTTGGTTTCTCAAGACAAAAGGTTTGGAAAATAATAAAAGAATTAGAAAAAGAAAATATTATCTGGGGATATACTGCAATAGTTGATGATAGAGAAAGATCAATTTATTTTGCAGTAAGCAAGCTAAAGGCACCGATTTATGATAATATTGATAAAATAATTGAAAATGTAAAAAAGGATACTGAATCAAAGCATAATATAGGGCTTATGGGAAGCTTTTATATCAATGGAATATATGATTGGCTAATTGCATTTACTGCTGAAACCCTTCTTGATGCAAAAAAATTCTGTACTCATGTGCAAAAAGAGCATGTTGATTATATAGAAAGAATTGAGCTTATGGAAACAATTTTTCCTTTGATAAAGTTTGGCAAAATAAATCCAAATATTGAAAAGCTTAAAGAATTTACTACTGTTTAATATTCTTTAAAAAAATATAAAAAAAAGGACTAATTTTTTAGTCCTTATTTTTCAAGAATTGTTTTTATTATTTGATATAGTGTTGGATAGTTTTCTAAAAACCTTAAAAATGGCATGTTCATTGCTTTGGTTTTAGGTATTGTAACAGTTAACGTTCCCCAGCCACTTTCTGCATCATGTACATCCTTTGCCTTTGCTTCAATTATATATGTACCTGTTGAACTCCATGAATGGCTTTTTGTTTGTTCAACACCTGAATCAAATGGCCCGAACCATCCTGTGTTTGTATTATCTCCCCATTTAACATAATAAGAGACTTGATCTCCATCAGGATCAGTTGATTTAAATTTGTAATTATAAGGTGTTCCAGGTATTCCACTTGTTGGTCCATTGATTGTTGGTGTACTGGGTGCTTGATTTGTCCACTCAAAAATATATGCTGAACCTGCGTCAACTCCATTGGTATTATCATCAGCATATGCTCCTGAAATTGCACTATTTCCACTTATTGAAACACCCCAACCAAAATAATCATCGTTTGCAGCATCTGACGCGATAACCTTTGCAGCCTCTGACCATGATGAACTACCTCGATTGAATATATATCCAGCTCCACGGGCATTTCCAGTACCATCTTCGTAGGGTGCCGCAACAAATATTCCATCTCCATCAACGGATACTGATTGTCCAAATCCATCTCCACCTTCGTTATCACTTGCTGTGATTTTTTGTGTTTCTGTCATAGTTGCCCAACCAGTTCCCGGTTTTTCAAAGATATATGCAGCTCCTTCACCGCCATAGGTTAAATCATGTCCTGGTGAGCCACATATTGCATAATCGCTATCAATTGATACGGAAATTCCAAATAGATCAGCAGATACTCCATCTGAAGCAGTTAATGCTCCCTTTCCATACCATGAAGATCCTTGTAATTCGTAAATGTGAGCAGCACCTGTATTACTATTTGTTCCGTATGCACCCATTATAACACATGGCATACTAATTGATACAGACCATCCTAATTTGTTACTACCTGTTGCACCTACCTTTGTCATTTGTGACCATACGGTACCTGTTCTTTTGAAAATATATGAAAAACCTTGATTACTGTTTTTTCCTGGGCAGCCCACAATTGCATATTCTCCATCTATTGAAACTGATTTTCCAAAGAAATCATTATCTGCAGTATCTCCTGGTGTCAATTTCTGTTGTTGTGTCCAAGTAGTACCAGATCGATAGAATACATATGCTGCTCCTCTGTCAGTACCACTACCATCCTCTTTATGTGCTCCAACAATAGCATAGTCCCCATCAATTGATACAGATATTCCAAATTCGTCATCATTATCTGCGTCTGATGCTGTAAGTTTTGCTTGTTGCGTCCAGCTAGATCCTGTATAGATAAAAACATATGCTGATCCCGCATTATTTTTTGTACTAACATCATCAAAATATGCACCTATTATTGCATCATAACCATTTATATCCACTGAACTTCCAAATCTGTCATCTCCACTTCCATCTGTAGCAAGCAGTTTTTGTTTTTCAGACCAACCACGTGAAGTAGGTTTTATTTCATCTACATTTACTGCTACAGCTAAGGTTGCTGTTATCAATAGCATCATACATACAAAAATTCCTATTGCTCTCTTTCTCATTTTTTCCTCCCCGGTATATTGTTTTATATTTTTTAATAAAAGTATTTTATATAAATCTATGCTTAACATATGTTAATTTTATAAAATAAGAAAATTTTATGTTTTTTTTAATTTTTTTAAGATAAATTTTTATAAACAAATTAATATACAAAATAGGGAGGAAATAACCATTATAAAAAAAATAAAAATATTATTGATATTTATTATTGCATTAAATGGTTTCATTAATTTTTCCCCTCTTAACGCCTTAAATAGTATTTCCGAGTATGATAATATTAGTAATAATTACTGGAGAGATAAATTTTCAGATTATACTTTGGTAGAAAATACATCCAATATTATAATTAAAAATAGGGAGGCAAAGATTATTGGTCCTGGTTTAAATTATTTTCTTACGGGTTATGAAATCACTCCAAATAAACAGGATTCATGGCAGAAAATTGATGTTAGCGAACTTGTACCAAAAAGTGCAACAGGTGTTATTCTTGAGCTGATAAACACACATATTTGGAGACAGAATAATATTGCTGTTAGAAAACCAGGTTCATCAGATCCCTTTACATTCAGCAAAATAAAACCAAAAAGTCATATCTATGCGTTGTGTGGAGTTGATGATAATTTAAGTTTTGAAGCTTATTTACAATCAAAAAAATGTCAGATATTTATTGTGGGTTGGACTGATTCTGCAGTTTATTTTTATGAAAATCGAATAGACAAATCATTATCTAAATCTGGCTCTTGGGTTGAAATGGATCTTTCTTATGATATTCCAGAAGATGCAACAGGCGTTATTTTTCAAATAGTAAATACAAATAAGAAACAATTTCTTCAAAGTAATGATTGTAAAGGATCCATTAGAACTTATGGTTCAGATAATCATGCGGATAATTCAGATATTTGTGATAGAGGGGGTAAAATATATGCATTATGTGGAATCAATGATGGTAAGATAGAAGCTTTTATTGAGTCTGGTGGAGAAGGGAAAATAAAGCATTATCTTGTTGGTTATACCAAATATCCAGTTACATTTTTTAAAAACTATAATCTAATAGAAGTTAATGATACAGATGAATGGAAGTCAATTGATGTAAGAAATGAAACTAGTAATGACACTAATGGTTTGATATTTTGTATCCGAAATAAAGATCAAAAACCATTTTTTTCAAATCATCAAGGCGTTTTAAGAATGCATGATAGTTTTGATGATAAAAGAACAAATTCCAATATTATTGGTGATGGTCATATCTGGGCTTTAGTTGGTACAAATAATGAACAAATATTTGATATTTATAAAAATCATGATGATATTTATTTTTGGATGTTGGGATACTCAGAAGGGATTAGACAAGGTTCTATTTTTTCAAAACCAATTGAGCCATCTGATTTGAAAAAGTGGTGTTCTTTTGGATGGAATGATATTACATCAGTTAATACAAATATCCAATATTATTTAGAATATTATTTTGATGGAAATTGGGAATTAATACCTGATGATGATCTTTTGGGAAATTCAAATGGTTTTAATGTTTCTCCAGTTGAATTAAGTGATTTAGATGTTGTTAAATACGGTAAGATTAGATTAAAAGCTATCTTTTCTACAAGAAATCCCTCTTTTACTCCAAAGTTAAAGGATTGGGGAGTAACATGGCAAAGTTCAGATTCTGAATGGGAGGACTATTTTTTAACAGATTATATGATAAAATCTTTTGATTATATTAACGTTAAAAACGATGTTAGTTTAGATATAAATCATTCTAATTGGTACACTTATGGCGGTAACAAAAGACGTAGTGGGGTACCAGAATTAGATATTGGACCTACTACAAATAATGTTTTATGGAGAGCTAATGTATCAGGAGTAATGGATGCTTTTGGTGGGGCAATTGTAGTAAATGGTGTAGTCTATGTATCAGGAAATTATATTATTTCAATAGATAAAGAAGGTAATTGGCATCATCACCCGGGTCATCCATATACCTTTGCACTGGATGCAGTAACAGGTGAAAAGATATGGATGTCTCCTACTGGATCTGTTGATGATGTTTTAACCTATTATGATGGAAAAATTTTTGTCCAAGAAAACATAGATTATCGACCAGAAAGATTATGGTGTTTGGATGCAGTTGATGGTAGTCCTTTATGGGTTTTTGATGAGAATGATTGTGGAATTGTTGATTTAGGAAAATCTGGTGGTACACCTACAATTGCAGAAGATAAAAGACTAGTAATTGCATTGTCAAATACCTATCTTTATGGAATAAATATTACAACTGGTAAAAAAGCATGGTCTGTAAAACTTTCTAATGCAAGAAAAACTCCAACAAGTCCAGTTTATCACAATGGAGTTGTTTATGCTGGTTGTAAGGTTATTGACAAGTTTGGTGATTGGTTATATGCTTATGAGGTGTTTGAAGATCATGTGGAGTTAAAATGGTCAATGGGTGGTTCCAACAGATTATTTGGAACTGATGGTCTTCATGATTCTTCACCTGTTATTTATAATTACAAAGGAAATGATAGGTTATATATTGGATGTATGGATGGAAATATTCATGAAATTGACATAGAAAATGGATGCATTTTAAGAACTTATAATACACTTGTAAATTTTTGGATAACTGGTACACCTTCAATTTCTAAAGATGTGCTTTATGTAGGTGGTTTGTATGGATATATGTATGCTGTTACCTTATCTGATTTTAGTTTAAAATGGAGAAAGGAATGTGGAAAGAGTTTGATAAAATGTTATTTTTTGAAATGGTTGGATTCTAAAAGATCAGGAAAAGTCGGAATTTATACAACTGCTGCTATTGCAGAAGGAACTGTTTATTACGGAAGTCTTGATAAATATGTGTATGCGGCCTCTGAGAACGATGGCGATCTTATTTGGAAATACAATATTGGTGAAAAAATATACGGCCAGAGTGCAATTGCTGATGGCGTTTTATACATTTTGAGTGATGGTTGGTACTTGTATGCATTTGGACCTGAGTCAGGCCCCTCCTATAGATATTATAACTGTGGAAATATTACCTCAGTAAAAATTAAAAAATCAAGTGATTGTCAATGGGACAAATTCTATGTAAATGATTCATTACCTGATGGAACAAATATAACATACCATGTTTTAGATGAAAACAATAATTTTATTTGTAATGTAGAAAATGGAGATAACATCTCTGATATTTCCCAAGATTCTATAAGACTTTATGCAAGCTTAAATACAAAAGATATAAAGATCACATCAGTTATTAATTCTTGGAGTGTTACAAATAGTAAATTATAGAATTATTTTATAAACTTCTCTAAATAATTGGGAAAGAATCCCGTTGATTTTATCAATTAAAATGCAAAAAATGGGTAACAATTGTTCAATATCATAAAGCTATTTTTATAAAATTATAATATTTCTAAATTTATTTACAAAATTTTTTTGAAAATAGGGATTTGATAGTTTTGGAAATATTTTCATTTTGATAATTTAACAGGAAAGCCTTTTATATTGTTAATTGAGAACATTTAACGTGATAATTTTTGTCATTGGGAATGAAATTATTGCCCTTTAGGGTGGATGGAAAATGGAAAATAGAAAAAATATACGAATGTATAATAAGTTGTTCTCTTTATGCATCGTATTTCTATTAATTTTTACTCTTCTTCAAGCAACAATTGTATCAGGTGACGAGCCAAGTAACCTTGTTTATGTATCCCCTTCAAATCAAGTTGTATCTCCTCAGGAAAGCTTTGATATAAGTATCTATTGTGAACCTGACCAACCCATTAAATCTTTTGAATTTAAATTATCATTTGATTCATCACTAATTGAGGCAAATTCTGTTACTGAAGGTGACATATTTAGTGGATATTCAACTTTTTTTAATTCAGGTGTTATTAATAATACTGCAGGAACAATTATAAATGTATATGGTCTAATTCTTGGAAACGGTAATGTTACAGATCCTGGTTCTTTAGCAAATATAAGTTTTACTGCAAAAGATGTCTCAGGAATTTCTTATTTAAATTTGTATGATTTCGGTGTAACAAATGAAACGTCTTATGTATCGATTAGTGTTACAAATGGAACTGTTCAGATAGACGGTATCGCACCGGAATTTAATGATATTAGCCCATCGCAAGGATATACAGGAGATTCATTCACATTTTCAGTAGATGTTACAGATAATGTAGATAGTGCAGATAATTTATCTGTATATGTAGATTGGTCACATGGTGGAAGTAGCAGTAATGATTCAATGAGTAATTCCGGTGGAAACAATTTTGAAAAAACAATCACACTTGATCAAAATAGTATTTCTGATTTAAGTTATGATTTCTATGCTCAGGACTCATATGGAAATGGTAATTCAACTTCAATTTCAACAGTAACAGTTCTTGATAATGATAGACCAGAAATTAGTAATATACAGGCATCCCCTTCCACACAAGAAGTTGATGGATATGTAAATATTTCTGCAGAGGTAACTGATAATATTGCAGTAAATGAAGTATTTTTAAATATCACTTATCCAGATACTGGTTATCAAAATATTTCAATTACTTCAAATGTTAGTAAAAATATCTATTATTGTAACAAATCATTTGGTCAATATGGTACGCATTATTACTTTATTTTTGCAAACGATCAAAATAGTAATAAACTAACTTCAGCAACTAATTCGTTTATAATAGGTGATTTTTCACCTCCAGATATATCTAATATTGAAGTAATAACTTCAAGTCCCCTTGATACAGATTCAACATATGGTTGGGTAAATATTACTTGTACAGTAGTTGATAATGTTGAAGTAACTCAGGTTTATTTAAATATAACAAATCCAGATGATACATGGAACAATATATCAATGGCTTCTGCAGGTTCCAATAAATATTTCCTTAACTCAAGTACCAACTTTTCAGGTTGTGGTAATTACAGCTATTTTATTTGGGCAATTGATGATGATTCAAATGAAAAGAGTTCGTCAAATTCAATTTTTTCAATGCCACCAAATTATGATGTAAATATGGATGGTACACAAAATGTGCTTGATTTGGTGTCAGTTTCTAATTATTACTTTAATACAGGAGGACCTGGTTGGATTCGTCAGGATATAGATAACAATGGAATTGTTGAAGTTTTAGATTTTGTGATTATTTCAAATAACTACGGAAATGGATGGTGGGAATAATAATTTTTAAAACAAATAAATTGAAAAACAAATTAAAATTAACATTTTTATTATTAGTTTTTTTAGAGATAACAATCTTTATTATAACTCCTATTGGAAGTTGTGATAATACTTTAGTAAATGTTAATCCATCAAATGTTTCAGTAGCACCTGATTATAGTTTTGATTTAGACATATATTGTAGTCCAGTAAAACCAATAAAAGCATTTGAATTAAATCTACTTTTTAATTCATCATTACTGACTGTAAATACTGTTTCTGAAGGAGATATATTCTCTGGTTATTCTACATTTTATAATGCCGGAATAATTGATAATTCTGAAGGTTCAATTATTAATATATATGGTTTAATTTTAGGGGAAGGTAATGTAACTGAACCTGGTACATTGGTAACAATTTCTTTTACCTCCAAATCAGTTATTGGGATTTCTGATGTTTCTTTACAAGATGTTGGAATTACAAATGAAACAAATTATATCTCAGTTTTAACAAGTGATGGAAGTATTGTGGTTGAATATCCTTATATTTCTCATTTTATATCGCAAGAACTCCCAGCGAATAACTCAGACGATGTTTCTGTTAAAATTTCATCATTAAGTGTTTCAATAAAGGATCCTGAAGGAGATTTATTTTATTGGGAGATAACAACATCACCTGATATTGGAAATAGCTTTGGAAATAATGATTCAAATGGAACAAAGACTTGTGAGATTTCACACCTTGGTTATGGAAAAACCTATAATTGGTATGTTAAATGTAAAGATCTAACCAGTGGTAAATGGACAAATAGATCATATTTATTTACAACTGAAGAGGAAACAATATCTCCTCCATCCGGTGGTGGAGGAGGTGGAGGAGGTATCATTCCTCCAGTTGAAGAAGAAGGTGATTCAAATAATGCTCCTGAGATAGCATTGACTCCAACAGGTCCTATATATATAGAAAAGAATATTATCTATACATATTCAAGCAGTTCTTATGATAAAGATGGAGACAAAATTAGATACAAATTTGATTGGGGGGATGAATCTTTTAGTGAATGGAGTGAATTTTTAGATTCCAATGCAAGTGTTTTTATGACTCATTATTGGAACGAGATTTCAAATTATGAATTAAAGGTAATCTGTCAAGATGAAAATGGAGAAAACAGTAGTTGGTCTGAATCCTTGAATGTTATAGTTTCTCAATCAAATGATAGTGAAGTCCCAGTTGCAGAAATAAATGTTATGGAAGATGACTTATTATCAAATAAAAGTATTATATTTGATGCATCTGAAAGCTTTGATATTGATGGTGTAATTGTAAATTATACCTGGGATTTTGGCGATGGAACTACGGGATATGGAATCTATACTGATCATATTTATGTTTCTTCAGGTGAGTATATTGTAACATTAACAGTTGTTGATAACAAAGGAAATACTTACAGTAGCACTAAGACAATTACAATTGAAACACAAACTAAAAAATCAAATATTGAAGAATCATCAAATATTCAAATTTTTGGTAAAGATTTTCAAATCTTAATTATTTATTTGGTAATTTCTATAGTTGTTTTATTGATTATTGTAATTGCATTCAAAGAAAAAATTGGACTTAGAATTATAAATCATAAGATATATAAAATAAAAATTAAGGAAAAAAATAAACCAAAATAAAAAAATTAAAAAACTTTTTAAAGTAAACAAATAATAACAAAAAATTAGGAGAGATATTAAATGTGGGATGGACGGCTCAATAAATGTCATAAATTTTTGGATAAGAATGATCCTATTGATAAAGTAATATTAGATTTATCAAAAAAAGGTATTTTAAAAGTGGGCTTTATAAAAATTAGATGTGAAAATAAAGAAGATAAAGGAGTATATTCTAGAAATAATTTATCTTCTTCAAGTAAGTATTCTTCCTAAAAATTAAATTTATATTTGAATTACTTCAATAAAATAATTTATATATTATTAACGATATATACATTTATTAAAAATTTGGGTATGACTATGGTTGCGGTTTGTTTAATATCAAAAAAAGGCAAATTAGTAAAAATAAAAGAAGTATCTGATATTTATCGTTATATTCAATATAATTGGAAAGCGGACAAATAATTTTAGGATCAACTTTCCTGGAATTTAATTTTATGAAAAATTAATCTTCCTTCTTTCTTTCCATCTTTTATATATTATAGTATGAATAATTTTTGGAAAATTTTATATAATAATTATTACATTCAATTATAGATTAATAATTAGTTATTTAGGGATGGATACACTCTATTAGTAATTAATAAGCCTAGTATGGAAATATTTTAATGTTTACATAAAAAAGTTTAGGAAAATATGGTATGATAGAAGATTAAAAAGATTTATGTTGATAACCAAGTCAAAATTATTATTCATATTGATATATAAAAAAAATTTAAATTAGAATAAACAAAATGGTAAAAAAGGTAAATTGAGGTGATTTAGATGAGAATTTTAAAATATAAAAAAACGAACTTAATAGTTCTTTTTTTAATTATTTTGTTAATTTTTACATCTTCAATTCTTAGAGGTGATGAGGTAGATACAACCCTTAGTTTTGATCCTTCAAATCAAACAGTTGGAAAGGAAGAGAGCTTCAGTGTTGATGTTTATTGTGTTCCT
>Ga0209427_10010851_pt1 | contig 10063 bp, 10 predicted proteins | sample DeeMarSWOR136_30_FD_187465 | JGI IMG/M metagenome (GOLD analysis project Ga0209427, IMG submission 187465) | Marine sediment microbial communities from White Oak River estuary, North Carolina - WOR-1-36_30 (SPAdes) (version 2) | ecosystem: Environmental > Aquatic > Marine > Intertidal zone >...
ACATATCACCAATTAGGCAGGATTGCCGAGGAGCGGCGTGATTTCGATGAGGCAGAGAAGTGGTATCAGAAGTCTTTGGCGATAGAGGAGAAGCTTGGCAACGAGCATGGTGCGGCGAGTACATATCACCAATTAGGCAGGATTGCCGAGGAGCGGCGTGATTTGGATGAGGCAGAGAAGTGGTATCAGAAGTCTTTGGCGATAGAGGAGAAGCTTGGCAACGAGCATGGTGCGGCGATTACGTATCACCAATTAGGCAGGATTGCCGAGGAGCGGCGTGATTTGGATGAGGCAGAGAAGTGGTATCAGAAGTCTTTGGCGATCAATGAGAAGCTTGGCAACGAGCATGGTGCGGCGAGTACATGCGGGCAGATGGGCTTGCTGGAGGTGGGGCGAAAGCGGTTCGTTGAGGCGGGCGGATGGCTTATCAAAAGTATCGAAAGATTTGGGAAGGCGAGAGACGAGGAGGGAGTCAGAAAAGGTATAGGGAACTTTTTGGGGGTTTATAAGGCGGCACCGGGTGAGGACAAGAAGAGGCTCAAGGCGATGTTTGCCGAGGCGGGGCTGGGGGATATTGATGGGACCCGGCCCGGAGGACCGGGCTAAACAGGCACGCATCGTTTAAGAACAGGCGTGGGTGGATAAGCCAGTAACAAGAACCCGGGCCGGAGGGCCGGGGTGAACAGGGGGTTAAGACATCTGTCACGCCGGGTCTACTCTTGCAGTCTTGCTTGCCACGAGGCCCCATGATTTCCGTTGACATTCCCTGCTAAATTAGATAAGCCGTGTTTGGAGGAAGAGGGCGGGGAGGCAGATCACTATTACCTGGCAGGCTTTCTTGAGGAAAAAGGCGGTTTTTTCTACAGGCCGGACGTGGCAAAAGGAGGATGAAGAATGTGCAACACGTCGAATATAAAGAGCTGGCTGACAGTTTCGGTATTTTTGGCAGGGATCAGCTGGGCGACTGCTTCCGGCCAAGTCATCACATTGTTGCCGGCGGCGGCAGTCCGGAACAACTGGTGACTGCACCGACGACTCTGGCCAGCGGGTGGCACCATGTGGCGGTGACAATCGAGGCTGACATTAACACGGTCAATCTGTATCTCGACGGTGTTGTCGTCGCAAGTAACGTCGCTGTCACGCTCACTCCGAGCGATCTCGGCGATACCACCAACAACTGGCTCGGCAGGTCGCAGTACTCTGCTGACGCTTACTTTGACGGGTGTTTGGATGATTTCCGTATCTACGACTACGCGCTGAGCGAAGAGCAGGTCGTTAAGCTCTTGTGCATTGACCCGCCGCTGGGTGACGCAGACGGCGACTGCAAGTTCGACTTTGCGGACGTTGCGATACTCTTTTCTGACTGGCTGAGCTGTACGATGAGCGACTGCGAAGAACCGGCGGCTGTGGGCCTGGTAGCGCACTACAAGCTGGACGAGGGCACGGGGATCATCGCAACCGATGCATCGGGCAACGGGCATGAGGGCATAGCCCAGAATGGTGAGCCGAACTGGGTAGAGGGCCAGACCGGCTACGGTAAGGCAATGCAGTGGGACGGGCTGACACCCGGGGTCGGGTGGATTCACTGCGGAACCTGGAATCCCTCTGCCGTAACGGGTCAATTGACCGTTGCGACCTGGGCCAAATGGAATGGGCCCAACGGGGCGTACCAGGGTCTGATTGGAAAGAGAGACGGCTGGGACGACGGAGCTACAAAGATGATGTGGCACCTTGAGATAAATAAAGATAGCAGCGCTGTCGCCTTTGCCCGGGCCGGCGTTTACCCGCCGTGCGGGGATGTTGTTCTGCCTGTGGGAGAATGGTCACATGTGGCTGTAACGTTCGACGGGTCCACGATGATATTTTATTTCGACGGCGCCGAGACGGGGCGGGGCGATTTCTCATTCGGCTCCAAGACGGATGCGGCAATCGTTTTCGGATGCGTCGAGGTAAGTGGGTGGCACGGGTTCAACGGTGCTCTTGACGACATCCGGCTCTACGACTACGCGCTGAGCGCGGATCAGATTGACGAGATTGTGGAGGTTTCCTGCACTGAGCCGCCCGCAGGTGATGCGAATAACGATTGCAGGTTTGACTTTGCCGACCTTTACATGATTTTGCCTGACTGGCTGACGTGCACTTTGCCGGTGGAAGAGCTATGCGGGGAGCTGACGACGCCCGAACCGCCTGTGCCACCAGGGAGATGATGGAGTTGACCATCGGCAAGCTTCACCCTTCGACTTCGCTCAGGGCAGGCTTGAGGCTGCCACGTGTCGTTTAAGAACAGGCGGGGGTGGATAAGCCAGGCAATAAATTGGGGGCTAAGTATGAGAAAGAATGGACGGCAGGGGCAAATTCCGTATAATTAGCAGTCTGAATCAGTCAAGAGATGGCGTTGCAGGGCGAGCTGCAAGTGGGACGATTGAGAGGCTGTCCGGTAAACAGCCGGTAAGGAGGGCAAGGTTCAATGAAGAGGACACTTCTTTGCTGTGCGGTTTTGACTTCGGCGTTCGCCTCGATTTGTGAAGGCGAGTTTCAGGTGAACACGCACACGACCTACGACCAGAAAGACGCGAGCATCGCGATGGATGCCCAAGGCAATTTCACAGTAGTGTGGAACAGCTACAAACAGGATGGCGATTCTGGGGGCATTTTCGGGCGGCGTTTCGACCCGAACGGCGAACCGCTCGGCGGTGAGTTTCAAATCAACAGTACCACACCCGGCAACCAAACGGAGCCGGCCGTGGCGATGGATGCGGTGGGCAATTTTGTGGTGGCGTGGCAGGGGCCGGGCGTGAGCGAGGAAGACATCTTTGCCCGGCGGTTCGATCCAAACGGTGAGGCTTTCGGGGCGGAGTTCGGCGTCAACAGTGACACCGAAGGCAGGCAACGGTTTGCCAGGGTCGCGATGAACGCGGCTGGAGCGTTCGCGATTGTGTGGGAGAGCGAGAAGGTGGTGGGAGAGTCGTCGGTACGTGGGATATGCTGCCGGCTGTACGATGCGAACGGGTTGTCTATCGGAGGGGAATTCGAGGTTAATTTGGAGCCTGATTGCCGGTATCCGGACGTGGCAATGGCCGGCAGCGGTAATTTTGCGGTGGCGTGGATGCGAGATAGAAGCAGTAATTCGATAATGGCACGGCTGTATAATGCAGATGGCACGGCTGGGACAGAACCGTTTGAGGTAAGCACGATTGGCTTTAGCTCGATCACGCGGCCGGCGATTGCAATGAGCGACAGCGGGCATTTTGTGGTGGCCTGGGACGGGGACCCTGAGCTTGCCAGCTTGGACGATATTCACGCCAGGTTGTATGAACCTAACGGGACGGCGATGGTGGAGCAGTTTGTCGTCAATACCGCGCTTGCGGGGGCGCAGCAGAATCCAAGGGTCGCGATGAATAGCGAGCTGAAGTTTGTGATTGTGTGGGATAGTAGGACGGATCCTAACATCAATGAAAGGGACATATTCGGCAGACGATATACGGGTTTCGCACAACCGATGGGTCGCGAGTTTCAGATCAATACCTATGTGATGGACGACCAAAGATGTCCGGCTGTAGCAATCGGAGAGGACGGCAGCTTTGCAGCCGTATGGGAGAGTGACGAGCAGGACGGCTCGCGGTACGGCATTTTTGGGCAGACGATGCCGGGCGTCGGGTGGGCAGACTTTAATGGTGACGGACTGGTGAATTTCGAGGACTACTCTATTCTGGCGGAAGAGTGGCGGGAGAACGAAAAGCCGCTCACGGCGGACTTGACTGACGATAACAGGATCGATGTGCAAGACTTAGCCGCCTTTTTCCGCCAATGGATTATGCCTTGACGTAACAAAGGCTTCTTCTATATTACGTTGATGGCAAACGCAAAATGTTAGTTTGTTCAATTGAAAATGGAAGTGTACAATCATGAAAACCAAATCGAGCCGTTTAGTTATCACTCTGGCTGTCCTCACAATTTGCCCCGTCTTTCTGCTTGCTAAAGAAAAGAAAGGGGAAATTAGTCTGGTCACTAGGGAAGCATCTTTGGGAAAAATTCATTCGGGTACTATCCCGGAAAGTCTAATTGTCAGCCCCAGCAATAAAAAAGTTGCTTACGTGGCAAGGCTCGGAAGAAAACAGATTGTGGTAGTTGATGGGATGCAAGGCAAAGAATACGCTGGTATCTGGGACCTTGCGTTCGCGCCTAAGACTGAAAAACTGGCGTTTTTGGCTGCACTCGCTCCAGATAAGTTTGTGATAGTTATGAACGGTAAAGAAGGCAGCCCCCAAACCGCCATCGGGCAGCAAACCCTCACTATCAGCCCAAATGGGGAACATATCGCGTATATGGTCTGGCAAGGGAAAAAGATTATTGTCATTGTGGATGGTGTCCCAGGAAAAGAATACGACGGGATGCGAAAAGGATCTTTGCAGTTCACTCCAGACAGCAAATCTGTAGCTTTTGTAGCGGGAATCGGAGGAAAACAATTCATTGTTATTGGCAATACCGAAGGGAAACCATACGATGCCGTATGGGAGCCCACTTTTAGTCCAGACGCCAAGCGAATGGCGTTTGTGGCAGTTGATGCTACCGATGGAAAGTATTTTGTAGTGCTTGATGGGAAAGCCGGTACAAAGTTCGATGGTATTGCGAATTCAAGCGTAATTTTCAGTCCAGATGGCAAGAGACTGGCTTATGTAGCAAAAGAGGCAGAACAAGTTTTCGTCGTTTTGGATGGGCAAGAGTCAAAACGCTTCAACGACGTTCCTGTCCAGAGCTTGCTCTTCAGTCCTGATGGTCGTCGATTTGCGTATGTAGTTGAAGAGGCAGGAAAAGTTTTTGTCATTTTGGATGGACAGGAGTCAAAGCGCTACCCAGGTGTACCTCCTCAAGTCTTGAGTTTCAGTCCTGACAGTCGTCGATTTACATATCCGGTGACGACCGAATATCAAAGCGGACCTGGTGAGCGATACGGATTCAAGACTATTGAAATGACACCTCGTAAAATGCTTCATGTTATCGATGGCAAAGAAGAGAATGAATTCGAGTCAGTGGGAAAGGCAATTTTCAGTCCCGATAGTCAGAGAGTAGCTTATATTGCAACCCATGGCGTCAATAAGTGTGTGGTTATTAATGGTGTTAAAGAGAAAGAGTACGATGGGATTGGTATAGCTCCCATCTTCAGCCCTGACAGTAAGAGGGTTGCTTATGTTGCAAAACGCAGCGAAAAATGGTTTGTCGTCGTTGATGGGGTAGAAGGAAATCAATACGATGGCTTTGTGAAAGGGAGCAATCTGGTTTTTGACGGCCCCAACGTGCTCCACGGATTGGCGATTCGGGACAATGAAATCTTCCGTATAGAGGTCGAAATAGTTGAAAAACAGTAGGCGACATTACGACAGATGCGCCGGGTAAAGATGTGCTAGCGGCCATTTTGTCGCCATTAGATGACCCTCGTGGGGCCGGTAACGTGCCGGCGTTGCCGAGTTTCGTGTGAGCGGGGTCAACTGCCAAACTAAACCTTTGCGCTACGCAATAGGTAGGCATAGCTTGACGTAGCCGGCCTGTTCCTCAAACTTGCCGACAAACATTATATCAGTTATTTCCAAACCAAAAAGCATTTTTCAAAAGCCATTCTGCCTTACCAACAGTTATTTAATTTTGGGCTGCTTTTCAACTTCAATCTTAGCCAGCTTCTCATACAAGTATTCAGGGGCAAGGTCAGCACCGTTTTCCCAGGCAATTGTGTGTAATATGTCCGATATGAAAAATTGCTTGAACAGCTTAATATCTTTTAGAGGTTCAAACATCGGCCCCCACAGGACATCACTTAGATCAACAGTCCCTGACGTGCCATCGTTGAATTCAATCCAGACTTTGTAGCCCTGCGCATACCGTGCTTTCACTACTTCCAGCATAGCAATTACTCCAGAGGTGGAATTTTTTTAAGCTTCATGTGCCGTTCTGCCAGTTGCCAATCTTCAAGCAACGCGTCTTTGTAAAGAGCGTACCACTCGAGCACTGCACCAAGTGCTCGACGTGGAAACTTGCCTTCAACTACACCTGTGTTGATGTCCACTCTGATCCGATATTCTCCATAGTCCGCATGAAAATGCGGTGGACGATGGTCATCATACAACATATATATCACGATGCCGAGAAATCGGCATATCTCAGGCATTTTTGTCTCTCCTGACCTTCTAAATCATTTCCGCTCCTTTCACATATGCCAACAAACATTATATCTCACATCCGCAAATCGAAAAAGGACTTTTGCGAAAAATTCGGTTTTTTCGCTTTTTGGCAAAAGTGGTCCCGCACGAATCTACCCACGCCAGCCTGGTAGGATAGGTCCGCCCCAGGCTGATTTGCCCCGCCGCAAGGTGCCCCCAAGCCAATGCGGTCAATGTAACCCGATCTGGCGATAAATAGAGATATCCACGTGCCCCACAGCAAGCACTTTTCGTGCCAGACGCATGGGCCTGTCCAGAGCTTGGCCCTGAGGGGCTTGTCGAAGGGACGCTTGACGCGAGAAGACCGCCCATGGCTGCGAGAATTGGCTTGAGTCTCCTATGAATGGGATCGACCTCAGCGCCAAAATTCTCAAGTGCGGTAGCTCCGAGCTGCAAGATTCTCTTTATGGAGCAAGACCTTACTTTTTCTGTTCAGGAAAGAATTTTGTCAAAGAGCAAATTTTCGGGTAAAGAATATGCTGCTAAGTTGTCCTACTATGTGACAATCGATTGTTACGGTATCAGACAAGAGAAGCGTGAATGCTTGAAGACAGACTGCTTTTATTTAGGTGCAAGCGTGGCAGCCGAATGGCTTTCCAACGCATTTATCAGAAGTACCAAAGTGATTTGCGAACATTAGCTGGTAACCTTTTAGATGACAAAGCCGCTGCTGAAGATATTGTTCACGATGTTTTTGTATCGCTCCTGCTCGTTGTAGAAAAGTTTGAGCTAAGAAGCAGTCTGGCGGGTTATTTGAAAACTTGTGTTGCAAACAAAGCACGCAACTATGCAAAGAAAAAACAGAATCAAGCCTTTAAAGTCAATGAAGCTGAACAACTGATATCAAAAGATAATGAACCGATTAGATTGGTGATACAGAGTGAAGAACTGCAAAGATTGGTTTCTGCTATGAGTCGACTTCCATATGAGCAGAGGGAGGCAGTTGTACTTCATCTGCATGGCGGAATGAAATTCAAGACAATAGCCCAGCTACAGAAAGTTTCAATTAAAACAGCTCATAACAGGTATCGAAGAGGATTAGATGGATTGAATTCGATATTGAACGGTGAGGTAAAGAAATGAAACCCACAGACAAAATCGAAAGATTAGTCCAGAAAAGTCGTTATAAAGCCAGTCCCGACGCATACGATAAGACTCTTGATGGCTTCATGCAGGCCGTAGATGATTACAAGAAGCAAAAATCGACGTCAACTGAGCCCAATATCTCAAGGACTATTATGAAAATAACAAAGCTTGCCGCTGCGGTGGTCTTTATTGCGGTAATAATTGGCTTACATCAATTCAGAAGTTTAATTAATGGTACCAGTATAGTTTGGGCTGATGTGGCCGAAAGATTAGAAAAAGTAGGTTCTTATAAAGCTCAGGGACGCCGTGTTCTTACTGAAGTGGGTCAAGAGGAACCTTTTTTTCAATGTGATATTCTCCGATACTTCACACCAGAACATGGATCTGTAGAAGAATCATATGTTGACGGCGAGTTAGTCATGCTGGCTTACTGTTCGATTTCGGAAATGTCTGCCCTGATCGTTCTTCCGCTGGACAAAGTGTATTGGCGCTTTGATTTAAATGAAGAATTACTGTCATTAGCCGAATACATGAATCCTGTGAATACGGGTGGCATAATGAAGCTGTTTGGCTCTGAAAGGTGTACAAAATTAGGCAGCAGGGAAATTGATGGAGTGGCCACCGAAGGATTTGAAGTGAAAGACGTGAAGATTTTCTCGCAGGTTCCACGATTCCTTCTTAATCCTGAAGATGTTAACGTGCGTATGTGGGTGAATGAGGAGACTTTGCTGCCTATGAGAATCGAGGGTGAGGGTCTTGTTGGTAAAGGACTTATGACCGGATTTAAAGACTTCACATATGAAGAAGTGATGTACGATATTGAATATGATGTAGAAATCGACGAGAATATTTTCGACCCGAATATCCCAGATGATTACATGTTAATTGACCCTGCTAACGCAGCAGAAAAAGCTGAGCTGGCCATGTTGGGCATTGTACCTGTTGGTGCTACAATAATTACCTACAAACACGTCAGGAAAAAGAGACCAAATGTTTCTAATATTGCAGATAGTCCTGACAAACAAGGACCGGCTCCTTCTGGATAGCTGCCCAACGGCTGCGTGCCATCTGATTTGAAGCTGCCTTTCGACCTCAATTTGGACAAGCCCCGTTGCATTTTCCGACCGGCCGGGCAGATACGCACGGCCAGGCGAACCGTTAGTCGTTTAGACTGTCGAGCGCATCAAACGGTGGTGGAGGGGCAACACTCGTGTGGGCTGTCGGGGTGGAGCGGCTGGCACTCGGATGCGCCAGTGGCAACACGCTCCTGCTCCCTGCGGAACAAGGACTGACAGGTTTTTGCGATCTCTCGGAGCTTCTGCGTCTCTAGTTCGGTGATGGGCCGATAGGAGCGGCCGGCCTCAATGGTCCTGTCCAGAAGGTCCAGAAAGGAGGGCGGGATTCCGGCGGCGACAGGCTGGTGTGAGAGGGTAAACCGTAAGGCCATGCTGATCTCGTCCTGGTCCTCCACAGTGCGATACCACCATTTGCGAGTTCTCTCGGCCCCTTCGGGCCAGGCACCCGCGCACAGTGTCTTCATTCCGAAAACAGCCGCGCCCTGCTCTTTGGCCAGCGCGAGGACGGGCTTGCCGAAACCCATGAGGAAATACTCGGCGAAGGTGATGGGGAACATCACGGTGTCAAAGCGGAATCCGTTCATGGCTGCCAGCGCTCCTTTGGTGGTGTGAGCTGAAAAGCCGAGGTGGCGGACCTTTCCTTCTTCTTTGGCCTTGAGGAAGGTCTCGATGGCACCGCCCGGTCCCAGGGCCTGTTCTACCTCTTGCGGCCAGCGAATGTGGTGCATCTGATACAGGTCGAAATAATCGGTCTTCAGCCGTTTGAGCGACCGCTCCAACTCCTGGCGTGCCCCTTCTTTGTCCCGCTTCTTCGTCTTGCACGCCAGAAATATCTTGTCTCGGTCAATACCCTGCAGGCCGATGCCCATCTTGACCTCACAATCACCATTTCCGTAGGCGGGCGCCACATCGAAGTAATTTACGCCACGCTCGAAGGCATCGTGGATTCCTGCGGTACAGCGGTCCTGGTCGTAGTGGGTGAGGGCCAGGCCAGGAAAGCCCACAATCGAGACTTTCCGGCCTGTCCGCCCGAGTAGGCGTCTGGGCAGACCTGCAACTTCCTCTTGCTCGGTTTTCGAAGCGAGCTCCGGCGAACAGCCGGCAAGCCGGACGCCGAGAATCGAAGTCCCCGCAACTTTCCCTGCTACTTTCAGAAATGACCGTCTCTTCATAGTGATTTCTCCATTTTGACCAGTGAGGCGACTACAGCCCTTTGAGATAGGCAGCTCTGCGGTCCGAGCCGACCGAGCAGCAACCCACAAATCATAACGCACGATCTTTCGCACTTACTCAAAAATACCGAGCACATTATATCCCCTGCCACGAACGGACAAAGCTTTTTCCAGAAAAGATTGCCTGTGTGCCTGCCAGTGGGGGGCCAGACAATAGGCCAAAACTGGAATATGTCTTGATTTTAGCAGGGCAAAAATGTTAAAATAAGCAAGATTGTTCAGCAATTTTGCTTGTGTCAAAGCGATGCAAGCTGCAAACGTGAAACCGCCTTCAGTGGCCCAGAAACGCCATTGAGGATGGAGATTGAAGATGTGCGTATCTGTGAAAACGTCGTTGGTATTGTTAGTTCTTATAGTGTTTTTGACAAGCTCGGCGGTTTCTCGCTGCCCCACGGGTGATTTGAGCGGCGACTGCAAAGTCAGCTCGGAGGACCTGCAGCTTTTTGCCGAGCAGTGG
>Ga0209427_10010852_pt1 | contig 10061 bp, 14 predicted proteins | sample DeeMarSWOR136_30_FD_187465 | JGI IMG/M metagenome (GOLD analysis project Ga0209427, IMG submission 187465) | Marine sediment microbial communities from White Oak River estuary, North Carolina - WOR-1-36_30 (SPAdes) (version 2) | ecosystem: Environmental > Aquatic > Marine > Intertidal zone >...
CCCGCCTCTGGCGGGCTCGCAATGGTGTGGATTAACAGGGTTGACAAGTTACCCCATTTAGCGCAATATGCTTGACGTCCGACATTACGCTTGGATACTCTCTATCCCGGAGCGCGGAATGACGAAAAGCATCGCCGAAATCAATGAGAAAATCGCCAAAGGCCAGGCAGTGGTTGTTACCGCTGAAGAGGTCATTGACCTGGTCAGGAAGAAGGGCACAGCCAAGGCAGCCAAAGAGGTCGACGTGGTGACCACGGGCACCTTCGGCCCCATGTGTTCATCGGGCGCCTATTTCAACCTGGGGCATTCCCAGCCTCGCATCAAAGCGGGCGGGGGGCAGGTTTACCTGAACGATGTGCCGGCCTATACCGGCATCGCGGCCGTCGATATCTTCCTCGGCGCCACCGCCCTCCCCGACGACGACCCCCGAAACAGGAGCCATCCCGGCGAGTTCAAGTACGGCGGCGGCCACGTCATAGAGGAGCTGGTCGCCGGCAACGACGTCCGGCTGGTGGTCAACGCCCACGGAACCGACTGCTACCCCCGTCGAAAGATAGAGACCTGGATCAACCTGCAGAGCATGAACGAGGCAGTGCTGTTCAACATCAGGAACGCATACCAGAACTACAATGTAGCGGTGAACCTCGGGGACCGGACGCTCTACACCTACATGGGGGTGCTCAAGCCCCGCCTGGGCAACGCCAACTACTCGACCTCGGGGCAGCTGTCGCCGCTGTTCAACGACCCCTACTACAAGACTATCGGTGTTGGAACAAGGATCTTCCTCGGAGGGGGAGTCGGTTACGTCGCCTGGCACGGCACCCAGCATAACCCCGGCGCGCTGCGCACCGACAAAGGTGTACCCCGGCGGGGGGGAGGGACGCTGGCGGTGATAGGCGATCTGAAGCAGATGAGTCCGCGCTGGCTGGTGGGGACAAGCTTTCTCGGCTACGGCGCTACCCTGACCGTCGGCATCGGCGTCCCCATACCGATACTTTCCGAAGAGATTCTGGAATACGCCGCTGTTACCGACGAGGAGATTATAGCCCCCGTGATAGACTATTTCGAGGCTTACCCGCAGCGCAGCCCGGAAGTCCTGGGAGAGGTAACGTATGCCCAGTTGAAGAGCGGCTCAATCAAGATTAAGAGGAAGCAGGTGCCCACCGCCTCGCTCTCCAGCTATTCCCGGGCGGTCGAGATAGCCACGACGCTCAAGGGCTGGATTAAGAAGGGCGAGTTTCGCCTCACCGAGCCCGTAGCGCCGCTTCCCGGCGTGGAGTCAGGGATAATAATCAAGCCCATGCAGGAGCGTCCCCTGGAGAAAGAAGGCTGAGCGGAAGGAGCTATGCCATGACTGTTGCCAAGACAGTTGCCAGGAAGGTTGTATTACGCTTCCCCCACCGGCTCGTCGATAAACCGATAATATACCGGCTTGTGAAGGACTACGACCTCCAGTTCAATATTCTGAAAGCCTCGGTCACCCCGGAGGAGGAAGGCCTGCTCATCCTGGAGCTGAGCGGCAGTAAGAAGAGCTACGATGACGCGGTGCGCTATCTCACCGGGGTCGGGGTAGAGCTGCAACCGCTGGTCAAGGACGTGTTCCGCAACGAGGAGCGGTGCACCCACTGCGGCGCCTGCGTCACGATATGTCCCGTCGATGCCTTTGTGGTCAACCCCAAGACGAGGGTCGTTGACTTTCACGAGACCAAATGCATTGCCTGCGCGCTCTGTATCAACGCTTGTCCCGTCAGGGCAATGGAAGTGCGTCTCTAGGCCTGTGCCCGCCAGAGGCGGATAGATGTATGAGCCGAGAACCTACAGGAACTGGGTCAGCGACCGGGACCTCGTCTCCTTCTCCGTGGTGGTCAGGGAAACGGACCTGCTCATCAGGGCACGGCGCAACCTGAAGGGCAAAGCGCTGGCGGCGACCCAGCGGTGCCGCTCCGCCCTTGAGAAATACATCGAATCACACCCCGCTTTCGCTGCCTCCCTAGAACCCCTGCCGGTAGACCAAAGCGCCCCGCCGCTGGTGAGGGAAATGTCCGATGCCGCCCGCCAGGCAGGGGTGGGACCCATGGCGGCGGTCGCTGGCGCTATCGCCGAAGCGGTCGGCAGGGAGCTTCTCTCCTTTTCCAGCGAAATCATCGTAGAAAACGGCGGGGATATCTTTATCAAGACCTCGAAGGAGCGGCTCATCGGCGTCTACGCCGGAGAGTCCAGGCTCAGCGGCGGAATCGCCTTCACCATACAGCCCGATGAAACCCCCCTCGGCATCTGCACTTCATCGGGGTCGGTGGGGCACTCCCTCAGCCTGGGCACGGCTGATGCGGTCGTCGTCACCTCGCCGTCGACCTCCCTGGCGGACGCCGCCGCCACCGCAATAGCCAACAGGGTCAGCTCAGCGAGCGACATACCCGCAGCGCTTGAATTCGCCCATGGTATCGAGCACCTCAAGGGGGTTGCGATAATCAAGGGTGACACCATGGGGCTGTGGGGACAGATGAAGATAGCCGGCACCGACCAGTAGCAGGGCTGCACTAGCTTATCTTGAACTTGGAATCGTACACCCGCCCCTTCCACCTGACGCCAGCACCTATCAGATACTGGTAGGTGGCATAGACGCTGATAAGCAGTACAAAACCCATGCCGAAGGGATGCAGAATAGTGGATGATACCGGCTGGGAGAAGCGGCGTCCCGCGAGAAAGCGTGCCGCGAGCAGGATAACGACCTGAAGTACTATCCAGAAGAGTGGTCCCGCCAGCAGCAGGCCGTAAGCCAGCCAGATGAAAGGCATGAGGAACAGGAATATAACCGCAGCCATCAAAACGATTAAAGCCAGGGCAGACATCGAGGCCACCGTATAGAGCCACCTGTTGATGCCCTGCCACATACTGCCGAACTCACGGTACATCTGGCAGGAGACCAGCGGCGTCAGGTCAAGGGTAAGCTGCCTATACTTGTGCCGCCACATCTCCATCCCCAGTTCAACATCCTCTATGATGTGCGACTTCACCGCCTCGTGACCGCCGATGCTTCGATACTCCGGGGCGGAGAAGAACATGAACTGCCCGATCGCCAGTGACGGCATGGGCCGGGCCCCCGAGCGCTGCAGCCACCAGAACGGCAGCCCGCACAGGAGCAGGAAGTAGAAGAAAAGGGGCATGGCCATCTTCTGCCAGAACGACGTGGTCAGCTGTAACGGGAAGCCGGAGACAAGCGCCGCTTGCGAGCTGATGGCAGCGCATAGTACGTAGCTCAGGGCTGATGGGGCATGTACCGTGTCGGCATCGGTAAAAAGAAGCCAGGAGCCCCGGGCCTCCTGGGCCAGCTGGTGACAGGCAAAAGGCTTGCCCGCCCAGCCCAGGGGGAGCGGCTCCCCTGTCAGCAGCCTCACCCGTGAGTCCTCGGCGGCAACCCTGGACACGATATCAGCGGTGCCATCGCTCGACGAATCGTCCAGTACCAGTATCTCGAAATTAGGGTAGTCCTGCCGCCGCAGAGAGTCCAGGCAGGCCCCGATGTTAGCTTCCTCGTTCCTTGCCGGGATGAGCACGGATATCAGGGGCGGGGGGTCGGGCAGTACACCGCCCGCTTCAGCCCTCCTCAGGGTTCTCAGGTTGAGCAGGACATTACACAGGACCCCGATGAGGAGAAAAGCGATTATCTGGTGGTACAGCATCTACAGTGCTCCGGCTCCACTGCGCTCCACGCCGTCCGCCCTCCTGGCCTCCACTACCTCATCTCCCACCAGCCACTGCTTGATGAACGAGGGCAACACAAGCAGCGCTCCCGCAAGGGCATAGCCCCAGGCATAGTCCGAGGAGATATACCACAATCCCATCACGACAGGTATCGAGATACGGAACAGCCGGTTGCTCAGCAGATGCTGCTTAGTGGCTGCCAGCGGCAGGAGATAGCAGCCCGCTATAATGGGCACGAGAACGATATTGAACAGGACCAGGCCCGACACCGCGATGGTCAACCCCTGACCGCCATTACCCCGCAACCAGATGCTCCAGCTACAGCCGAAAACGGCTGCAACCAGAATCGTCAGCACGGCCCAGTCCTCGCCCACCAGCCAGTTTGCGAGAAGAACACAGAGGGCGCCCTTGGCAATCTCAGCCAGCAGGGCCACGGTGGCAGGGCGCCTGCCGCCGTGCATCAGCACAGCCGTCACCGTAGCACTGCCCGTGCCAAGGGTACGGATGTCAATGCCGGTGAAGATGCGCATGGAAAGGTAGGAGCAGGGGATGCTCCCGATGAAATAGCCTATCAAAGCCAAAAGTACGAAGTTCATTCGAGCCCTTCCGCAAAGGACAACATCGTACTGGCTAACATTGGACGTACTTTACGCAATAAATACCCTTTTGTCAAGCCGTCCCGGAACGATGATTTCGAGAAAGCCCCCGAAGATTGTTAATACCCATACTGTTCAAGCAATCCCGCTTCAACAATCAGCCACGTACCGTCCACTTTTTCCAGCCTCATAGTATCATCTACATGCTCGGTTTCCTTCTGGCCGAATAACGTGCCCTCCATGTCCCACTCGGCATCAACCGTGGCCGTGTCCTCTGTCTGGGATACTAACCCAGTCTTAATATTTAATACCTTCATGTCATCCACGAACGCGAAGGCGATTTCCAGCCCCGAAATCAGCTCTTCCCTTTCCTCCTCCGGGAAGTAACTAGCCGTCTTCTCCGCGTCCATGGCCCCGAATGCCTTCAACGCTCCTTTCACCGCGTCCTCGGGTCCCGACTCGCCGCCGCAGGCGACCAGCGAGACCCCCAGCAGGGCCGCCAGCGCCAGCACCAGCACTACCTTTGCCCAGCCTTTCATAGCCCTCCCTCCTTTTACCGAGTTTCCCCGTTTCAACACCGCAGCCCGTGGTTTAAACAGCGGGGGCACAGCCCGGGGCACGCACCATCAGTACCGGCACAGACGAAAGATGGATGACCCTGTCAGCCACGCTGCCCAGCGTCCAGCGGCTTATGCCGGAGCGCCCGTGAGTAGCCATCACTATCAGGTCCGCCCCGCGCTCGCGGGCATAGTCAACGATGCTCTCGGCAACCTTCCCCTGGATAACCTCCGAGCGTACCCTCAGCCCATCGCCTTTCAGCCGGCCTTTTAGTTCGGCCAGATATTTCTCTGCCTCGGACCGGTGCTCCTTCTCGATTTTCGCCCTTTCCTTGGGACTGATAACATAGTCCCCCGGCAGGTGCAGGGGTTCGACTACCCGCAACAGGATAACGTCAGCAGCGTCACAGCCCCTGGCAACTGCATCCATATGGGGAAGCGCACACTCCGCCAGCTCCGAGCCGTCCAGTGGAAGCAGAATCTTGCGATACATCGCACCCCTTTCCCCACGTCTTCGAACTTGACTCAAAGGGACTGTCCCAGTCCCTGCCGGCTTACCTTCAGCAGCCGGGCTCCCCCGGGTGCCCGCAGCAGCTGCTCCTCCTCCTGAGCTTCAACCAGTTGTTGCTCACCAGCAGCCTGAGCTTGCGCCTCAAGGGCATAGGCGCCCGCAGGTTGGTAAGGAATGCACCTGAGTTGGGTCGCTTGCCCGGTGCCATCCGTCTCCTCCATCTCTCAGGGATTAAACGAAATACTGCATGGTGGCGTCGGGGACCACGGCCACCCTCGCTTTTTCACCGTGCGTCGCGGTGAGCCTCTCCAGCACCTCCGGCCATGTCCTCGCCCATACTATGCACTCAGTCGGCGCCAGCCAGTCGGCGGCCGTTATATCCTGGTAGGGGCTGAGGAAAATGAAGCTGTTTACGTTGCGGGGCATAACGGTGGGGGCGAACCACACCCTGCCCCCGCACGCTTTACCGAAACTCCTTACCAGGTAGTGCGGCACCTGCCCCTCGGGCACGTTGGAGATGAGCACCAGGTCCCCCGCGCGGTCTTTGAAAATATGCGGCAGGAAAGGAAGGGCGAGGACCGCCTCGCTCGCCCTGCAGTAGGTATTCATGACGGCGATATCGGGATTCTCCACAGGCTTCGTGGCGTAGACCTCCCGCGCCAGCCTAGCACCCTCCAGGTGCGCCTCGGCGGGGTCGCCGATGAAGAGGTCGGCCGTCTCGCCGCGGGCATTGATAATGGCGTCTATCTTGACGTCGAGCCCTGCCATCTTCGCCGCCTCGGCGAGGTCGAGGCGCAGCAGGTTGTCCTCCAGCCTGCCGGCACCTATCCCCGGGTCCTCACCCCGGGTAAAAGCAGCCGCGATGAATGCGCCGTGGTTGTGGGCAATAGTGTCGATGGAGGCAATGCCGGGCATGATTATCTTGCCCCCGCCGCTGAACCCCATGAGGTGATGGGGAAGTATGCAGCCGATGCCAATCTTGAAGTCACAGCTCACGAAGTCGCTGTTGATGGAAACGGGCGTCCCCCTGCTGGTCTCACCGATGTATGTGCAGTTCTCGTAGGGGTTGTGGTTATAGATGGGGTATCTGCCGACCACAGGCTCGCCCAGCTTCCTGATGAAGTCCATCCTGTCATGCGCCCCGTGCGCCCCGACGGCGGCGATGAACCTGATGCCGCGGTCATCCACCCCCGCCGCCTCCAGCTCCTCAAGGACATAGGGGACTATCTCGGCGACCCTGGTGGGACGGGTCATGTCGTCGAAAAGGATAGCGACCTCTCTCTTGCCCCGTGCGAGCTCCCTTACCGGCGCGGTGCCGATGGGCTTTGCGAACGCCTGCCGTATCTTCTTCTCGGTAATCCTGGGCCGTTCATGGCCGTTCATACGGCAGACAGTTACATCCCAGGAAGAGGGGAAATCGATCTCGAGCTCGTCGTCATCGTGCCATATGAGCTGCGGCAGCTTTACCCTGTTGCCCGTCACGTTACGCCCCCATATCTGACTCCGTCCTTCATTATGGACTTGCGGGGCACGGGATGCAATAGGTGTTATGGCAAAGGACGACATTTTCTTATTGACAAGCCAAGAACTAATGTTCTACTATGCACCTCACCGGAACTAGAGGATACACATAAGAGGAGGTGAACCATGACCGACGAGTCCGGGGACACGGAGATGGAGTCCGATGTTGATGTCAACGACGAAGCGGAGGACAACCTCAGAAGAAAGAACGAGGAGCTGCGGTACCGGATATCACAGCTCGAGGAGGGCGTCGCCACCAGGGACAGCGAGTTGAATTCCCTCAAGGAATCGCTGTCGAGAACGGTGGCGAGGTACCGCGACGCCGTCCTTGCAAGTATACCCGGCTTGCCCATGGAGCTGCTCAAGGGGGAGACTGTCGATGAAATCGACGCCTCCCTGGAGTTGGCGCAGGGTATCGTGTCGAAGGTACGTCAGCAGCTCGAGGCAGAAGCCGCTGCCGACAGCGTCCCCGCCGGGGCGCCGCCCCGCACTCCACCCGACCTGTCGGCGCTCTCCCCGGTGGAGAAGATAGCCTACGGCATGGCCCGGCAGGGATAAACGGATATCGACAATGCATACAAAGAATACAGAGTAAGGAGTTACGAAAATGGCAATAACACTGGCGGAGGCATCCAAGCTTTCCAACGACATCCTGCTGCAGGGCGTCATCGAGACTATTATCTACGACAGCCCGGTACTGCAGGTGCTGCCCTTCATCGAGATCGTGGGCAACGGCCTGACCTACAACCAGGAGAACGAGGCGCCCACAGTCAGCTTCTACGACGTGGGCGATTCCTGGTCGGAGTCGACTCCCACCTTCACGCAGGTAACGGCGACGCTGAAGATACTGGGCGGCGACGCCGACGTGGACAACTTCCTGCTGGCGACCCGCAGCAACATCCAGGACCTGGAGGCGGCAGTGGTCCAGCTCAAGGCCAAGGCGGTGCAGCAGAAGTTCGACGACACCTTCATCAACGGCGACACGGGGGTGGACTCCAAGGCCTTCGACGGCATCGACAAGCTCTGTGCCAGCGGGCAGACCACCAGCATGGGAACGGACGGCGGTACCCTCACCCTCACCAAGCTCGACGAGCTCATCGACCTCGTTAAAGGGGGCAAGCCGCACATGCTCCTGATGAGCAAGCGCAGCCGGCGCAAGCTCACATCGCTGCAGCGCTCGCTGGGCTCGATCGAGATGACGCAGGACCAGTTCGGCAACTTCGTCAGCCTCTACAACGGCATCCCCATCGGGGTCAACGACTGGATCTCCGACGAGCAGACCGTGGGAGGCTCCAGCGACTGCTCGACCATCTACGCCCTCCAGTTCGGAGAGGGCGCGGTGGCGGGGCTGACCGGCCCCGGCGGGCTCCAGGTGGAGCGCGTGGGCAGCCTGGAGAGCAAGGACGCCACCAGGACGAGGGTCAAGTGGTATGCATCGCTGGCCCTGTTCAACAGCCTGAAGCTTTCGAAGCTTATAGGTGTCAGGGATTAGAGCGTATAAATCCTCCCTCCCCTGGTGGGAGGGAGTTAGAGGGAGGGGGAATATATTCACCCTCACCCTACCCTCTCCCATCAAGGGAGAGGTGATTAGTTGCTGCAATAACACGGCAAGGAGCAGTCATGAACCTGCCGACCATGCGCTCCGCCTTGCGGAGCGACCTCCACGACGAGGAAGAGGACAACTACCGCTGGAGCGATGACGAGCTCGACCGGCATATCGCCCGCTCACTCGCGGAGTTCTCGCAGTCTTTGCCTCTGGAGCAAACCACTGATTTAGCTACTACCAGCGGCAGCCACGAGCTCGATATCTCAGGGTTATCCGACCGTGTGATAGTCGAAGCCGTTGAGTACCCCACCGGCGGCTACCCGCCGGCCTACCAGCGCTTCGCCGTCTGGGGCGACACGCTCACTCTCCTCTCCGACAGCGTGCCCGACGGCCGCGATGCGCGCATCTACTACGGCAGGCTCCATACTCTGGACAGCGACGGCTCGACGATACCCGGGCAGTACGAAGACCTCGTCGCCCTGGGAGCCGCGGGCTACGCCCTAAACGAGTGGGCTAACTTCGCTGTCAACCGCGTCAACGTCGGCGGAGGGGACACCGCTGGGGAGTACCGCATCCAGGGAGAGCAACGCCTGGCACGGTTTAACCGGGAGCTCAAGCGCCTGGGGCGCCACAACAGGGTGCGGGCGAGGCAGCTCTACACCCCCGCAAGGCCGCCGGTATCCCGCTCATCGGTTACCGGCCCGTGACCAGGGAGCAGACAACATGACAAAGAGAAAGGCGAAACCTATCGACTGGGACGCGCTCGACCTCGAGGTACGCAACCTGCGCTATGAGCAGATATCGCCCGAGGAGAGGTTGAGGAAAGCGGGGAAGCTCGCCGAAATCTACCTTCAAGCGGGGAAACCGCTGCCGAACAGTCTCGCCGTCCTGGTCTAACGTCAAGATTTTGTTGTAAAAAGCTTAGAGGTGCACCTATGCTTGAACGACTGTATCGAGCACTGTGGTCGAGAGCGGGCGGTCGCCCCTGGACGCACATTATCAGGGACAGCCAGCGCAAGTATCCCCTGCTCTGGCTGCTCATCGCCCAGGGAATCGGCATCGTACTGGGCCACCTGTTCTGGTAGAAGCGGATGAGGCCACTTTCGGACACCCTGAAAGCCGCCCAGGTCGCCCCGGCGACCCATCCATACCTCAAAGTCGAGGTCTACGACAAGGTCGGGGGAATCGCCCGTCTGAACTGGACACGGTTCTACGAGGGCTCAGAGGACGACTATTTCCATGCCTGCGCCATGCCGGGCAGCGGAAGCCTCATCAGGCTCAGGGTGGACCCCGCGGACAACAAGCTTTACCGCCAGGTGGTGACGTCCCCCGATGAAAACTCCGACTACTACACATGGACAGAGTGGGGCGTCGATGCTTACGCAGTAGCGCTCGCAGCCTGCGGGGCGAACGTTTGGGCGTTCCGTATCGACGCCACCGACGGCCACCTTTACCGCTCCGACAGCACCGACTCGGGAAGCAGTTGGGGGAACTGGACGGACATGGGGGACATCTCCGGGGACGACGACTTTCGACTTGCAGCCTGCGCCAAGAACGCGACCGAAGCTATAGTCCTCTATTCCAACGGCTCGACCCTCTACAGGCGCAGGCTGTCCGGAGGCTCGTGG
>Ga0209427_10010855_pt1 | contig 10060 bp, 5 predicted proteins | sample DeeMarSWOR136_30_FD_187465 | JGI IMG/M metagenome (GOLD analysis project Ga0209427, IMG submission 187465) | Marine sediment microbial communities from White Oak River estuary, North Carolina - WOR-1-36_30 (SPAdes) (version 2) | ecosystem: Environmental > Aquatic > Marine > Intertidal zone >...
CGATGATTTTTGCCAAATCACGGAGCTTTTCCTGACTCAGATAGGGCTCTCCCCCAGCCTGCATATTGAAAAAGCTGGATAAGGAAAACGCTTTTCCTCCTTTGCGGAAGACCAAGATGTAGCGAGATTCGCCAAAACCCGGTCCTTCGAAGGCTTCATCGCCGATGTCTTTGACCTCGGCATGGAAATATCCTTCCTGGTTCTTCCAGGTCTCATACATGGAGGCTTTCTGCATCATGACGATCAATATGATTGATCCATCTGCTTGAGCGAAATTCAAATCGCCTCCTGCGCCTGCCTGCGGATTCTTCGGAACAAGCTTCAATTCCTGAAGACCGCTCACTTTCTCCACATCCGCAACTGTAATCACTTCCTCGGAATATGCTTGCTGAACGATGACTATGACACATACAAAAACAAACACGATTTCCCCTAAAAGATATTTTTTTTCCATTCAGCTCCCTCCTATATGGTTACAGTATATTTTATTTCTTCTTTTGGATGCTCACTCTGCGGATGCTTTTCGAGTCGGCATCGAGCACCACGATTTTCAGGTCATTCGTGTCTACGACCTCCCCACTTTTAGGAATCCTTTCCATTAAGGAGATGATATACCCTGCAATGGTGTTGTAATCTCCGGATGGGATTGCCATCCCGCATTGGTTGTTTATCGATTGAATCTCTGTTTTTCCGTCACATTCAATAATCCTATCGCTGATCCTATGAACGTCCGCCTCTTCGTCTCTGTCTTTTTCATCCCGGATGTCACCTAGTATCTCTTCAATCAAATCTTCAATCGTTACTAATCCAACTACGCCTCCGTATTCATCGACAACAAAAACCATTTTTTTACGGCTGCGCTTGAGTTCTCTCAGAAGAGAATACACTTTCTTCGACTCAGGTTCGTGCCGAACGTTTCTCTGCACAAATGGGGCAATGGTGGCAGGCGATGTCTTGGAGTAAAGGACATCGAGCACATTGACCAAGCCGATCAAATTATCAACACGATCTTCGTAGACAGGTACTCTCGAAAATCCTGTCTCGGATACTTTTCGATAAAATTCATCCACCTTCGCATCTTTGGAAAGAGCGACGACATCGACCAGCGGCGTCATGACCTTCTCGAGAGTCATAGTTTCCAAATCCAGCACCCTATAAATCATTTGGAGCTGCTCAATTTTCAGTGCTCCCTCTTTCTCCCCCATCCGAGCGAGGAGTTTAAGTTCCTCACGCATGATACGTTGTTTCTCCTCGATGTCTTCCTCACCTGCCATGCGGACTGCGAAATTGGTGATTTTGGTAACCAACACGACAACTGGCCGAAGAAGTATGCCAGAAATCCATAATGCTGGCGCACTCCGTAGGGCCAAAGAGTCGGCCTTGGCGCGAAAAATCGTCTTGGGAAGAATCTCGCCAAAGACCAGAATGAGAAGAGTCATGACAACGGTGTTCAAAGCCTCCTGTAAGCTTTCACGGCCTGGAAGAGCATAAGTTATCAGTCTGAGTCCTGCCACACCTGCAGCTACTGCCATCAAATTCGTGCCCACCAACACAATTCCCAGCATTTTATCCGGTTCCTGCCACAATTTCTTGATGATTAGAGCGCGCGTGTTTTCTTGTTGAGCCAATACATCTATTTTCGCCTTCGAGGCCGATACAACCGCTGTTTCAGAACCAGCATAGAAGGCTACCAGTAAAAGAGAAAAAACAAGCAAAAACAAATAAATGACCGATGCAAGGACGGCATTCTGAGGAGGGCCGCTCCCTTGGGATACTTCGATAGAGGCAAGACCTAAAAAAGGAAGAGAACTCATCAGAAGAGGTAGAAAAATAAATGATAGACCGAAAGTCTTGCCTTTTTTATCTTGTTTACGTAATTTCAACAGATCGATCCTGTTTCCTGACATTTTAAGGACCTCAAAGACCAAACCGTTTGCCCTATCCGTAACGACATCGCCTATGGTAGGTATCGCTCCGAAAAGTCTGACGGCATAGCCACCGATAGTGTCCGCTTCAGTAAGGTCCAGCCTGATTCTCAGCCGCTTGTTGATACTCCGCAAACTGACGAATCCCGGAATCAGAATACTCGAGGGATCTTTAGAATCTTTCATAATCGTCAATTCAGAAAGCTTGTCGTACTCATCGAAAATCTCTCCGAGAACCTCTTCAACGATATCCTCCACTGTTATCAGTCCTGAAACCCCTCCATACTCACCCAGAAGGATCGCCATCTGCTGTTTTTTATGGGTCATCTCGCGCATCAATGCCCCAATCTTCTTGGTCTTGAACACAAAAAGTGGCGGTCTGATGAGTGTGTTTTCGTTACCAGGATTCAATTCTTTCAGAATTTCACTGTTAGAAAGGAACTCCTCTATTGTCAGTTGTTCAACACTCCGTCCTCCGAAGCGTTCTATTTTCAGTCCCTTCCAACGCGGCATATCCTTCACATAAAAAATGCCGCAGATATTATCGATCGTTTGACGATAAACAGGAAGCCGCGAATATCCAGCTCTTTGAGTTATATCGAAGGCTTCTTGTATCGTTTGAGACACATCCAGACAGACCATCGCTGTCCTGGGAACCATAGCCTCTTTGGCAGGAATATCATGGAGTTCGAAGATGTTGTGAATGATCTCTCCTTCTTCCTCATCCAGTGCTCCATGTTCTTCTGTCGTTTTCACAATCGCACGGATCTCGTCAGCCGTGAGAGGAGTCTTATCAACGACAGTCCGCACCCCAAACAAGGGAAGAAAAGTATCCGTTAAAATACGCAAAGCCTTTCTGAATGGAAAAATGAGAATAGAGAATATCCATAAAGGTCGGGCAACGGCCCTTGAAAACTTTTCAGAATGTTTAATCGCATAGGTCTTAGGTGGTATTTCCCCAAAGATCAACAGCAGCAGTGTCTGTGCCAGAACAGCAACCAAAAATGCCAGTCCAGAGCTTCGTCCCTGGAATACACTGTTATAGACCAGAGATCCCGTGATGCTTACGAAAGCCATGTTCACCAAGGTGTTTCCGAAAAGGACTGTGATGAACAGCCGTCGAGGCTCATCCAAGAAACTGACAATAGCATCGCTGCTCTTCTTCTTATCCTCACGGATCCTCTGTATCTGTGCTTTGTGCAGGGCTGAAAGAGCTGTTTCTGATCCAGAAAAGAAGGAAGAGCACAGCAGCAACACCCCCAATCCCACAAATTGAAGAACTATGCTGAGGATACTCATACCGATGAATGCTCTAAATCACATATAACACAGGGAATCCTGTTGGTCAATGTCGTAAGGCAAACCGACTCCCATCGACCTCTGTCCCGGATCATCCAGGTAAGCTGACTGGTCAGATTTTCGCTTCTCTTAAAAGTGAGTCCGTCATTACGAGGGCCGAAGGCAGTGGTAATCGCATATAATAAGAAAGAGTCTTTATGGAGATTTTTATGGAGTGTTTTTGTGACTTTCATAAAGTCCCGAATGAGAGTAAACTAAGTAGAAAAATGCCTGTTCGCATATATCGGAGGGAAAAGATGAAAAAGCTCACCCATATCCTTTCTGTTCTAATTCTTTTGCCGTGTTTTTCACTCTCAGTTACTCTGAAGAATCCCTATCCAAATGCTGGGGAAACAGGTCAGAAGTCTGAAAATCCAATTATCAATAACACAAAGAGTTCCCAATACTCCTACATCCTCGAGAATTACAATAAAGAAGAACACATGATTCCCATGAGAGACGAAGTGGAGCTTTACACTCAGGTCTATGCCCCGAAAGATGAATCAAAAACATACCCGATCATGCTCTTCCGCACGCCTTACGGCATCCCTCCTTACGGCAAATCTTACAGAAACTCTCTGGGTCCGTCCTGGCTTTTTACAGAGGAAGGATTTATTTTTGTCTACCAGGACTGCCGGGGGAAATATAAATCCGAGGGCGAGTTTGTGGTGATGAAACCTCATAAGCCTGAAAAACGCGGTCCGCAGGACTCAGACGAGAGCAGCGATACCTATGACACCATCGAATGGCTTCTGAGAAACCTCCCCAATCACAACGGCCGCGTGGGACAATGGGGGATTTCCTATCCTGGATTTCATACTGTGATGGGCATGATCGATGCCCATCCGGCATTAAAAGCCTCCTCTCCTCAAGCTTCTCCTTCCGACATGTGGATCGGAGATGACTTCCACCACAACGGAGCTTTTCGGCTCATGTACACCTTCGGATGGCTGGCCCATAGTGCCCGGCTAAGGACAGAACCGTCCGCTTCGCGGGCAGCACCATTCAGATATGGAACACCTGATGGATACAAATTTTTCTTAGAACTCGGCCCAGTCTCCAATGTGAATGAAAAATACTTCCATGACTCAGTCCCCACATGGAACGAATACATGGAACATGGCGATTACGACGAGTATTGGAAAAGGCAGAATGTCCTGCTGCATTTAAGCGACATCAAACATCCCATCTTGAATGTAGCCGGCTGGTTTGATGCCGAAGACTTCTACGGTCCGATGAGCATCTACTATACCATTGAAGAAAAAAATCCTGAGAACAAAAGCATTCTTGTGGTAGGACCCTGGCTTCATGGAGGATGGGCAAGGATGGATGGCGATTCTTTAGGAAACATCCGTTTCGACGTAAAAACGGGCATTGACTACAGGACAAAGGTGGAATTTCCATTTTTCAACTATTACCTGAAGGACAAGGGTGCCCTCGACCTGCCAGAGGCTTATGTCTTTGAGACGGGTTCGAACCAATGGAAATCCTATGACCAGTGGCCTCCTAAGGAGGCAAAGGAGAAGAACATCTATCTCCATTCCAGCGGCAAACTCTCCTTCGATCCCCCTTCGGAAGAATCATCCGAATCCTTTGATTCATACATCAGCGATCCCAACAAACCTGTCCCCTGGTCCTCGGAAATCCGAACTAACCAGGGACATCTCTGGATGGTCGAGGATCAAAGGTTTGCCGGGCGCCGTCCGGACGTCTTGGTCTATCAGTCCGATATCCTTGCTGAAGACATTACCATTTCCGGTCCCATTATCGCCAGTCTGCATGTTTCCACAACAGGAACAGATGCAGACTGGATCGTAAAGTTGATCGATGTCTACCCCGGAGATGCTCCCGACAACAAGCTCAATCCCTGCAATGTGCGAATGGGAGACTTCCAGATGCTTTTGGCAGGCGAAGTTATCCGCAGCAAGTACAGAAACAGCTTCGAAGAGCCAGAACCTCTCGTGCCCGACCTGGTGACTAAAATCGAATTTGACCTCCGCGATAAATGCCACTGCTTCCAAAAAGGACATCGGATTATGGTTCACATCCAAAGCACCTGGTTTCCTGTCATCGACCGCAATCCCCAGAAGTTCTGTGATATTTTCCACGCCAAGGAAGAAGACTTCCAGAAAGCGACACATAAAATCTATAGATCCAAAAAGTATCCATCACATATAAAACTCAAGATTTTGGAATAAGCCAAACCATCTTCCTTGACACAGATCTGCCAAGAACACTTTTGTAGGGAATAGACTTTAACCAAAATTTGACCAAGGTTTCTCTCTTTGGTATACGTGTTGTGGGAGGGAGACATGGAGTTATTTATCAACCGCCGTCAATGGTTAAAAACAAGCACACTCGCTTTTGTTGGTCTTATGGCAGGGACAGGCTTTATTGGTTGTAGAGAACAACCATCGGCTCCTTTGTCGGACTCTGAGGGGGACACCTTTATCAGGATCGACAGCAACGAAAGTCCCTATGGCATCTCAAAAGCAGCCCGGGAAGCCATCACCAGCTCGATGGGCCAGTCCAACCGCTATCCCCACCTCCATTATCCAGAGCTCGAAGAGCTCATTGCAGAACGGGAAAATGTTACCCCAGACCACATCATGCTGGGCGCCGGCTCTACCGAGATCATGACAACGCTCATTCATTTATCCAAGACAAAAGGTGAGATTTTGATTGCCGATCCCACCTATTTTGACTTTGTCTATTACGCCGTAAAATCAGATTGTCCTCTCAACAAAGTCCCTTTGAACGATAATTTTGAACACGATGTGGACGCCATGCAGAATCAGCTTCGTTCTCAGACCGCTCTGGTCTACATCTGCAATCCCAACAATCCCACAGGATCCATAACTCCCAAGGATAAGCTTTTTTCATTCTGTGATCAGGCTTCACAAAGAGCACTGGTCGTCGTGGATGAAGCTTATCATGAATATGTGGAAGATCCAGCCTACACATCTATGATCGAGCTGGTCAGAGAAGGAAAGAATGTTATCATAACCAGGACGTTTTCAAAAATATTCGGTCTGGCCGGTCTGCGCATCGGCTACGGCATGGCTCAACCGGAAACCATCAAAGAACTGAAAAAGATGGAGAGGAATTTCGCTTCGATTTCCTGGCTGAGTTTGAAGGCGGCTATTGCCAGCTATCAGGACAGGTCCTTCCTCCAGTATGTCAGAGAAAAGAACGAAGAAGTCAAGTTATATCTCTACGAAGAGCTGAAAAGGCTGGGCTATCCTCATGTGCTCTCACATACGAATTTTGTCTTATTCAAGACCAGCCAGGATGCGCTGACAATGGTCGAAGAATTCAAGAAACGCCATATCCTCGTTCGGGCATTTGAAATCAACCGTGACCATTGGATACGCGTCAGTCTCGGCACTTATGAAGAGATGGAGACGTTCGTCTCAGCCCTGGAAGAAATTTCATTCTAGTTTCCAGATCTCGTGAGGAGTTCGAGCTTCGGAAAAGAGTGCTTTGATTCCTGCAACGACCTCTGGATGTTGATCTGATATATCATTGGTCTCACCTATGTCAGTCCTTAAATCGTAGAGTTCGATGGGGCCGGAAGGACTGTGGCGTACCGCTTTCCAATAGCCCATGCGGATAGCCTGGTCAGTGGTCTTGTGTTCATGAAATTCCCAATACAAATATTCGTGAGGCTTCTGTTTTTTCCCGGTAATCTCAGGTAAAAACGAGATCCCATCCGTGTCTTCAGGTAAGGGAATCCCGGCTATCTCACAGACTGTTGGCAGAAAATCCCAGAAGGCAGAGACATGGCTCGAGGTGGAGCCAGGCTGAACCTTATGGGGCCAGCGCACGATCATCGGCACACGGATGCCCCCTTCATACAGGTCGCGTTTGATGCCTCGCAGCGGACCATTGGAGTCGAAGTAGCCAGGATCATGGCCTCCTTCCTTATGCGGGCCGTTGTCGCTTGAGAACATCACCACCGTATCCTCATCGATCCCCAGTTCTTTGAGTCTTCCGACCAGACGGCCGATATCCCGGTCCATTCGTGTCACCATCCCGGCAAAAACTGCCCGCGGCTCCTCCTGTGAAGCATAATGCTCGCCGACATATGGCGTTTCCGGATACCTCCCCCTGAACTCACTCAAGGAGTCTTCAGGCACCAACAACTCTGCATGAGGGATGGTGATTGCCCAGTAGAGGAAAAATGTGCGGTCTTTGTTCCTCTTCACAAACTCCAACGCTTTTTCCGTGATCAGATCATGGGAGTATTGTTCCCGCTGACCATCGGCATTGCCTTCGAGTACAACTCTTTTATCGTTGTGATACAAATACTCCGGATAGTAAAAATGCGCCCTGCCCTGATTGAGGTACCCGTACCATTCATCGATGCCCTTTTTCCAGGGTGCACCGGTCGTTTCTGCCACACCCAGGCTCCACTTGCCGAAGGCTCCTGTTGCGTATCCAGCTTTTTTGAGAAGTTCTGCTGCCGTCACATCCTCGGGACGGAGTTCCAGGCAAGCGCCCCAGCCGTGGGGACCACCTCCCCAATTGCCCCGCACCCATGCATGTCCTGTGTGAAATCCTGTCATCAGCGAACAGCGTGCCGGTGCACAGACCGTGCTTCCCGAATAGTGATCTGTGAAGCGCATGCCTTCAGCCGCCATCCGGTCAAGATATGGGGTCTCGAATTTTTTCTGTCCGTAGCAGGAAAGGTCACCGTATCCCAGATCATCAGCCAGGATAAAAATGATGTTAGGTTTGCTCTTCTTTCCTGTTTTACAGGACAAATTGAGCCCGCTTACGCCACCTCCGGCCATAACGGCCAATGATCCATATCCAGCCCGTTTGAGAAATTCTCGTCTTTTCATGGTCTTTTGATTCTTCGCTTGAGCTTTTCAAATAAATTTTAGAAAAACGCCCCCTAATCCTTTTCTTTTGAAATCTGAATTTTCTGTTCCATGGAAAGAAATATCGAAAACCTGTAGCAATGCCTCTATGGATTTTTACTGCATCTGCTACGGTTAGCCGAGCAGTAAATCCTGGTCCCAGCCGTAGTGTTCAACCTTGATGCTCTCCCAGTTGCTGGTACCCAATCCGTAAACCTTATCTGCAGTCTCTACACAAAGCGGAGGAGGTGACAGCGGCCAATCTTCTCCTCTCATGGCTTTCCGTTTCTCCATGATGATCCGCAGACAGACTGTTTCCACAGCCACGGGATCTGTCCCTGCAATTAAACCGTTGTAGGGCCACTTGTAGCGGGGATCCGGCTGAGGTCCCTTATCACAGAGGGGATGAAGGGCATCGACAAGGACCAGTTTGGTCTTTCCTTTGACAAAAGGATAGTTCCAAATTTCCCCGAGCTTGGCGCTGTTTTCATCGTGATAGTTTCTAGGACTCCCAGAGTAAAGGATGTAAAGCTTCATGACCGTCCCGATTCCAGTCAACCAGTGGGCTTTGAGACCCGGGAGTCCGATCAGGGCTGTACAGGCTTTTGGCTTATCCGGACCTCCTTGGGCTCCAAGAATTTTCTCTTCAGGGATTCCGGCCTCGATGAGCGAACTTTTGACGGCATCCACGACTTCCTGGTGGGTGGGATTGAGATGGGGTGTAGGAACCAGCCCAATCGTATCTTCAGGTGTAACAAGGCTGAGCCAGGCATCCTTTGCAGTCGGCTTGCCTGTAAACTTGGTCAACGTCTCATCGAGCATGGCTTTCAAGACATCCGAGTTGACTGTGTTGTCAGAATCCATGGCGCCCTTGTCTCGGACAATTGTCACCAGACTTGAATCAGACGCCACTCCGCCTGTCGTCATCCCCCCTGCCTTGAGAAACTTCGATCCTATAAGAGATGCTCCGAGAGTTGTCCCAAGGGTTCCTCGAAGAAAATCTCTTCGTGTCACCGGCTTTTTCTCTTTTGCCATTCATACCTCCTTCTGAGTGATCTTCTAATTTATTTGTTCGAGTATTGTCCTCACCGTCTCCTGGATAGGACATTCAAAGACAAATGCTAAGGTATTTTCCTTCAATCTGTATCCCATCCAGCCATCCTCTAACGGAAAGACATTCACAACTTTTAGCGAAAAATCAGAGTGTTCAGGGGGAGGATGCTCGGCTAGATAGACTCTGTGGAAATGTACGAGTGCATTTTCTGCCCGCGTGGGATCTGCATAACCTAAATGAAGGACCTGGATGCGCTGCAGATCCCCTGAGGAATCCCTTTTTTCGTAGGGTGCGGAGACACCCTCAGAGGTGAGATCCAGTTCCAGCATGTTTTCATGCCCCAGGTAATAGAGCGAATTCAGTATCAGATGAGACCTGAAGAAACTGACCCTGTCTCTGCGAAGAATCCAATTTGGCTCGAAGGAAGCAGGAAGCTTGTCCATCAGATTTGGAGGGGAAGGATTCTTGCGGTCCTCGGTGATCAAACGGCCGAGTGTCAAAACAGCCTTTTTAGATTCAGATGTCTCTCGAGTCGCCATGACTCTGGCATAGACATTATCCGACCACAATCGCAGCAGCCCCTCGCCATATAGAACCTGTGGCCACTGCGAATCATCGATACTATGTTCCCCCCGAGAGGCTGGATTCAGCTTCACCGGTTCGCCGCCCCAATCCAAGGACAGCAAGCCAAAAGCATCATCCGATGCCTTCATGAAATACAGCTCCACAAGGATTTCCGGTTGATTCTGTGCTCTGTACTCATAGACTTCTAGGTAATCAAACTGGTAGCCGAGATACAGCTCTCCTGCCCCATCCATATATTCAAATATATTTTCAGCGGTCACGATTTGGGGTGAATCGGGTCCTGTCCACATCCC
>Ga0209427_10010856_pt1 | contig 10060 bp, 9 predicted proteins | sample DeeMarSWOR136_30_FD_187465 | JGI IMG/M metagenome (GOLD analysis project Ga0209427, IMG submission 187465) | Marine sediment microbial communities from White Oak River estuary, North Carolina - WOR-1-36_30 (SPAdes) (version 2) | ecosystem: Environmental > Aquatic > Marine > Intertidal zone >...
CGGCTTTCTTTCCAAGAACGTGCGCTGCATCGGCCGTGCAAAGCATTCCCCGCAGGTTCCACAAATCGTAACCGACAATGTGGTATTTCCCGTCCCAGAGGCACTCGCCGTCGGCAGGGGCGGTCGACAGCACCCCGGCAAACGGCGGGGCAGTCATGCGCCGTGCTTTCATCGTCCACCGCACGGCACGCAGCATCTGCGGGTACACACGCTCGAGAAACTTCCGGTCGCCGGTTATCCTGTAGTATTGCCACAGTGTCCAAACGGCCTGGCCGTTCGCGTCGAACTGGTTCTTCTGTGATTCGAATCTCCCGTCGTTGCGCTGGCGCACAAGGTAGAATTCGATTGCCTTGGCGGCCGAATCCATTAACCCGGCTTCTTCGAGTTCCATCACCTGATAGGCCCCATCGCGGATGTAGAATGTGTCGTAAAAATCCTCACCGCCGTGCACCTCGCCGTGGTCGTTGGCGATCAACTGACAAACGTGGGCCGCCCGCAGTGCTTCTGTGGCCTTTCGGCAGGGCACTTCTATCCCGGCCGCGCTATCAATCACTCCCTGCCAGTATTCCATCGTCCGCTTGAGCCACAAGCCTGCATCCTCACCGTCATACTTATCGGGTTCGTCGATGGCAAAGAATGTGTATCGGGCGACGCCCTCGGCCGACCCACCGGCTGCCAGCGACCACGACCACGAATACTTCCGGCCGGGGATCTTATTGCTCTTTGTTTCACTCTGTTCTTCCGGAGTTCTCGGCGCCTTCACCTGAACGTTGGGCCCGACTTCAACTTGTGCCTGGTCCCGCTCCTCGGAAGTATTGGTTGCCTTGACCCGAATCCAGACTAAAAAGTTCTCGCCCTCTGTCGGCCAGTCGAATGCCTTCCGCCAATCCTTGACGTCCGGCAGCGGTGTCGCCCAGTAGGCAATCTCATAGCGAACAGGCCCATCCACGGCCTCGACCAGGATAATAGGCATCCAGCCATGCATTGCCCGCTTGCTGTCTGCCCGTCTCAACGGCCTGCGATTGTCGCCGATGCGAACTTGTATCAGTGTTTTACCGGATAGTACAACCTCGTTATCCGGCGTGATTCGGCTGCCGTGAATGTAGTCTTTCAGGCCGACGACGTTCCAGTTGTTTGCGAAGTAGTCAAAACCTTCCGCCGTCGAAGCCTCCTCGTCTGCCGCTTGGGCTGTGGACCCCAGCAAAAAAACAAAGAAGGCCACAAACATTACTATGTATATTCTCACCATTCCTGCTCCTTCCGTTCTATTGTTTGTAGTGCTCTTGTTTCCCATACATCCGTGCTTTACTGTGCCGCTAAACCTGTTTTTACGTAGAATATCAATAACAGATAAGAAATCAAAATACAAAATTTCGGACACTCTTCGGCCGGGGTTGTGCAAGCGAGGAACACTTTTTACTCCCCGCATCTTTGGATATTCTCTTCCCGAGCAGTGTCAATCACGGCTATCAATAATCAATAATCCTTATTCGTTTATATGGCCTTTGGAAGCGCAGTGAAGTTTTTTCATTTTGCGCACTTTCTATTGATTATTTTATCTTCTTTGAACAAAGATAAGCCGCCGTAACGGCCCCCGGCACCCCGCCGATTTGAGTCGCCCAGCAGGAACCGATATAAAGATTTTTAATAGGTGTTTCAATCTTGAATCTCATCGTTTTTGTAAAGAATTTCTTCTTTGGATTCCAGCTCCAGGCGGAGCTGGCACCGTCTGTGTTGTGTGTATAACGCTCGTATGTCAGTGGAGTTGCTGCATCTTCACATTCCACGAAAGTCCTCAGGCCGGGGACAATCCTTTCACCCTTTTTTATCAAAGATTTTTTAACTTGTTCCTTGAGTTGACTGTATTTCTCTTTGTCCCCGCCTCCCCGGTTTTGCATCCAGCCGGAAGGCGAGAATGCCTGCAGCATCAGCGAAGATTTACCTTTCGGGGCCAGATCGGGATTCATTATGGAAGGTGAATAGAGAGTGATGGAAGTTTTTTCAAAAAGGCCTTTGTCGTTGATGTTATGTAAGTCTTTACCGGGTTTATCGTCACGATATTTTACATAGGGGACCTTCATGTATTTTCTTAACTCGTCATTTGAAATGCTTAATCCGAGATAAACCGTGAAAAAACCTTCGGATACGGAGGCTTTCCTGATCTTTTCTTGTAATTCTACGGGAATAAGTGACTTATTGTCAACAAGTTTAAGCAGGGTGTTCTTGTAATCGCATGCGGATATGATGTAGTCTGCGTCAAAAGTAACGTTATTGCTTGAAACCCCGACAGCCTTGCCGTTTTTTGTCAGTATTGTGTCCACGTATGAATTTAGCTTTAATTCTCCGCCTGATTTTTTAAAGTTGTCTGAAAGAATGTCGGCCCATGACTGCATGCCTCCGTACACAGTCCGGTAGTCGTCAAGCATGGTCATGGATCCGCCGACTATCCATGCTCCCATTTCAGGGTAACCAAGATCTGTTAATAGTCTGTAAAGTTTCGAGCCTTTATCAAAGAATCGGGCGGTAAATTCTCCGATGGTAATATATTTGTATCGTTTGGATATTTTCAGAAATTTTCTTACGCTGTTCAGAAAGGGGATTATGGCAAAGACAAAACGTAATCCGCTGTAAAGGTAGGGAATCGGCCTTTGTACAAACGGATGAATTGCATCGTACATTTCATCTACTTCGGAGAAATATTTCTCGAGTTTGTCCTTTTCGGAAGGGAACGCATTATAATACATCTCTTTGAAATCCTGATACGACTCTAAGATGGAATCGAAATCCTGTGATACGGAGCGTGACTTTTGTATCACGAAAGATATTTTGTCGAGCACCCCGATGTCCCTCATTGCCTTGAATATCGAAGAAGAGGATTCAAAGGAGAGCGTTCCACTTTCAAAATAGAAGCCTTTCCTGTAGAAGCCGGCTGTATATCCCCCCGGCTTGGAATGGGATTCGAATATTGTGACTTTATGCCCTCTTTTAGCGAGCAGATTGCCTGCGGTCAGGCCGCCGATGCCGGAACCGATTACAATGACTTTTTTCATCTTATGTTGTGTGAATTCCCACAAACTCCATTTTTATTTGTTAACAGGTATTACTCGTATAACCATACATGTCCTTCATAGGTTGTGACGCCAAACCGGTTTTAACGTAGAATATCAGCAAAATAATAAAAATCAAAATGCAAAATTGCTGATGCCTGATAGGAACACTTCTTTTAGCCCCCGGCACTGTCGTAAGTCAAAATCTGAAAAAAACCGAAAAACCATGCCTTCCACGATAGACAAAAATGCCCCGTTCTGCATAATTATGAATAGACTGTTTGACGACAAGTGCAGGTTTTGGTTTATTGAATTATTCCGCGTGTGCAACTTGTTGCACACCCTACGAGACTATTGAAAGAAATTATTATGAAAAGAATGGTTGGAAATATTAGTTTAATAATTGAAATGGTGATACCTGTAGGACTGTTATGGTCTTCATGGAGACTCTTAGAATTACACAGCCTATTTGTCTCATTATTTTTTGTTTTTCTTTACTTATTACTTATACCGCGTCATTTAAAAATTCTAAAGGTGGAACATGTTGCACACAAAGCTAGGGCGAAACTGGTTTTTCTGACCGGCTTATCTATTGCATTATGTTCGTCTTTAATATTTTATACAGGCGCATCACTGATAAGAATATATAGCGGAGGATTTTATGTGACTAAAGATGTAATTGAAGTTTCAAGAAGAGGGTGGGTATATTTTGGGTGCTTAAGTGAACAGTGTTGCATTTATCGGTTGAAATCTGAGATAGTGTTTTACACTATACTTCTAATAAGCCTTTGTTTACTCTATAAAGCCCGCTATTCGGCATCTCGTGAACAAGTAATTCATGTAAACGGTACTGGAAGTAAAGATTCACAATGATTAAACGAAGTAGGTTGAGGGTTCAAAATAAAATTTGCATACGCGGAATTTTAGAATTTCTTATTGCTGTTCGCTTTTTGTGATTTTGATGCGTTTTATTCTTCTCGCTTCAGCCGAAAAAATCGTAAATTTCAGGTCCTTGTAATCGAAACTTTCCCCGGTCTTGGGGATATAGCCTAAGTGCGAGAAGACAAACCCACCATTACAGTATTACCCGGTTCGCTTTCGCTGGCTTTGTTAATATCTGCACATACTGTACTCTAAGGACTAAAGCAATCTCCGGCAGGTGGTTTGCAATGCGTCGAGCTTGTTTTGGATAACATCCCAGATAATTTTTAGATTGACACCAAAATATTCGTGAATAAGGATGTTCCGCAAGGCTATAATTTTATGCCATTCTATTTCTGAAGATTTTTTCCTGACTTCGTCAGGCAGAATTCGTGCGGCCTCACCGATAATCTCAAGATTTCGGACAACAGCATCCTGGGTTTTTCTGTCGGCTTCAAAGGCCTTGTAGTCCATATCCTTAACGTATTCTCGAATAAAAGTTGTCGATTGGAGTATGTCGTCGAGTTGTTGTTTATAGTCCCTTGGCATAAATTACTTCCCTTTTAATAACTTCGTTAAGGCGGGGCTTGATGGTATCTGCTGTTACTAGGTCGACCTGTCTGCCGAACAGACTCTCCAGATAAAATTTCAAATCCATATAATGGTCAAATGTCGGCTCGGCAAGATCCACAAGAATGTCAACATCGCTTTCCCTGTCATGCTCATTCCGGGCCAGTGAGCCAAAGAGACCTATGGTTCGGACGGAAAAGTTCTGTTTTAATTCTTCTGCTCTCTGACTTAGCTGTTCCAGGATGCCTTTTTGTGTTAGCATTTGTTATTCCCTTTTTCGTCTCTTAGGTGGTTGGTAATCCGACTCTTATAAGTACGCTAAATGTTCTTATTATAATTATGAAAAGGATTAATCGCAAGTTACTCTTTATGCTGTTATCCCATTCGACTACTTCAATTTCACGATGTATGAATTTGTTTGATACAGCCTTGCTTAATTCATTGTAATGGCGTTTGTTATTGCTCTTCGCTTTTTGTGATTTTGATGCGTTTTATTCTTCGTGCTTCAGCCGAAACTATCGTAAATTTCAGGTCCTTGTAATCGAAACTTTCCCCGGTCTTGGGAATGTAGCCTAAGTGCGAGAAGACGAATCCGCCGAGGGTGTCATAATCCTCATCTTCCGGCAGATTCAATTCGAACTGGTCGTTAAGGTCGTCAACGTATGTTCTGGCGTCGGCCTCAATGGTATTTTGGTCAATTTTCTTTATCGGCTCGGCCGGCGTCTCTTCGTATTCATCCGTTATTTCGCCCACCAGCTCCTCGATAATATCCTCTAAAGTAACAATACCGGCCGTGCCGCCGTATTCGTCGAGAACCACCGCAATATGGAGCTTTTGGTTTTGAAATTCGTGCAGCAGCGTCCGCAGCGGCTTGGTCTCAGGCACAAAATAGGCCTCTCTCATTTTGTCCCGCAGCTTGAAATCGGCCGAATCTTTCCCAATTTCAGTGAGAAGGTCCTTGGCGTAAATCATGCCGATGATTTTATCAATATTCTCCTCATAGACCGGAACTCGCGTATGCCCTGCGCCGGAGATGGTATCCAGCACCGTCTGCAAATCGGAATTGACCTCCACCGCTGTAATATCGGTACGCGGGGTCATAATCTCATCGGCCGCTGTTTCATCTAATTCAAGCACGCTTTCAATCATCTCCTGCTCTTCCCTATCGACCACGCCATCCATCCTGTGCTGCTCGAGGTCGGTCAGGAATTCTTCCTGTTTTTCTTCCTGCTCCTCTTCGGGCGTGGTCTCGGCAACGCCGGCCAGCCGCCTTACAAAGCCGTCATACAACTGGAATATATAAAGAACCGGCCAGGACAAAGTCGCCGTCACTGTCAGCAGCCTGTACGTCCGGGACAGAATCTTTTCTCCGGCATATTTCGCCCACGCGTGAGGAATGGCTAAGCTGAATATGGAAAAGATCACCACTGCAACAATAAACGTAAGTAGGTAGTCGATGATTTGAGGCCCGTCTTTGTGCAGCCTGGTAATTACATCCAGCAAAACCAGCATCAGGACCATATTCAGGATGAGCCGATAAAGCGAGCAGGCCAGAATCAGTTTTTCACCGTTTTCCACAAGAGCGTCGGCCCGTTCTTCCTTATTGACTGCCTTGAATGCCTCGTGAAGTTTAGCGCGTGAAAATATTCTAAGCGCTATCGCGTTGACGGAAAAAAATAATGTCGCACCGGCCAGCACGCAAATCAGTAAAACAATCCAGCCAAGACTCAATTACTTTCCTTTCAAATCCTTTTTTCGAGCACCTCGTGTCATCTCTGTCGCTGCCTTCTTATGTTCTTGTGCTCTTATGCTCTTATTATATACCAAACCGTAGCCGAGTTCCTGTAAAATTTCGTCTTCGGTATCGTGCATTTTTTTTGCACCGGCCTTCGTGGCATCGTCAAATCCCATATTATGCAGCAGGCCGTGTGTTACATAAAGTGCCAGTTCCGCTTCCGTTGAATGCCCCCTGATTTTTGCCTCCTTGACGGCCCTTTCACCGTTAACGACCACCTCGAATATTTTACGGGTTCTCGTCCCGGGAACGCTTTTTTCTTGCTGTTTGTCAGCCCTGCGCTTGGTAAGAAGGTCCTGTCCGTCCGATAGGTTAAAACTCAGACAATCCGTAGTGACATCGCGGGATAGAAACTGTTTGTTTAACCTTTTTATTTCAGCATTATTTGCTATCGCAATACCGACCGTTGCTTTTGCGAGCTTGAAACGATTGCAGACGGTTTTAACCAGTTTCTTTAGCCCCGTAATATTAACGTCAGGACCATCGAAATTTGTGGCGATTTGGACGATTATATCTTGCTCTTGTTTGGCGGGGGCCATCATTATTTATTATTTTATTCTGCCGTTTTGCTCGGATTGGGATTGTTCATCTCCGCCTTCATCGGCTGCTTTAGGATATGCGATCCGCCCGTGATGGTGTGCCGCAAGTGTTTTCGATATACTTGCCTCTATCTGGCTTAATTCCCGAAGAGACAGTTCGCACTCGTCGAATTGCCCGTCCTGAAGCCGCTTCATAGCTACGTTATGCACGGCGGTTTCTATTTTTGTCGGGGTCAATTCTCCGGGCATGGACCTGACGGTACCTTCTGCCGTGTCGGCCAGCATTACAATGGCGGCTTCTTTTGTTCGTGGCTTTGGGCCAACGTATCTAAATTCACTTTCAGAAGGGGGAGAATGTTTGCCGTCTTTTTTCTTTTTGGCCTCACTGAAAAAGTATTCTACCAGAGTAGTGCCGTGATGTGTTTCGATGAATTGGCGAAGCACCGCAGGAAGGCTGTATTCCTTGGCCATTTCTATTCCGTCTTTAACGTGCCCCACGATAATCAACTGGCTCATCGCCGGCGATAGCTCACCATGCCGGCTCACCGAACCTATTTCGTTTTCCACGAAGTAGCCGGGCTTATTGATTTTTCCGATGTCGTGGTAATATGCCCCCACCCTGCACAAAAGGCCGTTACAACCGATTGACTCAGCGGCGGCCTCGGATATAGAGCCGACTAACAGGCTGTGGCTGAATGTGCCCGGTGCTTCCATCGCCAGTCTTTTCAACAATGGCTGGTTGGCGTCGCTGTAGTCCAACAGCGTCATGCTCGTTGCTATGCGAAAGGATTTTTCGATAAGCGGCAGTAAACCCTGAATGAGCACGCCGACCACAAGAGTAATACCCGCATGCAGGGCAGAGTCCCTTATGATTTTAGTGGAATTAAAGTTCTGGGATAAAATGTTCAGGGCGGCTGCTGTTATGAAAACTATTACCGCCGCCAGCGTGCTGACCTGGAGCAATTTAATTCTTGTACGGATTTCTTTCAGGCAAAAGCAGCAGGTAATTGCACCGGTGTTCATTATCAAAAACAGATAGAAGTTCGTCAGTTGGGATTCTATCGGCACCACGGCCAGACAGGCAAAAAGACAATAGAAGATGCTCATACCTATCGCGAAGCGCTGGTCATAAGCGATTGTCATTATAATCCCGGTTGTGACAGCGGTTCCGGTCGCCCAAAAGGTTTCCTTGGTTGACAGAATCCCGAGTTTGGTTGTGACTAATAATAAAATAAATAATCCGACCAGCACTAAACCTCTGGTGTGATTTGTAATTATTCGCTTTTGGAAGTGCTGAATATATAAAACACCAGCCAGGGAAATCAAGATCACTATAACAGCTATCGGTATCACCTCGTGATAGCTGGCTTGCGGGAGAGATAAAATAAGTGTGCAAAGGATTACGAAAAGCAGCCATATCAGGACTGAGATTAAAAAATCAGTATTAGCAAGCCGGCTTATTCGCGAAAAACGCTCTGCGGATATGTTCTTGCGAACCTGACTTCGTCGTGGATTTATTTTCTTCCAAAATCCCATCTATTTATCCTGAACGCAATAAGGGCTAATCAGTTTTTCCTCTTTTTTTATAAGCCTGCACAATTTTTTGAACGAGTCGATGCCGCACTATGTCCTTCTGATTTAATTCCACGTAGCCTATACCCTTGATTCGCCGAAGTGTTTCAATTGCCTCGATCATTCCACTTTTCAGTCCTGGTTCCAGATCTATTTGCGTTATATCGCCCGTTATTATCATTTTAGAGCCGTGCCCCAGTCTTGTCAGGACCATCAGCATCTGTAATGCCGAGGTGTTTTGGGCTTCGTCGCAGATTATAGCGGATTCGTTTAACGTCCGGCCGCGCATAAAGGCAAGTGGGATAATCTCTATAATATCCAACTCCATGAATTTCCTCATCTGAACAAAGTCCATCATATCTTCAAGGGCGTCGAACAAGGGTCGAAGATAAGGATTTACCTTTGCCTGCAAGTCGCCCGGCAGAAAACCGAGCTTTTCGCCCGCCTCGACGGCCGGTCGTGCGAGGACGATTCTCCTGATTTGCTTTTTCTTCAGCATTGAAACGGCAATTGCTACCGCCAGGTACGTTTTGCCGGTTCCGGCAGGCCCGATACAAAAGGTCAGGTCGTTGGCTAACATAGTTTCGATATACTTTTGCTGTCCGGTTGTGGAAGGCTCGATGGCTTTTTTATGCGAATAGACGCTGATGGTCTTGCCGTTTTCGAGTAATTGTTGTGAATCCTGGTTCTTAATGAAGGCGGTCACGTCCTCGGCGTTAAGTGGAGGATGTCTGATAAGCTGCTTTTGCATTTTGCCGACGATCTCGACTGCTTTTTTAACATTGTCATCTTTGCCTACTATCATTAACTTGCTTTGCCGGGCTGTAATTTGTACGCCGAGCGATTGGCGCAGAAGCCGAAGGTAGCTGTCGGCGGGGCCGAACAATTCAAGCTGCTTATCGATCGAATCTAATTGTATTGTTACTTCCAAAGCTCTGCTCTATCAAGAGCTCCACATAAAGAATAAATACGCCAGCGGCGCCGCCACCAGAGGCGAATCGACAATATCAAGAACGCCGCCGAAGCCGGGCACCTTATTTGCCGAATCTTTCTGTTCGGCATCTCGTTTTATCATAGACTCGGCCAGGTCGCCCATTTGACCTATAAAAGCAAAAACAAGGCCGAATATTATCGCCAGCCACCAAGCCATTATATCACAAATTATCGCAAAACCAAGAGCAACAATTATCGCCGCCGCGCAGGCACCGCCCATGCCTTCCCATGTTTTTCCAGGGCTGATTTTGGGCGAAAATTTGTGCCTTCCATATATGGTGCCGATCGAATAAGCACCTATGTCAGCGGATTTTACGACAAAAATAAACATAAGCAAAGGCCAGAGGCCGAACTCTATTCTAAGTGCTATACAGAAACCGCTAAAAAGCCCCAGGTAAATGATGGAAAAATAATTTGCTCCGCAGTTGGCTATAACGGCCGAGGTGCCGTAGCGTTTATATTGGTACAAAAGCAATGCCAGCAGGACAAAAGCCGCTAAAAGACTTAAATATGTTCCCGGTGGATATTCCAGCCGAAGGGCTGGCGCCATAAACCGGATCTGTCTCACTTGTTATGCCAACATCATCACCATCATCCAATCCGGCAGGACGGCTGGAAATTTC
>Ga0209427_10010857_pt1 | contig 10060 bp, 6 predicted proteins | sample DeeMarSWOR136_30_FD_187465 | JGI IMG/M metagenome (GOLD analysis project Ga0209427, IMG submission 187465) | Marine sediment microbial communities from White Oak River estuary, North Carolina - WOR-1-36_30 (SPAdes) (version 2) | ecosystem: Environmental > Aquatic > Marine > Intertidal zone >...
AAGTGACTCCAAACCTCATGGTGATACCAGAATGGGAGCCCATCCCGGCCTGGCTGAAATGCCATATCATTAAGGTCGACCCGGGCCCAGCATTTGGTACCGGCCAGCATCCCACCACAAGAATGTGCCTAATATCAATGGAGAAGCCTTCTTTCAAAGATCCGTGGACCATGCTTGACATTGGAACCGGAAGCGGCATCCTTGCCATATACGGCGTCAAGCTTGGGGCAATGAGGGTCGTGGCGATTGATATTGACCCGGAGGCTATCGTCTGGGCAAAAAGGAATATTGAAATGAACAGCCTGCCGGTTGAGATCGAACTTTCTTCCAGGCCTCTCGCAGAATGGGAAGAGAACTTCTCTCTTGTCACGGCCAACCTTATTCTTGGTATTATACTTGATCTTTCACCCCATTTCACGAGGATTTTGAAACCTGATGGGCGACTTATACTCTCGGGCATACTTAGGGAACAGATCAGCGAGGTAGAGGAAAGACTTCATGAATACAGGTTATATATGGAGGATGCGATCTTCCAGGAAGAGTGGGCCTGTCTTATTGTAAAACGATAGGTATTAACCACAGAGCCACACGGAAACGCCAAGAAAGACAGAGGCAAGATAATGAGACGTTTTTTTGTGGAAGAGATAAAAGAGAGAGACGGTTACGTTGTTATTACCGGCCCCGAAGCCAGGCACATATCCAGGGTCCTAAGGATGAAGAGAGGGGATCATTTTATTCTGATGGACAGGAAAGGGGCTCGCTTTGAAGCGGTGATAGGATCTTCCGGGCCAAAGGAAGTCCGTGTAAGGCTGGCAGGAATCCTGCCCATACCCACTTCTCCCCCTTTAGATATTATTCTATGCCAGGCCCTGTTAAAGTCCCGGGCTATGGATTATCTGATTGAAAAGAGTTCCGAGTTGGGCGTAAATGAGATAATTCCTTTCTTTTCCGAAAGGACGGTAATAAGAGATGTCCGATACAGTTCAGAGGGTAGGGCAAGGCGCTGGCGGGAAATCGCACAAGGCGCTGCAAAGCAGTCCGACAGGATAAAACCGGCCGAAATATATCTGCCGGTCTCATTCAGGGAAGTATGCGAGAGGTATCAAAATGATGATACTATGAAGGTGATTCTGTGGGAGAGAGAGGAATCGACAGACCTCAAGAGACTGTTGAGGGCTCATCCATCATCTGCCAGGTTTATTGGTATTGTAGGACCGGAGGGAGGTTTTACGAGTACGGAGATTGACATGGCCGGTAAGGCGGGATTCATACCTGTTTCGATTGGTAGGAGGATCTTAAGGGCGGAGACAGCGGCAGTAACACTAGTTGCTATTGTCCAGTATGAATGGGGGGATCTTGGCAGGAATAATATTTAATATCGGCCTTAATTTGGATAGAATTGACGTTTTCAGATTATTTTTGTAATATAAGGTATATTTAAGTAAGGGGAGAAGTACCTGGCATTTTGGATTAATATCTTTGAATCAATAAGCAATCTTTTATCATGAGGTTAAGCCATGACCACCCCAAACATCCAGGAAAGGGCCGTTGAGGCGATAATAATCCTAAATGCAGCCCTCACCAATTTACGCCTCTATCCCCCCACAAGCGCCATGATAGGCAATTCTGTCAACAGTGCTTATTCTATCCTGCAGGCAGTTATCGAGCAGGAAGATTCAATGGTATTTGCCGAGTCAGAGAGAAATCTTATCATCTCGGGACAGCCGCTGGATGAAAAGGATCAGAAAAAACCACAGGTGGCCGCATTTATCCAGCTTATGCTTAAACAAGGGATCAAGAGCATCTCTTTCGAAAAAGGCCTGGAAAAACCCGATATCCTGGGCTTTCTCGAGGTTATAAGCAAGAAACCCGAGGATCTGAGAAAGGAGGGCGGTATACAGAAGGCGCTGTCTGCCAAAGGCACGAAGAATATACTCCTGGATCAGAAGCTCTATGTCGCCATGGATAAAGACCAGCGGATAGTAGCGGCCAAGGAAATAAAAGACACGGAGCCTCCCGGCGAGGAGGAACGCCGTTCCGGAGAGGATCGACGAAAGAATGACGGGCTGGATTATCTCGCAAAAGGTGGTGAGGAGAGACGCAATCAGGAACAGAGGGAGAAACATCTTCTGGAGATCAAAAACGGGATCAACAGCATATTAAAGGGCGAGGATAAGGCATTTGCGGACAGGCAGGTTATGCAGGCCTTGCCCCCCACTGTCCTGGATCTGATGTCACATGGAAAGGAAAAGGTTGCGGAGGCCATAGTCAATAGACTAGGGAAAGGGCTGTTAAATGAAAAAGAGGAGATTCGCGCAGAACTGGCTGCCGCTCTGGCGCGCATCGGCATAAGGTTTGTTCAAGATAAGCGCATGGATGAGATGGTCAAGGCCTCACGAAATCTGACAGAATGGATCAAATTTGAGACCGAAATGCCTCCGGCTTATAAGCATATCTCCGATCAGTTAAAAAGCACATCACAATATTTAATCTTAAATCACAGGTTTAGCGAGGCAAAAAAAGTTCTGGAGCCGTTCTATCTGATCCATTCCGGTAAGATAGAAAAGAACGAGCACATCCACGCACTATCAGGGAGTGTCTTGAACGCTATCGCGTCAGACGAGGCCCTGGAGCTTCTGCTCCATGAGACTCAGGCAGGCGGAAAAGGGCCCGCGGCGAAGGCGGTTGTTGATATACTAATCATGCTGGGTTCAGGCTCAGCGGCTGCCAAAGAGGCGCTGGAAAAGGTTAAAAAAGGCAGGGCCGCAGAGGCAAAGGCTGGCCCCCCTGAGAAAAGGGAGGCAGTGACTGGCAAGACCATAGAAGAAACGGCGCCAGCCGATGATGAATTTTCCAATCAGATGAGGCTGGTGGATCAGCATGTGGAAAAGAATGATACAGGGGCGGCTACCAAACTGCTGTTTGATATGATTGTTAAATACTCCAAGGAGAAAGACTTTGAAAAGGCCGATACCTTAAGGGATAGGCTTATGGAGGTTAATCCTATGGCCTTAAGTGAGATCGTAAAGGCCGGTGAGATAATCGATGAGGCAAAGAGCGCGTCCATTGATCAGGATCATCTGGAAACATGGGCGGCGCTATATAAAACCCTAACTCAGGAAGAGACCACCACGCTATTCTTTGCAATGAAACCAGCCAAGCTTGATGCCAAGCATTATATCTTCCGACAGGGGGAACGGGATTCCAGGCTCTATTTTATTAGTAAGGGTCAACTACATTTAGTCTTTAATCAGGGAGATGAAGAGATCCTTATAAAGGAATTAAACCCAGGCGATGTCATGGGCGAGGAAACCTTCTTCAATTTGACCCTGTGTACATCCTCCGCCATGACCGTTTCTGAAGTTGAACTATATTTCCTGGAAAACGATATACTGACTAAATGGGAAAAGAGGTCCTTGGGCATTGAGTCTAAACTCCGTGATTACTGTCTGAAATTACCTAAGATAAGTAATCTGCTGAAGGAGAAAGGCCTGGAACGCAGGTCATATAAGCGGGTAGAAGTAACAAGCAAGGTATCGATCCAGCCTTTAGATGCATCTGATAGTCCTGCCGGCCAATCCGTTATGGGAACACTTGCGGATATCTCGCAGGGAGGTCTATCCTTCTATATAAAGATCCCCAAGGAGAATATCCATAAGATGTTTATGGACCAGAGGCTGAATATGAAATTTACCCTTATGACTGAGGGTTCCCAGCATAAGATCGATCAAAACGGATCTGTGGTCGCGGCTATCAGCCATTTTTATGAATATTCCATTCATGTCAGAATAGATAAGATCCTGGATGAGGGACTGATCGAAGGCATCCAGACTGCTCCAGGTTCCGGAGAAGAATCAATTGAAATATTCATTGATTCCTCCGGATGACCTTTTTTTACAAAAAATATACGCCGAATTATCTCTCCTCACATTACGGGATTGATCTATTTCCCGATGAAAAACAGCCTTACTAATCCAGGTTTTGCCGGTCTTTGAAAGACGACATCTCAAATTAGATTGCACCTTGGTTTAGCAGTAGTATGATTTTTAAGGGTTTACGCCACATGATTATGTAATAATACTGAGTTATCATAGAAAAATAGCCAATCAAACCCTTAAAAATCAGACCACAGGCAACGCAAAGATTAGATGTCGTCTTGAAAAGACCGGCAAAACCGGAAGACCCCACAGACGGGCGACACAAACCAGGTCACGACTGATCCTCTCAAGACGATATCTGTGGGCTTTATTGCCGATGGTCTTATTTTTAGGCTTTGATAAGCCCTTTCCGGTTCGTAACCGAATATTTTGCCATAACTTCGGGGAGTAAACCCTAAAAATAAGACCATTGCCGTGCTTGGTCGGAGTCTTCTCTTGAGATATCGTCTTTCGAGGAACAGCCGCGACCTGTGATAGCCCGCCTGTCGCAGATGCCACTTGCGGTTTTGACATCCTTATTCCGATTCCTTGCAGATTATTTCTTTCGCTCTGAAAAAAGGGTACCATCGTTCATATGGTTTATATCCCGTGCTGAGCTTATATGTTGACTTCCATGGGATGAAGAAATAATAATAAAATCCTTTATCATTCCCCGACCTCGGTCCTATAGGCCGTAGGGAATGTGTTATAATAAGATTATTCTATAAAAAGGCAGGGAATGATGGTCCTGTGATTAAGATGTCCGATAAATATCTCCTCAAATTTGACAGAAAACACATTTGGCATCCCTATACATCCATGAAGAATCCATTGCCCGTTTATCCTGTGGCGTCCGCGAAGGGAGTTCGCATAACCCTCGAAGACGGGCGTGAACTGATAGACGGGATGTCATCATGGTGGGCGGCCATCCACGGGTATAATAATCCTGAACTGAACGAGGCCATATATACCCAGACAGAGGAAATGGCGCATGTCATGTTCGGTGGTCTGACACATAGACCGGCTGTTGAGCTTGCCGGGCTCTTGATTGATATTACCCCTGAGCCCCTAGAAAAGGTATTTTTCAGCGATTCGGGTTCAGTTTCGGTTGAGGTTGCTATCAAGATGGCGGTTCAATACTGGGCCGCGAGGGGCTATGAGAGAAAGAAGAGGCTTCTTACCATCAGGTCCGGATATCACGGGGACACGTTAGGGGCTATGTCCGTGTCTGAGAACGCGATCGGGATGCACCATCTTTTCGGAGATATCCTGGCAAAACAATATTTTGCAGACCCACCCAGATGCGGGTATAACGATAAATGGAATGAGGAGGATATTGACAGCCTGAAGACCATATTGATGAAACACAATGAAGAGATAGCGGCCATTATAATGGAACCAATAGTTCAGGGGGCAGGTGGCATGCGCTTCTATTCACCTCGGTATCTGAAGCGCGCGAGGGAGTTATCTAATGAGTTTAATGCACTTTTAATCCTTGACGAGATTGCAACGGGTTTTGGCCGCACTGGCTCAATGTTCGCATGCGAAAAGGCCGGTGTCTCTCCCGATATCATGTGTGTGGGAAAGGCGCTTACCGGAGGCTATATGAGCCTGGCTGCCACATTGACAACCAAAGAGGTAAGTAACGGTATCTCATCGGGCGAGGCGAGTAATTTTATGCATGGGCCAACCTTCATGGCGAATCCGCTTGCATGTTCAGTTGCGGCTGCCAGTATCAGGCTATTATTGTCTTCTCCCTGGAAAGAGAGGGTAGGCGTTATTGAGGGACACCTGAAAAAGGAACTTGAGGCATGTAGAAACTTACCAAATGTCCATGATGTCAGGGTGCTGGGTGCTATCGGCGTTGTAGAGATGATGGAGCCTTTTGATGTGGCGAGCATCCAGGAGAAGTTAGTAAATAAAGGGGTATGGCTAAGGCCATTTGGGAGGCTTGTCTATACAATGCCTCCTTATATTATCAGTGAGGAAGACCTGAACCAAATAATAACCGCAATGATTGCGGTTATTAAGGAGGCAGGGAAGGAATAAACTCGTTGAAAAAGGATACATTCATAGAAGACAAGCTGGGATTCAGGTTGTCGCAGAACCTGTATCGAAGATTAAAGATTATCAGGCCTCTTTCAGGCATGGAGGTGGAGGTCGAAGGCAGAAGGATGCTGAATTTTTGTTCAAACGACTATCTGGGACTCTCGATGCATCCATTGCTTGAAGAGAGGGCAATAGAGTACCTGCAAAGATACGGCTCCGGGTCCACCGCCTCAAGACTGGTATGCGGTAATTACGATTGTTTTGCAAAGGTGGAAGAGAGGATTGCGGGACTCACTGAATACGAAAGCGCCCTGATCTTTAACTCGGGTTTTCAGGCAAACGTCTCATTACTGCCAGCGCTTGCCGACCGGGACACATTGATATTGTCTGACAGATTGAATCATAACAGCATTATACAGGGCGCTTTGCTTTCCAGATGTCGTATTAAACGTTTTCGTCATAATGACATGAATCACCTGGAGGAACTCTTAAGGGAAAACAGGGATAATGGAGGTTCGCGCGCCCTTGTTGTCACAGAATCGGTATTCAGCATGGATGGTGATCAAAGCGATATTGACACACTCATCAGATTAAACGAGGAATACGGCACAGTCCTGATCGTGGATGAGGCCCATGGTACAGGAGTTCTGGGTAAAAAAGGAATGGGCCTGACATCTGGTAAGGATGTGGATATTGTTATGGGTACCATGGGCAAGGCGTGCGGTTCTTTCGGAGCCTATATCGCCTCCTCGGCAAAAATGAGGGAATATTTAATAAATTTCTGCTACGGATTGATATATTCAACGGCCTTACCACCATCAGTGATAGGTTCTATGGATGCTGCTCTAGAATTGGTACCTACCATGGATAAAGAACGCCATGACCTGCTCAGAAAGGCGTCAATTTTTAGATCATCCCTTAACGAATTGGGCTATGATACCGGCAAATCGACCACGCAGATAATCCCCGTAATCATAGGGGATGAAAGAGATGCCATGGATCTTTCAAAATGGCTTGAAGACAATAATATACTCACGATGACATTCCGATATCCCACGGTGGCACAAGGGGAATCGAGAATTCGTCTATCCCTTTCTGCGGCACACACACAGGAACATCTGGAGCGGGTCATCGATCTTTTAAAAAGATGGCGGGATAAAATGCGTTAGGTGCTGGATGCTGGATACTGGGTGTAGAATCTGAAATTTTTTATCTAGTGTCTAATATCCAGTATCTTGGATTTTTATCCAGAATCAAGTATCCAGTATCGCCTTGCATGAGGTCTATTTAATTACATCTTTAATCGATTAGAAGAGTCTTCTAACTTGAATGAACGATAATAAAATCAAATTCCCGACTCGCCTTTTTGTTACGGGCACAGATACAGGGGTAGGCAAAACGGTAATATCCGCGATCCTGATGGCCGGTCTGCGTGGCATGTACTGGAAACCTATCCAGAGCGGGCTCGATGAGATAACCGACACGGAATGGGTCCGGGAAAAAACAGGATTGAGCCACAATCATTTTTATCCGGAGACATATAGGCTAACGCTTCCCCTTTCTCCCCATGCATCCGCCCTGCATGAAGGCCTGAGGATCGATCTGGGACTTTTTCAAATACCGGAAGTTAAGGAATCGGGACATCTTATTATTGAAGGCGCCGGGGGAGTCATGGTCCCGTTGAATGAGCTTCATTTAATGACGGATCTGATTAAAAAGCTGGATTCGCCGGTACTGATTGTCTCACCCAATTCCTTAGGCACTATCAACCATACGCTGCTCTCACTGGAGAAGTTGCGAAGAGAGGGACTGGAGGTAGTCGGGGTAGTAATGAATGGGCCGAAGAATTCAATAAATCGCAAGGCGATTGAGCATTACGGCGGAATAGATGTCCTAGCTGAAATCGAATATATGCCCATGATTGATCCGAAGAGCCTTGCGCAATGTTTTAAAGAGCATTTTATTGAGAAATGAATGATTCTCAGGCCTCATTTAACCCTGATATTCGGTTTTAGGTATCACAACCAGTTTATAGACAGAAAATGGATAAAAGATATTTCGTTTCACTTGCGGAAGAGATTATAGAAGGTAAGATCCATGATAATTATATCTATAAGGATATCTTATCAATCCCTGATAATGATATGCCCGGTGTTACCCATGGAGCTGAAATAATAAGGGATTTCTATCTCGGAAGAGAGATCCATCTCTGCACGATCTGTAACGGTAAATCAGGCAGGTGTTCAGAGGACTGCAAATTCTGCTCCCAGTCGGCATTCTACAGGACAGTTGCCCCCACATATCCCCTGATGGAGAAAGATGGGCTTCAAAAGGGGGGGATCTATGCCTGTGCAACTCCCATAAACAACTACTCAATCGTTACGACGGGCAAAAGGCTCCCATCCAGGGAAGTTAAGGTCGTTGCAGAGGCTATGGAGGGGCTTGATGGAGGAAAAATTAAAAGGTGTGTCTCGCTGGGGATCCTTGAGCAGGAGGACCTTGATCTCCTAAAAAAGGCGGGGATAGACAGATACCACCATAACCTGGAGGCGTGTGAAGGCTATTTCCCTCAAGTCTGCTCGACACATACGTATCAGGAACGTGTTAATACCATCCTTTCAGCACAAGGTATTGGATTGGAGATTTGCTCGGGCGGGATATTCGGCATAGGGGAAACCGATGAACACATACTTGAGCTGGCTATTTCGTTAAGGAACCTTAATGTCGATTCCATCCCGATCAATTTCCTTGTGCCTATAAAGGGAACGCCATTTGGGCAAATGAATAATCTCACTCCACAGAGATGTCTGAAGATTATTGCCTTTTTCAGATATTTCCTTCCTGACAAGGAGATAATCGTCTGCGGTGGGAGGATGCAAAATCTGGGTGAATTGCACGATATGATATTTTCCTCAGGGGCAAGCGGCATAATGACAGGCAATTATCTGACAACGGAGGGGAGGTCACTGGATAATGACCTTAGGATGATAGAAAAATTAGGTTTTTCCACAAGACCTAAGTAAGGTTCATGCCTTAACAGGTTCAGTATTCTCTTCCCTCAATGCTGGAATAGATATCACAATAGCGGCTATGAACCAGAACGGCTCCATTATTCTCACAATTATGAATGTGTTTGCCCCGATGGCATGAAATAAAAGGCCTGTAAAACCGGCGATGAAACCTATCGCGATACCTTCTTCAAATGGATCAATTGACTTTTTTAATATGTCATATGTCTGTCCGTAAATCATAGTTATCAAAAAGAGGAATGAAATCAGTCCGAGGAATCCGGTCTCGGTAATTACCCTCAAATATTGCGCATCCACGAATCTGTATCCGGTCACCCCGTAGCCCAGTATCGGATGATTTATCCAATCCTTGGACGCGATCTTCCAGCTTGTTACGCGTGCTGATGTGGATGTATCCAGCTTTACACCTCCTATCTCCACCACGTCCGTGCGATTTTGACCCTGGGTAAACGTGTAAGATATCCTATCCCTGGCTATCTCCGGCGTTATGAAGGGAAGGCTCAGACATATCAGGACGATTGCCGCCAGCACCCATCTCCTTTTTCTGGAAAGATAGACAAACACAAACAGGGATGGAATGGCTGCCATATAGGATGTTCTGGATTGGGTGTAGAACAACGGGATAATAAAAAGGATTATCAGTAAGGCGTAAATGGCCTGATATCTAAAAGAAGGGCTGGTAAGGAACAGACCGAGGGTTATGGATATCATAAAGACCAGGTACCCTCCGAGAGTGTTAGGTTCTCCGGATGTGCCCTCAAAAGGGGCGGTAACCCTTCCCCCCAGCGGGATCTGAGATATTCCTATGAAGGAGACGATCGCGCATGTTATTAGCATAGCCCAGAGATAATTTTTTGCCTGTCTTTTATTTTCCAGAAGATTGACGGCCATAAAATAGATGATCACGTACTCAAAATATTTCAGTACGAAAAAAAAACCTGTCTTCAAGTCAACCCTTCCGAATAATGACCCGAATAGTGTGGAACTGAGGCATATTATTAGATAATAGGCGATCGGCTTGTTCAGCGGTGTTCTGAGGAACATCCCCAGTTCCTTGTTGATAGA
>Ga0209427_10010859_pt1 | contig 10059 bp, 15 predicted proteins | sample DeeMarSWOR136_30_FD_187465 | JGI IMG/M metagenome (GOLD analysis project Ga0209427, IMG submission 187465) | Marine sediment microbial communities from White Oak River estuary, North Carolina - WOR-1-36_30 (SPAdes) (version 2) | ecosystem: Environmental > Aquatic > Marine > Intertidal zone >...
CGCTCGTCGCGCGTGGTAGGGAAACCCACATTACGGAACTGCTCGATGGCCTCGTTCCGGAGATCCTGCAGCCACTGAGGCACGCCGGACCCGCCGTTAGCTGAGAACGCCTCAAAATCCGACAGGTACGTATCCTTCAAATCCGGTGCTTTCGTCATCGTCGTCCTCAAACCACTCCGACCGGTTCCTTGATCCAGTCGTAACCCTTTGACTCCAGCTCTTGAGCTAGCTCCTTGCTGCCCGACTTCGCGATCCTGCCGCGCGCCAACACATGCACGAAATCGGGGACGATGAAGTTGAGCAGCCGCTGATAGTGGGTCACTACCAGAGTCGCATTGTCGGGGCGACGCAATCTGTTCACAGCCTCAGCCACGGCCTTCAGGGCGTCGATGTCCAGCCCCGAGTCGGTTTCGTCCAGCACCGCAAGCTTTGGCTCTAGCACTGCCATCTGCAGGATCTCGTTACGCTTCTTCTCGCCCCCGGAGAAACCGTGGTTGACCGGCCGCTCCATAAGGCTATCCGTCCAACCGATCACGTCGAGCTTCTCCTCAAGCAGCTCCATGAAATCGATCGGGTCGAGTTCCTCGAGATCTTGGCATCTGCGTTTGGCATTCACGGCAGCACGCAGGAAGTAGGCGTTCGTGATTCCATGTATTTCGACCGGGTACTGGAACGCCATAAACACACCGGCGCAAGCCCGCTCCTCCGGTTCGAGCTCAAGGAGATTGCGTCCCTCATAGACAACGCTCCCTCCCGTCACTTCGTATGCCGGGTGCCCGGCCAGCACCTGCGCCAGAGTGCTCTTGCCGGAACCGTTGGGCCCCATGATCGCATGCACTTCACCGGCGTTGATTGTCAGATCGATGCCCTTTAAGATCTCCACTCCGTCGACACCGGCACGCAGACTCTTTATTTCAAGCATTGCTTTCATCCCTGGCTCACGAATCTCACTGCTGTAACGTTGACTTGCCATCCAACCCTTCTTCCACACTCACCCAACGCTGCCCTCAAGACTGATACCGAGGAGGTTCTGCGCCTCCACCGCGAACTCCATCGGCAGCTCCCGAAACACCTCTTTGCAGAATCCGTTGACGATCATCGAGACTGCATCCTCGGCCGAAATACCGCGTTGCTGGCAGTAGAAGATCTGGTCTTCTCCAATCTTCGACGTGGTGGCTTCGTGTTCCATTATCGCCGAGCTATTACGTACATCGATGTACGGAAACGTATGAGCACCGCATTTGTCGCCGATGAGCATCGAATCACACTGCGAGAAATTCCGTGCTCCCTGTGCGTTCTTCATGATCTTGACCTGCCCACGATAGGTGTTCTGGCTCTTGCCCGCCGAGATGCCCTTGGACACGATCGTGCTCTTGGTGTTCTTTCCTATATGAATCATCTTCGTACCGGTATCGGCCTGCTGACGGTTGTTGGTCACGGCCACCGAGTAGAATTCACCGATGCTGTTGTCGCCCGTCAGGAGACAGCTCGGGTATTTCCACGTAATCGCCGATCCGGTTTCGACCTGAGTCCACGATATCTTCGAATTCTTGCCGCGACAATCACCGCGCTTCGTCACAAAATTGTAGATCCCACCTTTGCCGTCTTCATCGCCCGGGTACCAGTTCTGAACAGTGGAGTACTTGATCTCTGCATCCCGTAGTGCCACCAGTTCGACAACGGCTGCGTGCAGTTGGTTTTCGTCCCGCATCGGTGCAGAGCAGCCTTCGAGGTAGCTCACGTAGGCACCCTCGTCAGCAATGATCAAGGTGCGTTCGAACTGACCCGTGGACGCTGCGTTGATTCGGAAATAGGTGGAGAGTTCCATTGGGCAACGGACCCCCTCCGGCACATAGACAAACGATCCGTCCGTAAAGACGGCCGAGTTGAGAGCAGCAAAGAAGTTGTCAGTGGCAGGTACTACCGAACCAAGGTACTTGCGTACAAGCTCCGGATGTTCCCTCACAGCCTCCGAGAACGGCAGGAAGATGACACCGTGCTCCGCCAACTTCTCCTTGAAAGTCGTTGCCACGGATACACTGTCGAATACCGCGTCGACGGCAACACCGGCAAGCCGCTTCTGCTCTTCAAGTGGGATCCCCAGCTTGCTGAAGGTCTCCAGCACCTTGGGATCCACTTCGTCGAGGCTATTGTGCTTCTCCTGCCTCTTCGGCGCCGCGTAATAATGAATTGCCTGATAGTCGACCGGATCGTACCTGACGTTGGCCCACGTCGGCTCCTTCATTTTGAGCCAGTTGCGATACGCATTGAGCCTCCACTCCAGCAGCCAGTTGGGCTCACCCTTCTTACCTGAGATCATCCGAATGATGGCCTCGCTCAAACCAGCCGGAACGAGATCCGATTCGACCTCTGTGAACCAGCCGTATTTGTAGGGCTGGGTTACCTGCTGTTCTACGCTACTACTCATGCGCTCTCCTGCCGCGGCCGATCAGCCGCGCTCTCCGAACCTGAGGTCATCATAGGCTCCCCACGGATGGAGTACTGACATGAATTGCACCCCTCGGGAATGTAGGAGTCGCGCTTCACTTCGCTCGCCAGGATCTCCCGCAGGAAATCCGCCTCGGCAGCACATATCTCGGGGAACTGCTCCGCTGCGGCCCGTACCGCGCAGTTGTGTTGTGCCAGCTTGACTGTTCCAGCCTCCTCAGACCACACCGCCATGTACCCTTGCTGCGAAAGCAGCCGCGCCACTGCCTCTACCTTCTGCTGCAACGTCGCCTCGCCCAGCTCCGTTCGCAGTTGCTCTGCCTGAGTCCGGAACCGATCAGCAAACATCTGGCGAACAGCCTCCCGGCCGCTGGTCCGGGCGACGAACGAGAGGACATCGGTTAGCGCCTGCCCGTATTGCTTGGGAAAGACTGCTTCCCCGTCTTCGCTGAGTCGGTAGGTGTAGGTGGGGGCGCCGGTACCGCGCTGCTCGCGCCCATATACCACCAACCCCTCTGCTTCGAGTTCCTTGAGATGACGTCGAATGGCGTTCGTGGTAACACCGAAGACATCGGCCAGTTCCCTGGCCGTCGCCGGCTGCGCTCTCTTCAGTTCGATCAATATGTCCCCGCGCAGGCCCTTGTGCCCCGCCAGTCCAGGAGTCATGGAGTTCATAAGGGTCGAATGCTAACCACGAGCACATCATTTCGCAACTAATTCAACGATTTTGTTTGCGAATTCTCCGGATCGGTAGCGTAGCCCTTGACATATGTACCAGAAGTTGCTATCCATATTGCAGATTAGTTTGTGACACAGACTAATATGCCGCACACAGCAATTTGCATCGGCAGAAGTCCGTGAGATACCCGGGAGGCAACCGTGACACAAACGACTGACCTCAGACAACTCGAAAGAAAGGCATGGACGTCGTTCCACCAGGATGGGCTGGTTGATGCCTTTCTGGGACTACTGCTGATCGCCGGCTTTCTCGGTTACGTGGGCGACGACGTTTGGCGCATTGTGAGCCCCATCCTGCAGCTGTCGTGCGCAGGTTTCCTTATCGTGGCCAAGAAGCTGATCACGGTTCCGCGAATGGGGCTCGTCAAGTTCGGACCTGAACGCAGGGCCCGTAGAAGGAAGACGGTACTCATAGCATCGTTCGCGGTGTTCGCGACCGTAGCGCTTCTAGTGCTAACGCTGACGGGTAGGGCCGGCTGGATCAGCGATAACCACACGGCGTTCTCGATCCTGTTGGGCCTGGGGATTGCCCTGGTATTTGGCTTCTTCGCCTACATGCAGGACTTCAAACGTCTCTATTTGCTCGGTACCGTCTTCGCAGCCGCGATAATGTTCGCCGAGTTGTCTGGCAACCGCATTCCGATATTGGTCGGAGGCGTATTGGCAACCACTTCCGGTCTACTGCTACTCACGAGATTCATGCGCCGGTACCCGATTCCGAGTGGGACACAGTTGCACAGCAACGGGTAACGCCAGCATCGCCGAAGGTCCAGTGATGCGGAATGCCTTTTGTACAGTCTTGGGACACCATACCCGCGCGTCGCGCAGCTGCCTGTGGCCCCTGCAACACGCCGGAATGGAGGCAGTGCCGATTATGGCACTCGGATGCCGGCTCATAGCCCAATTCGTGGAGACATATCCAGCACTTGCAACCGAGGTTGCCCTTCATGGAAACTGGTGAAAAGGACGACGTTAGCTTCGAGTCCCTCGGCAGCATCGACCGACTGATTCATGAGCCGGCGCGGCTCATGATAATGGCATACTTATACGTTGTGGACCGGGCCGATTTCCTGTTCCTAGTGCGGCAGACCGGCCTGACACTCGGGAACCTTTCATCACACATGAGTAAGCTGGAAGCTGCCGGTTACATCGACGTAGAGAAGCAGTTCGTCGGGAAGAAACCACGCACCTTGCTGCGACTCACCGAACGAGGCCGCAGTGCATTTGTCCACTACCAGGAACACATGCAGCAGGTGTTCGGGGGTGTCATGATACCGGAGACGGTGAATGATGTGCGAGGCCACGATGACGATAGTACTAGTGCAAGGAGTACCGCATGATCGGTCGCCCGCGCCCCGAAGCCGCTGAGGTACATCAGCGCGCCTGGCCCAGCCGTATCATGCCCCCAAGATCCTTTTCTGCTCACTCCCGTTATTGACGTTTTCAGTGGGGGGTAGCTCCGTCTCAGCACAGGGGATGGGCACATCCCGGGGCAGCGCTGGAATAACGATCGTGTCCGATACGACGCAGGGTGTCTGCGACTCCTCAAACCAATGGTGTGTGAGAGAAGACGTCAGGATCGGTGTAGTGGAGGGCGACCCGAATGCGGCAGGCGGACAAGTAGAACGTGTCATCACCATGCTTTCGGACCCGAGGCCAGTGCAGAGGGCAGGCTCCTCGGGGTCGTGACCATACCAGCGCGGTTCACGCCACGGATCTTCCGGTCCAACCGGGTCTACGGCGTCTTGTGGGGTGAACTCGATGTGTCCTTTGTGGTTCACCTTTGAATCATTGGTACGTGAGCCGAGGGAGGAACTTCAGCGCCGGAAATGATCCTCCCGACGCAGGAGATCTTGGTATGCCCCCGGAGTATTGAGGCGGTCAATCACTGCCGGATCATCCACCGGGACTTGCAGCACACGGCCTGGATCGGCTCTGACCACGACCTTCGCGCCCTCAGCGTCGGGGGCATCCAACAGCTCGCCGAAAACGGAGCGACCGAAAACCACCGGATGACCTCTACGACCCTCGTACTCCGGGACCACGATGGCGGACGTGCCAAGCTTGAACGCGTCGATCAAGGTCCGAGCAGTATCCACGGCGACGTGTGGGAAGTCGACGGGCCAAACCAACAGGCCGTCGACCGGGTGAGCTTCGACTGCGCGGACCGCGGCCCGAATCGACCCGATAGGCCCGGCTGCCATCTCTTCGTTGTACAGCACCTGTACATCACGTAAATCATGGATCGATAGGATTTTATCCGCTTCGGCTCCGACCACGACTAGGCGCTGGACTCCGAGCGCCTCGGTTGCATCGAGAATGGTGGCCAGGAAGGTCCGGCCGTGGAATTTCAGCAGAGCCTTGGGGAAGCCCATCCGCGCCGAAGCGCCCGCCGCAAGGACTGTGGCCGCAATCATGCCAACATCTTACATTGGTTGCCCCGCTCGAGGGAGGGACCAATGACAGCGCGGCCCGTTCGCCTGCTGGGCGATCCAACGTTGCGCAGTGAGTGTGAGGCGATCAATCAGCCCCGGTCAGCAGCCGTGAGAATGGTGGCGGACGAACTCAAGGAGACCCTACGCCAGATAAGGAAGAGCCATGGATTCGGTAAGGGGCTTGCGGCGCCCCAGATAGGCGCCCCGGTGCGAATCATATACATCGAAGCCGAGGAACCGCTTACCATGGTGAATCCACAGGTGTTGGACGTAGGAGATCAAGACTTCTCGGTTTGGGATGACTGCTTCTCTATCCCGGACCTGCTCGTGCGAGTCACAAGAGCCTACCGTATCAGGATCGGCTTCCAGAACCTTGAGGGCGAGCGCCAAAAGATGGAGTTTGAGGGAGAGTTGGCTGCTTTGATACAGCATGAGATCGACCACCTAGACGGCGTGCTCATAGTTGATCGACCTTCGGGGCTCGATCCCTTTTGCCTGCGAAAGGAGTGGTCCAAGCACTATGCGGCCGCGTGCCGGTACGGGGAACCGGGGCAGCGGGAAGGACCCTGACTTCCCAGGTATCATCTCATCAGTCCCCGCGCGGAACCGGGCCACGGTCACGGTCCGCGGACCGTGCGGCTGCGTTGGCCCTCACCTGATGTTGGGGCGACAGGTCACCTGCGCTACCCACGATGGCTTGCGAGGAGTTCACCCTTCTCCAGAACACCCACTCTCTAGTCGAGTGGTCACTATGAAGACACCGTGTGGACACTTGCATTTCGCTGACGTCAGACCGCTACGGTCCAACTATTCATATCACAACTAGTTACGCTCAACGAGCGTCGACGAGCTGCGTCTGTGGATAACATGCGCGATCGCCTCGGGCCCGGCTCGCCGCTAGGCGTGCGCGAATCGTGGCGACTTTTGGATTTCGCCCTCAGTAGCGATGTTTATCATTGCCTGTGGGACGAAGATCGCCACCCGACTCAGCCCAGCTGATCGCTGAACCAGACGCCTTGACAAGGCTGGTGGAACGGCTTGCCCAAGAACCACGGGTCGCGCTGGACACCGAGGCCGCTTCATTTCACCGCTACATCGACCGTGTTTACCTGATTCAGCTCAGTTCCGACCATGAGACGGCATTGATCGACCCCCTCTCCCTCGAGGATCTATCACCGTTGGCGCTGCTGCTTGACGAACCCCGCACCGAAATAGTGCTGCACGATGCTGACTACGACCTCCGCATCCTGAACCGCGATTACGGATTCACCGCCAGATCACTGTTTGACACGCGTATTGCTGCGCAGCTTGCGGGAGAGCCCGCAGTAGGATTGAGCGCTTTGTTGGAGAAGTACTTTGGAATCAAGCTCAACAAGAAGTTCCAGAGGGCCGACTGGTCGCGCCGGCCGCTGACCTCAGACATGATCGAGTATGCAGCAGCAGATACCCGATACTTGCCAGCTCTACGGGACGAACTCGAAAGCCGGCTCAAGCAGCACGACCGACTCGATTGGGCTAAAGAGGAATTCCGGATACTAGAGGGCATCAGGTGGATGCAGCCGAGCGACACCGCCGCAGCATACTTGCGCATAAAGGGGGCCAAGAGCCTCTCACGTCGATCGCTCGCAGTGTTGCGTGAGCTCTTCCAGTGGCGCGAGTCGACAGCGAAAGATCTGGATCGCGCGCCGTTCCGTGTACTTGGCAATGCCGCCCTGCTCGCCATAGCGCAGTCAGCGCCACGCAGTCTGAACCGCCTGAAGTCGGTCGATGGCGTTCCGCTATCAGCTGTGGCTCGATACGGCACAGAGTTGGTGGAGGCAGTCAAGAGGGGCACCGAGGTGCTCCAATCCGAACTACCTGCGATCAAGCGGCCACTTCGTCCGGAGCACGACCAGGCGTACGACAGGCGGCTCGAGGCGCTGAAAAGGCTGCGAAATCGTCGCGCCAAGGAGGTCGGCATGGAGCCGGGCATGCTATGCCCCAACGGAACGTTGCAGGCGGTGGCACGTGCTGCCTCGTCTGGCGGGAAGCAGCTGTCCTCGATTGCAGAGCTACGTAAGTGGCAGGCAAACGTGTTGGGAACGGACGAGATCCTGGCAGCGATCCAGGGATGACCACTCAGAAGCCAAGGTAGGCCCGCATCTTGGGATCGATCCGCTCCGGTGTCCAGAACGGCTCCCAAACAAGCTCGACCCTCACGTTCTTCACCCCATCCAGTTCACGTATTACAGCATCTGCCTCACCTAGGAGCTGGCCGCCCACCGGGCAACCAGGCGACGTGAGCGTCATCTCGACCAGGACATCGCCGCCGGTGATGTCGATGGTGTAGACGAGTCCAAGGTCGACGATGTTGAACCCCAGCTCGGGATCTTTGACGCGCCGTAGCGCCTCGCGCACGATCTCCACCGTCACCATCACAGGGTCTGCAGGCGAATTCTGATAGTTGCTCATGAATCATTATATACAGATATGTGCGGAAGCCATCACCCCTGTCTGCCTAGCAGCTCACTTGGCTCCCAACCGGCCCAAACCGTCGAGCAACCCAGACGTATACCCTGGCAGCCATACGTCGTGCTGGCGGGACGCTCATGATGGCTTTTGGGATTCCGCCGCCGGGGAGGTACCCCAGCAGCTCTCTTGCCGCCGCCGCGCCAGCAAATACGGCGCCGTCGGGGCGTACCAGATGGACTGCCTGTTGCAGTGCCTGACGCTGCCTGCCCGAAATCACAGTCGCTTGAGGGTCCTGCAGCGGCAAGTACCGCACAGCACTTTTCATATCCCACACCCTCACACGTGACACCCAGCGCTGGCAGAAGTCACATTGGCCATCATAGATGAGGACCGGAGACTCGGGAGACCGGGCAGCGCGACCGACCTCACCCTCGCTCAGCATCGTCTCCTTGTCCTAGCCCCGATCACGACCGAGGAACACTCTTCGGCCCTGAGCGCCACGGCTGCATCTGCTACTCTGGCTCTTATGGACTTGAGTACGCTAATGGACCGCGAGGTACGGGGCGCAAATACCCTATTCGTCAGTATCACGATATAGAGGTCTCGGTCGGGATCGATCCAGATAGACGTTCCAGTGAATCCTCCGTGCCCAAAAGACCTACTGGACAGCAGGGCACCGCTATTCGCCACATCCATGGTGTCGCGCATCTCCCAACCCAATGCGCGGTTCCCGGCGCCTCGTCGGGTGAACACATCAATGGTCTCCGGGCGAATCAGCTGGACTCCGCTCAGGTCTCTGCCATGGTTCAGGTACATCTGAGCATAGCGAGCCAAATCACTGCCGGTGCTGTAGAGACCGGCGTGGCCCGAGACACCACCGAGACGAACGGCGTTCTGATCATGCAGTTCCCCGGCGATGACGTGTCCCCGCCACAAGCCCACCGGTGCCATGCGGGGCCTGCGCTCGCGCGAGGGAGTGAACTCCGTCTGTGTCATGCCGAGAGGCCCGAAGATCTCTCTGTCAGCAAACTCATCGAGCGGCATGCCGGATACGCTCTCAACGATCCAGCCCAACAAGATCGCGTTGAGGTCGCTGTACTCCACCCTGGATGCCGGAGCCCAGCGTAGCGGCTCCGCCATGACAAGGCGGCGCGCTTCTGCCGCAGTCGAACTCATATCGTTTAGCGGCAAGAACGCCCGCACGCCGGAACGGTGTTCGAGCAAGTGACGCAACGTGACCGACTGCTTGCCGTCACCCACGAAGTCCTTCAAGTATCGTTGCACCGGGGCCGCCAGATCGAGCGTCCCTCGGTCGACCAACTTCATTATGGCGGCCGTCGTGGCCACGACTTTTGTCAGCGATGCAAGATCGTAGAGCGTGCTGTCTGCACTAGGCACACTGCTCGCCGTCGAGTAGGTGAAATGCCCATACCCCTTGGCCAGCAGCACCCTATCACCCGTTCCAACCACGACAACGGCACCGGGGAATGCACCCGCACTGATGCCGTCAGCCACCGCTCGATCGATGTCGGCCAGGGCTCCAGCCTGAAGCAGCAGCATGCCTACACAAATCAGTGACATTTCACCTCCCAAGTCATTATTCTAGCTCGCAACCGCGACACTTCCAAACTCACTCGCACCTTTGAGGAACCATGCGACAGTGTCAGTGGATCGCTTCAGTTGCCGTGATTGCCGCCGTCGGCGCGAAAGCTGCCGCGGGACAGGTGCAAGTCGACACCTTGTTAATCAAGGCCAGCACCTTCTTCCTGGCTCACGATCTGCTTCAGGGACGCGCAACAGGTACAGCGGGTGCCGACATAGCAGCTGCGTACATTGTCAGCGAGTGTCGTGCACTTGGCCTGGAACCGGCCGGACCCAGCTATGTGCAAACGGTGCCGATCGAGGAGGCCACCGTGGGGCCGGGCACAGGGTTCTTGGTTCGACGGGCCACGCGAGAGACACGTTTCAGTTACCCCGCTGATTTCAC
>Ga0209427_10010860_pt1 | contig 10059 bp, 14 predicted proteins | sample DeeMarSWOR136_30_FD_187465 | JGI IMG/M metagenome (GOLD analysis project Ga0209427, IMG submission 187465) | Marine sediment microbial communities from White Oak River estuary, North Carolina - WOR-1-36_30 (SPAdes) (version 2) | ecosystem: Environmental > Aquatic > Marine > Intertidal zone >...
CAACTGCCCACGAAAGCCCGGATCCACAACAGCGAAACTTCCAATAACACCTTCCCGAGCAAGAGATGACCGAATGTGAAGATAAGCCGTTACCCTCAAGCCCAACTCAACGGTTTCCAGCGTTGCCACAAGCTCATACTGCTTCGGCTTCAAAGCCACAGTCTTGGAGCACCTCAAGTCACAACCTGCAGGATTCAAACAAGAACGCTCAAAGGGCTCAAGCTTAACTTCCCCAGTCTCAAGATGCTCCAGTATCTCCACGTCAGAAAGCACAGTCAACGAAGCTCACAGCCTTCCATGATAAGAACGGACCAAAAAGAATCTTTCTATCCCCGCGGCTAACTGACCCCAAGCTCCTGCAGCATCTGGCAGGCTCTGCACAGGTCCCCCACAGTTGGCTCCCCACACAGTCGGCAGTCCTGCAACTTCACTTCCTCAGCAGAAGCCTCTAACGCCGGTCTAATCTTCTCGACGGAATTGAAGACGGTAAATAATGTTCCAGCATGTTTGTGCTCCATCCGATTGAGCATGGTTCTTATGTCGTTCCTTAAAGCGGTTTGAGCGTAGGGGCAGGGAATCGACTGAAACTTTATTTCCCTCAGATAGGCATAAAGAACAACCTCCTTTTCCGGCACCATACACAGAGGCTTCACCCGCTGCACAAACTTGGGATGAACCACATCCAAAACAGGCTTCGACCTCACAATCCGCATAGGATCACCGTGAAAAACATTCAGAAGCATGGTTTGGGTTTCATCGTCGAGAGTGTGGGCAATAACAAGCTTGTCCACTCCAGCCCCCCGAGCCAACGTGTTGAGAGCCTTTCTCCGGAGGACTCCACAGTAGCTGCAGGGCGTCAACCCAGTCTCGCCTCTCCGTCTGATCAACTCCACAATTTCACCCAATCCGTAACCAAAAAGCTCCTTGAAGGACGTAACCACATGCTCTATCCCCAGCTTTCTGCAGTTCCCCTCCGCAATCCTCAGAGCCTCATCCCTGTACTCCCGTATCCCCTCATCAACCGTGCCAGCGCACAGAACCACATCTGGAAACGCCTTCTCAATCTTTGAGAGTATATGAAGCAGGGTGACGCTGTCTTTGCCTCCGGAGACAGCCACCATAATTTTGTCCTTGGGTCCCAACATTTCATATCTGGAAATAGTTTTCCGCACCCTATCTTCGACTGTTCTGCAGAAGCACCTTCCACAAAGGTTCTCTCCCGAGTAGCTGCGACCGAAAACAGCCTCGTTCCTTCCACACAAGGTGCACACAGTCATACTTTCACATCAACTCATTTGCTCAAACAAATCTAAACTTGCCTTTCTTTTAAGGGCTTTGAGCATCCAAAACAGGATGCCGCAACCGAGGCTGTGCAAGAAACATGAACAAATATTCAACTTTATTTGTATTCAATGACTAAAGATTCACTGTTACAGAAATGTTTATATCTGAATCTACCACTACTTGGATGCCAACTGAACAAAAAACGTTCAGAACACACTTGAATCAAAGGTCAGGAGCTTTAGTGATGAAAATTGCAGTTTCTTGGAGTGGAGGAATGGAATCAGCCCTAGCATGCCACAAAGTAATCAAACAGGGACATGATGTCGCCTATCTCGTTGTTTTTGTCTCCGAAACATGGCCCGCATTCTGCCACCCACTGTCAATCATGGAACTCCAAGCCAAAGCCCTAGGAATTCCCCTTCTGAAACTTGAAGTGAAAGAGCCGTACGAGCAAAGCTACAGAGAAGCCATTTCGACGCTGATAGAGAAAGGCATCGAAGGCATCGTAACCGGCGACATCTATGTCGTGGATGATGTGCATGGACGATGGATGGACAAAGTAACCGAGGGATTAGACATCTCTGTGATTATGCCCTTGTGGGATCAGGACACCAGCAAAGTTTTGGATGAAGAAATCTATTCCGGCTTCAGATCAGTCTTCACCTGCCTGGGGAAAAAGTGGTTCACTGAGGAATGGCTGGGACGAGAACTAAACAAAGACTCTGCCAAGGAGTTGAAGGCACTGGCAAAAGAAACTGGCATGGACCCCTGCGGAGAGAATGGTGAATACCACACCATGACAATCGATGGACCAATCTTCAAAGAAAGGGTTGTGATTTCAAAATTCAGCAAAGAAAAAACTGACACCCGTTTGTTCATAAAAATCAGCGAATACTGCCTTAAACCAAAAAATTCTCCCTTAACCTGATATCGAACACACCTCTAGAATTTCAGAGCCATTTTTTCAAAGGTTTTAAGAGCGCTTACGGCACCCTATAGGGGGATGGAGGTGATGCGATGATTGGAGCGGTGATCTTCGTCATATTCTTCGTTCTGTTTCTATTGGTCTCACTTGCCGGAATATATTTACCCCCAGGGCACGCGATATTGGAGGCGTTTGTTCCAGAAATCTTCCAAACTGATCCAATGTATGGGCAACTGGCTGAAGGAATCATAAACGGCGTGATCTATGGAGTCATCATCTGGTTCGTATTCAGCATAGCAATGATGGTCTACAACCGAATGCGGGGTCCAAAAGAAGTGGTTGTCAAGGTAGAAAGGGACCAATAAGAAAAGGACTGGGCAATTTCGGGGCTAACAACAAAAACTAAGGTGCCTGTAGGGTTCACGATTTTTCTATGTCATCTTAGCGTAGCAGAAAATTTTTTTTCTCTTCTCTACTGGGAGGAGACACAAAATCTTTGTTGATAACATGAGCACATATTAAGCTAATATATCTCTGAACCCGAATGTTTCCAGTGGAACATCGTTACTTGCTCATTTCTTCACAGTCCACCTGAACTTTGTTGAATTGTTATACATATTCTGGGTTCATCAAGACTAAATAACCCTTCAAAACAAGATTCAGCTATTCCTAAACTCGTGTGGAGACAAAATGCAAAAAGAATTCCATCTCTCAAAGTTTGGCTTTTCCCGTCTCTTCCCACATGTAATAGTGTTGTCTCTGGTTGTCTTCGCGGCGCTTATTCTGGCGTGGGTCAGCTGGCTAGCATGGACTGACTTGACAGAATGGAGTAAAGACTTGGGCAGTATATTCTTCGGCTCTAGAGTAGGCGAGCCCATCAGCCTAGGATAGGCATGACACTCATCCACTACCTTTTGATTGGCTTGTCACTGCTTGCAGCGGGGGTAGTGCTGTTTCTAAGAAACCGTATCTTACCTATGAAACCACAATACGCTATGCAGATGAAACCACAAGAAGTGAATGTGAAAACCAGTGAAGAAGGCATTTCTGGGGTCGAATCTCTGGTGAACGAGGAAAACCCGGCTGCAAGAGAAGAAAGACGCTTTTTGGGGTGCCCTTATCACTTTGGGTATCTGTCAAGCCGCCCAGATGATTCGGATATTCCTCATGAGTGCATGCTTTGCCAGCGATTAGGAGACTGCATGGTAGCGACGGTTTACGTGAAAAAACTCGGCGAATAAAAGAGAAGTGGACTGTAACCGGTTAACCGGAGAATACTTTTGAGATTTCGTAAAGTTCCAGGTCAACAGGTTTTCGTTTACCCGCCACGTCCTTTAAGGGGACAGAAACAATCTTGTTTCCATGGAGTGCAACCATCTGCCCGAACTCGCCCTTGTGAACCAAGTCTATGGCGGCTATTCCGTATCTTGTAGCCAGCACCCGGTCAAAGGCTGTTGGGGAACCGCCCCGTTGGAGGTGCCCAAGAACCACAACTCGGGTTTCAATGTTTATGCACTTTTCGATTTCTTTTCCAAGGTAGTAACCTACGCCGCCGAGTCTAGGGTGCCCAAATTCGTCTGAGCCAGTTCCGTAAACTATTTTTTCGGCTCCTTTTGGTTTCGCTCCCTCAGCAACAACAACGAGGCTGAAGGTTTTGCCTCTTTCCAGCCTTTGCTTGATATACTGGCAGACCTCTTTAACGTCAAAGGGCTCCTCTGGAATCAGGATAATGTCTGCTCCTCCAGCGATTCCAGCCTCCAGTGCAATCCAGCCGGTGTATCTGCCCATCACCTCAAGGATGATTACTCTGTGGTGAGCCTCAGCCGTGGTGTGAAGCCTGTCTATGGCTTCGCATGCTATGTGAACGGCAGTGTGGAATCCGAAGGTGTAATCGGTTAAGCCCAAGTCATTGTCGATGGTTTTAGGCACTCCGACGCAGGGGAGCCCCAGTTCACCCATTTTGGCAGCTACTCCCAAGGTGTCGTCTCCGCCTATAACCACCACTGCGTCGATACCGTTCTCTTTGACAATGTCTAGAACCTTTTGTGGTCCTCCCTCACGCTTGAAGGGGTTAGTTCTTGAGGTTCCTAAGATTGATCCGCCGCGAGGAAGCAAGCCCGAAATTGTTTTCAAATTTAGAGGCGTGAAGGCGCCTTCAACCAGTCCTCGCCATCCATCTTTTATGCCGATCACCTGGTAGCCGTAGTTTCGGATTCCCTTCCGCACCACTGCCCTGATGACCGCGTTGATTCCCGGAGCATCGCCTCCCCCGCTTAAAACTCCGACTTTCAAGGTTTTTTCCTTCTAAGGAGCCTTCCCTGCGCTTCCGAAGAGGCGCATCTTTTCTTTAACGACCTTTTTCATGTTTTCTTTGGCTGGACCAAGAATTTTTCGGGGATCATATTCTTTGGGTGAGGTGGTTAAGACTTCGCGAACTGAGGCAGTGAAAGCCAATCTGAGGTCGGTGTCAATGTTTATTTTCGCTATGCCCAAAGAGATGGCACGTTTTATGTGCTCATCTGGGATTCCTTTAGCCCCGCTCCATTCTGCGCCATATTTTGTGGCCTTCTCAACTATCCACGAAGGAACGCCGGAGGCTCCGTGCAAGACTAGTGGGATGCTGACTTTGCTTCTGATCGCCTTCAATCTTTTGAAATCCAGTTTTGCTTCTCCCTTGAATTTGTAGGCGCCGTGAGATGTGCCTATGGCAACGGCTAGCGAGTCCACGCCGGTGCGGTCAACAAATTCTACGGCAGCGTCAGGGTCAGTGTAGGGGTCTTCCTCGTCTTGGGCTGTTGAGTCTTGGGAAACCAGTTTTCCAAGCTCTGCTTCCACGGAGACTCCTTTGGGGCGAGCTAGGTCCACGACATATTTTGTCATGGCAATGTTTTCTTTGAAGTCCAGGTGTGAACCGTCGATCATTACGGAGGTGAATCCGCCGTTGATGCACATTGAGGCTGTTTCTATGTCTTTTCCATGGTCTAGGTGCAGGGTCATGGGTATGGAGGGGTTTGTTTTTGCTGCGGCTTTGATCAGACCTGTTACGTATTCTAACCCGGCATATTTGATTGCGCTTGGGCTTACGGAGACTATTATTGGCGACTTCTCTTCATTGGCGGCTTCAACAATAGCCTGCAAAATTTCCATGTTGTTGATGTTAAAAGCCCCAACCGCATAGCCTTCAGTTGCAGCAATGGACATGACTTCTTTGTTTGTTACAAGCATATGCATTTCACCAAACATTACCTATCTTTGTGTTTTATTGTGTCTGTTAAACTTAAAACAGTTGATGTGCCATGATCGTTTTTGGAGCTGTTTTCCCACCGAAAATCGAAAGAACCTATAGCAGGTCCATTGAACGATTCGTTGTATTCCATTCTGGCGCGGCTTAAATGGACAAAAAGTTTAAGCTTTTAAGAACGTAAATGGAATGGTCGTTGGTGACATGAATGGAGATACCGTTTGACGATTTCATGAAGCTTGATATGAGAGTCGGAAAAGTTGAAGAGGCAACGCCGATTTGCGGGTCAAAGAATTTGCTAAAGCTTGTTGTTGATTTTGGTTCTGAGAAGAGGCAGTCTGTGGCTGGTCTGCTGAACATCTATAAGCCTGGAGAGCTAGTGGGCAAAAAGTTTGTTTTTGTCCTGAATCTGCAGAGAAGAAAGCTCATGGGCATAGAATCGCAGTGTATGGTGCTCGCCGCCGAAGACAGTAAAGGCAATGTGATTCTGATTGCTCCAGAAAAGGATATTGCGGCAGGAAGCAGAATAAGATAGACTGTTTCACATTCTTCCTAGGATGAAAGCCAAAAGTCCGGTGGTAAACCAGATCAGGCTCAAGTTTTTTATTGTTTTAGCATTTTTTCTGGAATAGTCCTTGAGGAGCAGGAATGAGGAGGCTATCATGCCGATGTCTGTTATGATGACCGGGGGGAGAAACCAATCTGAAACTAGTCCCCACAGCCATGGTAAAGGGCTGAGGCACACTGCCAAGAGAGAGAAAACTGCTGCGGTTGCTGCCGCTGTTCGCTCTCCGTAAGTCACCGCGATTGTCTTAATGTTGTGGGACCGGTCTCCTTCAACATCCACTATTCCTTTTGTGATTTCTCTTCCGGTGTTTGAGAGGAAGGCGATGGCGACGAACAGCAGGGTGGCGGTTTCTATTTGTCCCACGGTTAAGCCTCCGTAGATAAAGGGGATTACCACGGTTGCGCTGACCAGCAAATTTCCGGGGAGTCCTGTCTTCTTCCCTTCGGTGATGTAGGTTAGGGAGATTGCCAACGCTGTCACCGCCACTAGGAGACAGGGCAGGTTGGTTTTGAATGCTGCTACCAGCCCTATCGTGGTCAAGGCAGCGGCGAATATGAGGGCTTCTTTTGGGCTGACGTCTCCTTTTGGGATTGGGCGGCTTGGTTCGTTGATGGCGTCGATTTGTCTGTCGTAGTAGTCGTTTACTGTCATTGAGGCGGCTGTTAACGAGAAGGAGGTTACGAATCCGAGGAGGAGGCTGAATGCGAAGGTTAGGGAGGAAACGAGGGAGGCGCCCACGATCACGGCGAAACCCATCATTAGGCAGTTCAGCGGTCTGGTTAATCGTAGGAGTCCGATTATTTTTCCCATGGTTTCCATCTCAGCCTATTTTCGTCACAATCGTAAATGCTTAAACATGCTATGCTGTAGAGTGCAGTTACGGTTATGGAGCTTTTAGATTTTGTCTCTAATGGATGGTTGTTCTAGGGAATAGAACATGATGTTCTAATGCATGGTAATAAGTAGACTTGGGCTGCATTTGATTGTAGGTGAAAAATGATGTTGCATAGGAAGATTGCGTTGGTTGTAGTTTGTGCCGCTGTTTTTTTGTGCTTTAGTAGCATCGGCTGGGCACTGTTGTACTCTCCATCTGAAAACAATCCTGAGGACCAAGTGAATGGCGATGAGTTTTTGACTCCTGAGCAGATACGCGACGAGGTTATATGTTTCATAGAGGCTAATCATCCGGAAACTGCGCAGTTCATGGGTGAGCTGGTGTGGACTGGTGGAAAAGAAGAAACGGGGCTATTAGGCGCAGAAATATACAACTTTGAGAGCCAAGGCTGGAAGGTGACAATCAGTTATCCTGTGATCGCAAATCCCACATACCACATTACAGCGAATTATTCGGTGCCATCTGGGATGGTTTCGATACCTTACGCCATAAATTGGGAGGGCACGTGGGAGAACGGCACAATTACGGAAGCCAGCTTTGTCTTTGCTCAGTAAACAAGCGCCTTCCGGTCCCTTCCTTTTTTTGAAGATTCGCTAAAATATAAAAAAAATGTTTTTTAAAAATGGGGAATTTATTTCAGGTTTTTGTATAGGTTGTTGTGGTTGACGGTTTTTTCCATGAATATGCTGAGGCGGTGGTTGTTGACGTTCATTGATAGGAGTTTTGTTTCTTCGCTCTCTACAACTATTTTCTGTGGTTCACCCATTTGGAGGGCTTCTGCCATGTTGGTGCTTGCGTCGAAGGTTGTGGAGGAAAGAACAGCGTAGTCGATTATTTTTGTGGGGTCTTTCAGGTCAATTGACGCTGATTTTGGGCCTCTTAGTATGTACCCGATGATTCCTTCCTGATCTTTGATTTCCTGCAGTTTTTCTTGCAGTTCTTCAAGCTCGTTTTCGGTTTCGTCTGTTTCCGTGTTTTTTTCTGTCATGTGGATTCCTCTAGAATGCTGGTTCGACCTTCACCAGATCTCCTTTGTTGATTTCTAGGGTTTTGCAGAGTTTTTCGGGTATTCTGATCATGTTCTTTCCTTTCATGTTCTGATCGTCGACCTCTTTCACCTTGCATAAGGTGGAGTTGCCGCCGAAAGTTTCGATTTTGACTTGCTCTATAATTTCTGGGATATTTGGTTCTCCTGTTATTGCGGCTTTCACGCGGGCGCGAGGGTCGTCATTATTTTTTGCCCAGTCATTCAGTATTTCTGTGTCGATTTGCACGGAGTCGCCTGCGAAGAATCCGGTGAAGGTGTCTACGATTAATTGTTTTGGAGGTGTAATTTGGGGTTGTGGTTCGGTGGGAGCAAGGGCTTCCATGGTTTTCAGGATTGTGGGAATTATCACCTGTGTTATGGAGTAAATGTGATTTTTGTCCGCGTTCTTGGATGTGGCCAGAAGCAGGTGCATGTCTTTGATAGAGGACAGTGTTAGTTTGCCGTTTTTTGTGGTGATGGTGAAGCTTTCGAGGCTGCCGATGGTTTTTGCTTTTTCTTTCAGGTTTTCGAAGGATTCCTGTATGCTCTTTATGGTCTGTTGGTCTGTTTCCTGGTCTCCGGTAAGTAGGGTTCCGTTCTTGGTAAAAATGAAGGAGTTTTTGATGTCAGGGTACGCTTTATTGATTTCTGTTATAGCATTACTTAGGGCTATAGCGGAGGGGTCCCTGTCCATTGTTTTTCACTTCCTGCCTGATCTAGGAGATCTTTAGCAGAATCCTTTCTGGAACCCCGTCGTTTTCCAGCACCAAATACTTGAGTCCTTCGGTGTCTCCTATTTGGTCAACCCAGTTAAGTGCTTCGCGTGCTTTTTGGAGCACCAACAGTCTGTCTTGTTGGCTGCGAACGACCTGTTCGATGGCGGTTAGTTCGTGGAATGGGTTTGCGTCCAAGATTACGCTTAGGTCACCTACAGTTATTTCTCCTAGGCTGTTTTGGGCTGATTTTTTGCCTGCCAGTTTGAAGACCACTTCACGTATCTTCTTTGATCGTTCAGCTAGATTCCGTATGGAGTCTAGTCTGCGCAGGTATTCGCCGAGGACGCTCTTTGTTTTGGATATATCTTCATCCATAGCTTTTGCTATTTCGACTGCGGATTCATATTCTTTTAATTTTACTACCATATTTACACCTCCAAAGATGGTGAAAGAGGGAGGGCTAGCCTACCCCCAATCTCATGTTGAAAGTTTCTGTTTTCAAAGCCTAAGCTGTATCTTCGTAAGAGCCGATCATTGTACCATCAGTTGCAAACAAGGATACGCTGTATTTGTTACCAGCAACAATCGTGATGCTGCCGATTTGTAAATCAGTGGCTGAAGCGCCTGCTGCATAGGTTACTGTTCCCGAGATGTCGCCTGAATCAATGTTGTCACCGTTCACTCTTATTCTGCTGATAGTGACATCACTTGTTCCACTGTTAGTAATTGAAAGAGTAATGGTGCCATTACTATCAGATCCTTCAACAAAGGCCATATCAGTAATTGTCAGTTCGCTTGTTTCCATGAAGCCGATGGTTAGTGATCCCATCCATGCTGCTACTGCGATGGAGACTGCGACGGTTACTGCGATGAGTATGATGGCTGCAACTACTGGGCTTAGAGCTTTTCTACTCTTTAGGAGTTTTCTCATTTTTGGTTCTTTCCCTCCTTTGAGTTCACAAGAGAACTAGACAGTCTAGAGATTTAAATCTTACGACTTAATACATCATATTATAAAAACCAAAAAATAAACAAACGGAAAACCCGACGAAATCACCCACAACTATTCTAGCCCATCAAAGAAGCCTAAAAGAAGATCCGCTACCTTTTCGCCAAACTCGGTAATCACATAATACTTCTTCAAAGGATCAATCGCCACGCTCTTAGCCAACCCCAGATCCTCCATCTCCATCATCCTCGACCTGAAAGTCCCATCGCTCAAAGTAAGGTCCAACCCTTGCATAAACGCCTTAGCGTTCTTCCACCGTCCATTATCCAACTTCAAAAGAAAGATACAATCAATAGCATGGTCCTTCTCCAGCACAGCCTTGATAGCGGAAAGCTTCTCGTCAGTGAGAATGTTCTTTATCTTCTCTTCCACCAAACCCATTACCAACCATGTT
>Ga0209427_10010862_pt1 | contig 10059 bp, 9 predicted proteins | sample DeeMarSWOR136_30_FD_187465 | JGI IMG/M metagenome (GOLD analysis project Ga0209427, IMG submission 187465) | Marine sediment microbial communities from White Oak River estuary, North Carolina - WOR-1-36_30 (SPAdes) (version 2) | ecosystem: Environmental > Aquatic > Marine > Intertidal zone >...
TTCGGGGGAAGGAATGGTGTAAGCCTCATCGTAGCAACATAGTCCTATCCCTTGGACACCACCCAAAATGCAGCCCAGGGCCACACAGGTTTCTCTGATAATATTGTTGAGTGGTTCTTGCATCGTCAGCTCTTCCATACCGCCCCCACCGAAAGATCTCAGTAGTAAGGAACGTGGGTTTTTAGCGCCAAAGCGCTCTTTTAGTAGCTTGGCCCATATTCGACGTGCTGCTCGATATTTTGCCGCCTCTTCAAAGAAGTTCAGCTTGTTGTGAAACGTAAAGGTAATAAAAGAGGCTACCTGATCGACATCCATCCCTCTATCGAGCGCAGTCTGGAGGTAGGCAAAAGCAATCGCAAAGCCCCAACCTATCTCTTGGGCAGCGGTTGCACCAGAAGATCTGATGTGCCCTGCAGCCACACTGACGGGGCTAGCCTTTGGTATCTCCTTGGCACAATACTCAATGACATCAACCGTTGTCCTGAGAGCGGGCTTTGGCGGAAATATCCATGCTCCCCGCACCACATATTCCTTCAGAATGTCATTTTGAGTGACGATGTTTATCTGGTTCTTACCAACGCCTTGCTTTTCGGCAACCGCAACATACATGGAGAGCAGGATTGCGGCCAAGGCATTAATGGTGATGTTCGTGCTGACCTTACCCAGATCTATTCCCTTCAGAACATCTTCCATATCCTGGAGGGTGTCAATAGCGACCCCTATCCTTCCAACTTCATCTTCTGCCCGCGGGTCATCAGAATCTAGGCCTAGCTGAGTAGGCAGGTCCAAGGCAATGCTCATCGTGGGCATTCCACGTTCGAAAAGATACCTTAGCCTCGCATTGGTGTCCTCACCGCTCAAAAAACCAGAATATATGCGGTACAGTGGCGGCCTGGAGCGATACATGAGAGGAAAGGTTCCCCTGATAAAAGGATATTCACCGGGATTTCCGATTTCCTTTTCATATTCGATCCCCTTTAGATCTTCAGGTTTATAAACAGGTTTTAGCTCTACCCCCCAATCGAACCCATACTTCTTTACTTCCTTTTTTTCGGCCATTTCCGTTTTACCTCCAACCTTAGTTTTTTTCTCCCCAAGGGCCTTGCCCAGCTAGCGTCCTTATAAGGAAAGGAACATCCAAAAGGATGACTCGACAAAAAAACACACGGATAACCCTTGGCTCTCTACCAGCCTCCATTGCCTCTGCTATGCATTGTTTGGTTCTTCTGTCCTGACTACCTTCTTCATCTTTCACTTGGCGGTTTTCAACTCTTAATTTTCCTCAAATGATTTTATTTTCCTTAAATTCTTTTAACTGGGCTGCACTATAACCTAATAGACCACCGTAGATTTCCTCATTATGTTCCCCGAATCGTGGAGGAAAACTGAGCATTCGATTGCCCGATTTCAGATAAGGGGTATTGAAAGGAGGAGGTGCAATAGCAATCTTCACTTCTGTCTTGGAGTCTTTGGCCCAAAGAAGATTAGGTTTGACGTGGAGATCCTCGACAACTTCTTCGATCGTATTGACTTTAGAGATTGGAATGGTGGCTTCATTGAAGAGGTCGATCAGCTCCTGGGTTGAATATTTTTTAGTGACTTCGTTAATCCTTCGATTTAAATTCCCCACATCTGCAATCCGGCCCGCATTTCGTTCGTACTCTTTCTGATTGAGGGATTCAAATCCTGGTAATTTTGTCATGGTCTCCCACTGCTTATCATTTCCCAATGCCACATAAGCATAGCCATCTTTCGTCTCATAGACCGAGACTGGGGCGAAGAATTCGTGGGTGTTTCCCTTCCGAGAGACTTTTTTCTTGAAAGAAACGGTGTGGGTAATAGCTTGCTTAAGCCATGAAACTGTACTCTGGAACATGGAGAGATCCATACGGCTTCCTTGTCCCGTCACTGCTCTTTTGTATAGGGCCTTCATCAGAAGGCCATATCCCTGCTCGCTGGCTCCCATATCCGGTAAAGGGATTCCCATTACCTGGGGGGTTCCATCTTTTTCTCCAGTAAGTTCCATCATCCCTCCCCTGGCTTGTAATATGGGATCATAAGCCGCCTCATTACTCTGGGGACCAAAACCAGTGATGCCCAACCAGATGATATCCTCTTTGATATTCTTAAGCATCTCATATTCGATCCCGAGTTTTGCATAGTTTCTCGGCAATTGATTTGTTGCAAAGATATCCACCTTCAGTTTGAGGATGAGTTCTTTTAATATTTTTTGCCCTTCTGATGTGGCTAAATCGAGGGTCAAAGCCCTTTTCCCTGCATTGAAAGCGAGGAAATAAGAGAACATCCTGTCCTCTTTCAATACATCGTCTCCGACTCTTCGGTTGGGGTCACCATAGATAGGATGTTCAAGACGAATCACATTGACACCGTCCTCAACCAAGCGAAAGGTCAGGTAGGGAAGAACAGTGGCCTGTTCCAAACTTAAGACCGTAATGTTTTTGAAAAGGTTCACATCGTCCATCAAAATCACCTCCCAGTCAAATTCTTGGATACTCTATACAATAGCCTATATACCTAACCTTGCTATCTCGTCAAGATTTTCTGGTTTTTTTGAATCATGGTGTTTGGAAATACCCTCAAATTCGTGTGCTAGAGTCTAAGTGTTGCCATGAGCCATGGGAAGTTCATGATTTTTGTCCTGAATTCAGTAGTCGAGGAAGGTCTAAGAGTTGAACTTTTGTTTTCCGCCTTTCATGAAATAGATAAGTTGTTGGCCCATGGCGAGAAGGAGTCCTTCCTGATTTCGAACTTCGAATTCAATCAGACCAATGCGGTTGGATCGGTTGGTCACCTTTGCTGTGGCTTCAAGAAGATCGCCAGATCTACCAGCAGCCAGAAAGTGGATATTATGCTGAAGGGCAACAGCTGGTTCTCCGAAGCTATTTCCTGCTGCTTCACAGGCCTGATCGGCCACTGAAAATATAGCTCCCCCGTGGGCCATTTGGTGTATATTGACGGCTGCATCGGTAATGGGAATAGTCGAACGCGCATAACCCGGTTGGAGTTCAATCAAGTTCATTCGGATCAATCGAGCGAAGGTGTCTTCGGAATTGACTTTATTGAGGATGTCCTTCAAGATTTCCCCCGGGACTTCTTCCATTTTATATTCTCCTTCCGTCAGGAATTCATTCCACTCTTTTTCTCAATTTTTCAGTGAGGTCCGAGAGATTTTCATATTCGATGAGATCCATTTGTTTCAGCGTTTCAGAAAGAGGGGAGCCTTTCTTGTGAATCAGGAAGACCTTTTTTCCTAAGCCGAGGGCCACACCGATTTCGAGCAGGACATCCATTTTCTCAGGACCTGAAGGATGGTAAATTCCGAACCTTGCACGTCGGATCTGTTCGATCCTTTTATGCAGGGGATCCCCTTTCTCTATAGCATGAGTTCCATAGATTGGTTTCAGTCCGCTACCCTCAAAAGCTGATTCAATGGCCATTGTCGTCTCACCATCTGAGATCCCAGAAGAGATAAAATAGTCTCCCTTCAGGGAGACCTCCACGGTTCTGGGTGTTGTCTGTATCTTCTTAAAGAGTGTTCGATCCAGTGTCAACTCCTTGATCGCTCCCTGAAGAATATTCTTCACATTCTCTAGATCTTTTTTGTAGCGTTGTGCATTGATCTTATCGATTTCAGGCGAAGCAAATGCTTTGACGCTCATTTCACGAAAGCGGAGGGCCAGGAAGTTTTGATAATGAATGGATTTTGAGCCGAAGGCCTTCTCCAAAATCGTTGTTGTTTCCGTGAACCACTGTTTAAAGACTTCATGGTCTGCATGAAGGCCTGTAAGCTTGTCTGTTCCATTGAGCTGCTGTTTGATCAGATCGATCGGGTCTCTCTCCGGCATGTTCGAACCTTTTCGCTCTCTTCTTCTCAGGGTTGAAGATAGCAGTGGACAGAGAGAATGTCAACCCTTCGACAGGCTCAAGGGTAAACCCTTCGGCTCCTCTCGGATGTTATTCTGGTATAATCGGCCGTCTGGCTTGTCTTACAGCGTGCAGGCACAAGCAAGGACTGACCCAGCTTCAATTCTCTATTGAGAATGGGTTCTTTTTGTGGTATAAAACCATGTAGTTAGAAAAGAAGGTAAGTGCAGGTGTTGAAAGGGAAAACAATCGTTTTGGGGGTCACGGGCGGAATCGCAGCCTATAAGGCAGCGGAACTGGTGAGGCTTTTGGTAAAAGAAGAGGCCATTGTCTATGTGGTGATGACCCGAAATGCTCAGGAATTTATAACCCCCCTTACCTTTCAGACCCTTTCAGGAAATCCGGTCATCACGGATCTCTTTACTCTGGTTGAAGAACAGAAGATCGGACATATCGCTTTGGCCGACCTCGCGGAATTGATCGTTATCCTTCCAGCCACGGCGAATATCATTGGAAAAATTGCCAATGGGATCGCTGATGATTTCCTCTCCACCATGGTGATGGCCTCAAAGGCACCGGTCCTTTTTGCTCCTTCAATGAATGTCAATATGTGGGAAAACAGAGCTCTCCAAGAGAATATTCAAACCCTTCTCGAAAGGGGGTATCATCTCATAGAACCTGGAGAAGGGGAACTGGCTTGTCATTGGTATGGGAAGGGGAGACTGGCTGAATTGAATGAGGTGGTGGAGAGGATAGAAGCCTTCTTTTCAGAGAAGGATCTAAAGGGAGAAAAAATCCTCATCACCGGCGGCCCCACTCAGGAGCCTATCGATCCGGTCCGATTTATCACGAATCACTCTTCTGGCAAGATGGGATATGCTCTGGCAAAAATGGCAAGACGGAGAGGTGCGGAAGTCATCTTGGTTACGGGTCCCACCTCATTGTCGCTGCCTAGGAGAGATGTCAAGATTGTCCCTGTTCAGACGGCTGAGGAAATGAGAACAGCCGTGCTGACCCATGTCGAGGGATGTTCCGCTGTAATCAAAGCAGCAGCCGTCTCCGATTTCCGCCCAAAGGCTATGAGCCAGCAAAAATTGAAAAAGGCCAACGCCTCTCGTTCCTTGGAATTGGAGAAGACGGAAGATATCCTCGGAGAAATAGGAAAGAAGAAAGGAGATCGAATCCTAGTCGGATTTGCCGCAGAGACAGAAGATCTGATTACGAATGCTCGCAAGAAACTGATGGAAAAGAATCTTGATCTGATTGTGGTAAATGATGTGGCAAAGGTGGGAGCGGGTTTCGGGTCAGATACGAATCAGGTCAAAATCTTATACCCATCCGGAGAAGTAAAAGATCTTCCCTTAATGTCTAAAGAAGAGGTCTCCCGACTGATCTTGGATGAAGTGGCCAAATTATTGAAACACAAATCCCGCCGAAGCAGCACTAAATAAAGTCCAAAAACCAAGCACCCTACCTGCGGCAGGCAGGGTGGGGAATTGATTATTTAGTTTTCTGCTTTCTTCCCAGTTTGTTTTTCGTCCTTTTTTTCGGTCTGCCCTTTTTCCGATCCCTCCTTTTCTGTCTTCTTTCCTTCCTGTCTACTCTTAGAAGGATAATCGTTTACGTAGAACCCAGAACCCTTGAGAACGAAATTGGGGGCAGAGATCAGTTTCTTAGCCTGCCCCAAGCATTTCGGACAGGCGACTTTACAATCCTCATCTATTTTATGAAAGATCTCAAAAATTTCATTGCAATGGTTACACTGATATTCATAAATTGGCATTCCCAAGACCTCCTGTCATGCTTCCACCTGAATACTGGGGCTGATCTCCTTTTTCAACTTCTTTAAAGCTTCACTCTCAATTTGCCTTACCCGTTCTCTTGAGAGTTTAAGATGGTCCCCGATCTCCCGAAGGGTTAGAGGGGAGTCAGCCATAATTCGATTCTTAATGACATAGACCTCTTTCTCATTCAGTCGTTTCAGAGCGTTTTGGATATCACGCTCTCGGATCTTTTTCTCCTGTTGTTGTGCAAGGGCCTCCTCCTGATTGGAAGAATCTTCTTGAAGCAGATCGAGATGCGTCAGCTCGTGATCTTCGTCAAAGGGAGCGTCCAGAGAAAGGTCTCTGGAGGCCATCCTCTGTTCCATCTCTATAATATCCTCTTTGGAAACATCTAGGTCTTTGGCCAGAAGTTCGTATTTCTTTTCATTCTCTTGATCGGCTTCTAGTGCCTTCCTTACCTTTCCAATCTTGTAGAAGAGTTTCTTCTGTGCCTGAGTCGTCCCGATCTTAACGAGGCTCCAGGATTTAATGATAAAATTCTGAATATAGGCTCGGATCCACCAGATGGCGTAGGATATAAAGCGATATCCCTTATAAGGATTAAATTTCTTAACCGCCATCATGAGACCGATATTTCCCTCTTGAATCAGGTCAGCGAGTTTAACGCCATAGGATTTGTACTCAAAGGCCACCTTGACAACAAACCTTAGATTTGATGTAATCAATTTGTGCGCCGCACCTATATCATTGTATTTACGATACGTTACAGCAAGTTCAAATTCCTCCTTCTGACTCAATAGAGGAAACTGATTAATCTGTATGAGGTAGGACTCTAGGGAATTCTTGACAACCGGTAGATTAGGCATTATATACACTCCTAAAATATTTAGCACTCTGTTTAAAAGAGTGCTAAATATCAATATAAATAACGAAAACCTAAATGTCAAGCATTTTTATATCTATTTGTTTTTATTTATAATTCGGTCAAATAACTCTTTTAGAATGACCCTTTCGAAGATAAGTGAAGAACCGACCGGATCCGTACTTGTAGATATAAATTATTTAATGATTTCAATCACTTTTTGGAGGGCATCATGGGAAACCAAAAGAACAGTGAAGATCAGGAAAAGGGTTTCGTTGTAAGAGATAAGAGGTTCAGCGCTAAAAAGGAAGGGGAAGGGGATTTCAAGGCTGAAGAAGAGAAGAGGGGAGAAGAGGCTTCAAAGACGGGAACCCCTGAACAGGATGTACCCCTCCCGGAGATCAATTTTATCAACTTCCTTTCTTCTTTATACACATCAGCCCTGATTCAATTGGGAGAAATTGAGGATCCGATCAGCAACAAGAAAGACAAGAGCCTTCCGTTAGCGAAGCAAACAATCGACCTCATCGGGATGTTGCAAGAGAAGACAAACGGGAATCTTACCCCTAATGAGGAAAAGATGATAGAAAACATTCTTTATGACTTAAGGATGAGATATGTTAAGGCCGGCAGCTAATGTTCCGCTCTAGAGAAGCCTTATTCTGGGCAACACAAGTCGCAAATCGCCACTTCATGCAATCAGGTTTACTTCTTGTAGGAATGCCAAAAAGTGCTACCCTTGCGATGGATGAGGAAAATAACCCCCTTTTCCACATCTATATCTGTTATTGCTTTTTCAAAATCCTTCGTGTTCTCAATTTTTTTCCGGTTGATTTCCAGAATAACGTCTCCCTCCCGAAGACCGATTTCATTAGCTAGACTTCCATCCTCAACACCCACGACGACGACACCATGCTTGATTCCTGAGATGCCATATCGAGCAGACAGTTGAGGCGTCAGGTCTTGAACCCGTGCCCCCATTTTTTCTTCCTCTTCTTTTTCTTTGGCCAATTCAGCTTTTTCCGGCATGGCTGTAGTGGTTACTTCGATGGTCGTCGGTTTTCCATCTCTGATGATGGCAAGTCTGACTGTTTGGCCGACTTTTTTCTTCTGGATTTCTTTCACCAACTCGTTGACATTCTTGACTGGTTTATCATCCACCGATCTGATGATATCTCCTGAAGACAATCCTGCTTTTTCAGCGCCGGTCCCGGGGTAGACTTGACCGACCAGGACCCCTTCTTTCTCCTTGACTTTGAAGTGTTCCATCATCTCGGCAGTGAGATCCTGAGCGCTGATTCCAAGCCATGGCCGGACCACTTTGCCATGTTTAATGAGGTCATTTAAGATCTGTTTCGCCATATTGATGGGGATCGCAAACCCAATCCCAGTGCCGGGTTGGATGATCATGGCATTAATTCCGATCACCTCCCCATCGATATTGATTAAAGGCCCACCACTATTGCCTGGGTTAATGGAGGCATCCGTTTGGATGAAGTCCTCATAGGTTCCTGTCCCTAGCCCGGACCGACCCTTGGCACTGATGACACCAACGGTCACCGTATGCTCTAGGCCAAAGGGACTGCCGATGGCAATGGCCCATTCTCCCACCTCGAGCTTATCCGAGTCTCCGAGGTTGGCCACGGGAAGATCTTTTGCTTTGATATTGAGGACGGCAAGGTCTGTTCTTGTATCCTGGCCCTTCATGGTTGCGCTAAATTCTCTTCCATCGTTCAGTGTCACCTTGACCTTATCCACGCCTTCAACCACATGGTTGTTAGTGAGAATATAGCCCTCTTTATCGACGATGACTCCTGATCCACCGCTTCTCTGTTTATGCTGATATTCTCTTCCCCTTTCCCTTGGTGAACCAAAACCTCTGAAGAAATCCTCAAAAGGACTTCCCCTGAAGAAGTCTTCCCCAAATCTATCCCAAGGCCTCATGGTGACTGTTTTTTCTGTGGTGATATTGACGACAGCAGGCTGAACTTTCTTAGCCACCTCCACAAAGGCCTGACCAAGGGATTTAACCGTTGTCAACTTGTCATTCTTGGGCAAAGAATTCGCTCGGTCACGATCAATACAGAAGAAGAGTCCAAAGAGAAAGGCAAGAAAAAGAGTACCTAAAATCACTTTTTTAGCTATTTGTTTCCACATGGTTCGCTCCTCAATAAATTAATATTACATTATAAACTTATCTTTTTTTCTCCGAGTTGTCAAATGGGCCTAATATTGGGAGAATAGGGGGAGAGGACGCAGGAAGTGATCACGTTTTCATCACTTTTCGACCTTCCGCGAATCCTTTATCGAAAATCTTCAGGCTCACTTCCCGGAATCTTTGAGGGGTTACCCGTTCCATGGCTCCTCTTAGTTTCTCGTGGGAAAAAGGAAACCGCGAATGAGAAGAGGCAAATCCGACCATCGCTATATTGACGGATTGAACCGATCCCATGTCTCGGGCAAGCTGGTCTGCACCAAAGATATACGTTTCGATTCCTTTTTCTTTCAGGTATGCCCTGATTTGGGGATTCATATAGTCAGGATCAGGTGCATTGATAAAACAAAGGCCGCCGTCCTGACCATTTAAAGATGGTTTGAGGTAATGAAGGGTTTTATAGGCTTCGTTCTTTTCCAGAGATAAAAGGATATCGGCGTTTCCTCTTTTTACAAGAGGGCTGTCGAAGCTGCCGATTTTCAGATGGGTAATGACGGACCCTCCCCTCTGACTCATCCCATGATCTTCTGAGCCGATCATGGGATACCCCTCTTTAAGGGCCATCTCCGAAAAAATCCGTGTGAGCAGGAGAACCCCTTGACCTCCTACACCGGAAATAATAATCTGGACGTTCATTTTAAGCTCCCACATCCGGCAGAGCTGGGATGGAAATCCGAAATTCTAATTTCGAAATCCGAATAACGAAATTTCCAAAACATTCTTCCTACCTCGGTTTTGAATTTTGGGAATTTGAAATTGTTTCAAATTTTGCCTGCCTGTCGGTAGGCAGGGATTTCGTGCTTCGAATTTTTGCCACAGTCACACTGCTGGGACAATCGCTTCCTGAGCGCAAACCTGTATGCAGAGACCACAGTTCACACAGGTCAATCGATTAATTTCGACACGGCCGTCCTCCCCTCTTATCAATGAGGGGCATTCAAATCGCTTGAGACAGAATCCACAGCCAATACAGGCACCCACAACAGGCATATCGATTGCTGAGGTAGGACACTCTTGGGCACAAACGCGACAACCCGTACATTTGTTGTAATCAATGAGATAGCCGTCTTCAGTCTTGGAAATCGCCCCCTCAGGACACTGGATCATACAGGTGTCGCATTGACAACAAGCTTCATCTTGAAACACAGGCAAAAGGGATTTGTCCATCTCTCCCCTTTTCACTGGTGGAAGACCCTTCTCTGGTGGAGGAATATGACGGATTTCCACCCTGATGGGATTCACCTTGAGTTGCTCTTTTTGATAAATGATGCAGGGGTAGCGAGCAATGAGGATAGCCATGCCACCATCTCGTT
>Ga0209427_10010868_pt1 | contig 10056 bp, 7 predicted proteins | sample DeeMarSWOR136_30_FD_187465 | JGI IMG/M metagenome (GOLD analysis project Ga0209427, IMG submission 187465) | Marine sediment microbial communities from White Oak River estuary, North Carolina - WOR-1-36_30 (SPAdes) (version 2) | ecosystem: Environmental > Aquatic > Marine > Intertidal zone >...
ACATGCCTCCCTGCATTTTGCGAGCTGGACAGTAATCCTGTCGATAGCCTCCTCCACCCTTCCCCGTCCCGACTCGAGGACCGCTCTGGTCAATCCAACGCGGACCAACTCCTCTTTCGCACCAAGAGCCCGGTAGCAACGATCAGCCAGTTCCAGGAATGATCGGGTATCATCGAGGCGGACACCTGTTGCAAGCAATGCAGCGAGGTTCGAAGCGGCTTTTGCCGCTATGAAAACATGGCCATGCTGGAGGGCACACGCCACAATACGCCTCAAAATACTCTCCGATGCCTTCGCTCTCCCTCTCGCCTTGAGGATGATGGCGCGGTTCACCCAAACACCCATCGGGAAATCAGCGGTCTCATCATATGGGAGAAGAGAGGTCGAGATACGAAGGTAGGAGAGGGCGAGGTCTACCCTCCCCTTCATGAGGTAGATTCGAGAGAGAATCAGGGCCGCCCAGGCTCTTGAATCGACCTGCCTGCCACGATTGTCCCTCAAAAAAGAAATGAGGGGATCGATGGCGTCCCCCTTGCCTTCTAAGAACCGGCGGTACCTCTTCTCCAACTCTGGAGGTGCCGATAACAAATCGGTCTCCTTCGGATGAAGAATACGCCGCCTTTATGTTATGTGGGGCGAATTATACCAGCAATCACCTCAAAGGTCAATAGAGCTTGAGGTCTGAATCCTTACTCAATTTTGCACACAATACTTGACGCTACCTGAAAGAGAAAATCCTTACTGAATCTTGCACCCAATAATCGACTCTACCTGAGGTCTCATGCGGGATAGGGAATAGGTTACTCGTCGATCAGTAATTCGGGTAGCCCCCTGTTCTGACGCCACCGCTGGCGGATATAGAAAACGAGAAAGATCACCGCAAAACAGAGATAGCCGAAGGCGAACTTCCCACCGGCATTCCACCCGATCACACTCAACGTTTCGTTTCCCTCGAAGACGTAGGTATGTATTACACCGAAGAAGGCGAGTATGGCAGCTGCCACCGACCAGAGGAAGGCCTTGAGGAACTCCCTCTCGATGAGAAAGACGCTGACCGCTGCCAGTATCATCGATGTGAAAATAAAACCCCTCTCCAATGCGACGATGCCCAGGAATCCGTTTATCGGCACCCCGGAGGCCGCCTGCTCGGTCAATGTTGTTCCTACTCCCTGGTAGCCCTGTTTGAGAACATTGATCCCCCATGCAGCAAAGGACGGGAAGAGCCCCACAACCACAGCCGGGGCATGCGAACGAGGTGTTGCCTGATACGCCTGGGCGGAGATGACGATTCCGATCCAGAGAACGATCGCGATCCCCGCCTCCATGGGAACGATGGTGTTGATGAGCCGGACACACCCGAAAAGCGCGACGATCACGAAGAATATCCCGTTCATGACCGAATATCCGGTCCGTGCCCCCAGCCCCTTCCAACCCGGATGCCCGATGTAGATGGTCGTGGGGAAGCAGGACCCGAAGCAGGAGGCGACCAGTGTGCCCAGGCCGTCGACGGCGAGTGATGGCACCGTCTCGTACCGATCCCCCGCCGCTTCTGCGCTCTCCAGGTTCTGCAGCGATCCCAGTATGTTGAAAAGGGCCATGGGGACGATGATGGTAAAGTACCTGAGCAGATACGGACTTCTCAGGACCTCGAAGAGTCCCGAAATTGAGAGCAGTGGGGGATAGAATCTGATATCGGCTGCGGCAACCTTGACATTTCCGGGATCCATGATCCCGAACGCCCATGCGAGGATCGTCCCTGCGATGAGTGCCACCATCCCCCCCGGCAATCCGAATGGAAATTTCACCTTGGAGAAGTACTGGATCAAGATGATTGCCAGGGGCAGCATCGCAATCAGTGGTTTCTCAAAGGTCTGGAATGCGAAGTCCATGGAAATAAACGTGATCGCGATACCTGCGAGTGTCGCCAGCAGGGCGGCCCGGGGAGTGATTCGCCTCAGGATATCCACCACGAATGCGCCCCCGAACTCTATCACACCGCTGGCGAAACATGCGAGGAGCCCGACCTTCCACGCCATCTCGTAGCTTCCCGTCTGCCGGTAAACAGGCCCCATGATGAATATCAGGTACGCGAAGAGGCTGACCGTGTTGATGCCATACGGGAGAGCCGTTACATCGTGCCGTTTTTCCCGCGCTGCGAGTTTGCGGGCCTGCCAGGAGTAGAAGAGGTTGCCGAAGATAACCGAGAGGGCCGCTCCGGGAAGGATGCGCGTGAACACGAACTCGGAGGGAATGCCCGCAATGAAAGGGCACAGCGTTGCGATCAGCAGGAACTGGATCAGGTTGTCTATGGCCAGACCGAAGAAACCATCGATGTCTCGTTTCACAATCCAGGGATATCCAACGCTCTCTTTCAACTCGGCTCCTCCTCTCTCTCCGCAGCGTGAAGGAAACGGTTACCTCTGCCGAAAGGAAGCTCGTGTACAAATGTTCCCCACCTCTCCCGCACATGCAAATGGTTGACGATATCAGGAAAAGACAGTACCAGAAGAGAGGTATCTTTTCCAGAACGAATGCATCGAAAAGCTATGTTCATGAACAGACACTAGTGGAATGAGATTTTCCTTTTTCATCTGAATATTTACGAACAGATCTTCGTGAAACGAGTTTTTCCTTTTTCACCCGTTGACTGATCGGAGGCTTTCACATAAAGTAGCTCTAGTTTCGATGAATCAGATTGAATCGTATCCTCCATCCTCTCGAAGGAGATGCTGATGAAAACGTTACCAATGCTCAAAATCCTCAAACTGGTGACCGCAGGATTCATCGCCACGCTCATCATGTTCTCGTGTGAAGAGAAGGTAACAGACTCAGACGGTGATGGTCCCGAAACTCGCGTTACGATCAATTCCGGTGACAATCAGACGGAGCGAACGGGTGCCATACTCCCCAACCCGCTCGTCGTTAAGGTCGGCAACGTTGTCGGAGACCCGCAACCCGGTATCAGGGTCGATTTCAAGACGGATGATCCGGGCGCGTACGTGAGCCCGTCCTTCGATGTCTCGGATTCCGAGGGGTTGGCTTCGTGCACCTTCCTACTCGGAACGGAACCGGGCGATCAGCACGTGAGAGCCGTCATCGAAGAGGACAGCACGCTCTTTACGGCTGTTGCCACCACCATCGGATGCGATGAGGAGGAGCCATCGAGGGTATGTGTCTGGCCGCTGCATCGCATCTTCATCTCGACGACGAGCTCTTCTCTCCTCGAGGGAGATGGATCGGTGGTGATCGATTATAATCCCCGGACGCACGAGATAACGAAGCTCTTTGAAACACCAGAGATCATCACTGACCTCACATTTTCTCCACGCGGGGAGCTCTTTCTCGCACTCAGTGATAGGATCGTCAAGGTCGACCCCTCAACGTACGCTTTCACGGACTTCGGCTCGTACCCGGAGGCGTGGGAGGTTGAAATATCACCGAATTACGGCGGCATCGTTGCCGGCGTCTCGGAGAACGGACCGTTCGCAGTTCCCTGCCCCCCTTCACCCCTGGTCGACCTCGACCCCACCGGAGCACTGCAGAGCATCGAATGGGAAAACCTCACCACCCACCCGGTGACCCGGGACCTCTATCTCATCACTGGTTCCCCCACACATTTCTACCGGATCTGGAGAATTCCGTGGGACGGGCGATCCGCACCGGGCCCTAGCGTAGTCCATGCAGAGATACAGACGGGCGTTGCGGAGCCGAAGGGGATGTGCATCGACTCCACCGGAACGCTCTACATCACGTTCGATGGTGAAAATCCAACCAGCAATTACCGGCGCATCGTCTCTGTCTCATCGGACGGCGAGGTGAACGACAAGCTCTTCGATTTCTACGAGCATTTCGGGGGGGACAACGACGACTCCGGCAGGTGGGGGGATATCACCTACCTCAACGGGAATCTCTACCTCATTGACAGGTTCAACAACCGCCTCGTTGTTATCTCCAGTGCCGGCGAATGGGTGGAGGAAGTGAAAAGCGAGGCGTTTTCAGCCCAAACCACGCTGGAAGACGAAATCTACGGTATCGCGGCATCGCCTACCTGGATCTGCAATGGGAAAAAATGAAATCTTCAGTTCATCCCCTTGAGGTAATGATCCATCCAGCCGATGAACTGCTCGTAGTAGAATATGATGTTCTGCGGCGTGAGAACCCAGTGCCCCTCGTCCGGGAAATAGACGAGCTTTGAGGGGACACCCTGGCGCTGGAGGGCTGTGAACATCTGCAATCCTTCCCCAATGGGGACCCGAAAATCCAGCTCTCCGTGGATCACCATGCACGGTGTCTTGAAGTTAACGGCGAAGCGGTGAGGGCTCCACTTCTCGTATCCTTCCGGATTATCGTACGGCGTGCCGCCGATATCCCACTCCGGGAACCAGAGCTCTTCGGTGACCCCGTACTTGCTGAACAGGTTGAACGCTCCCGCCATGGAGATGAGGCAGGTGAACTCGTCATTGTGCCCCGCGATCCAGTTGATCATGTAGCCGCCGTAGGAAGCGCCCGCCGCACCGATGCGATCCGGATCGACGAACGGGAGCCCGGCGAGGTATGTGAATCCCTTCATGATGTCCTCAAAGCACTTCCCGCCCCAGTCGCCGCTGATGGCGTTGACGAAGTCCTGGCCGAAGCCGTCACTCCCGTGGAAATTGGGAATGAAGATCACATACCCTGCAGATGCGAACGTCTGAGCGTTCCAGTTCGTATACCAGGAATCGATGAAGGCCGACTGGGGACCACCGTGGATGAGCATGATAGCAGGATAACGGGTGGAGGGATCGAAGTGAGGCGGCTTAATCAGGAAAGCCTGGATTGTCGCTCCCGCAGCTCCCTCGTACCTGATATCCTCCGGAGAATTGATCTCGAGTGAGGAGAGGACATCCCTGTTGAAGTTCGAGAGCCGACCGAGGTTCTTACCCTTCGTCGAAACTTTCCATACCGAATGAGGAAAGTCGAAGCTTCTCCTCGCAAAGACGATCGTCTTCCCGTCGGGTGTTACCTGCGGGGATGCATTGTTCGCCTGTGCCAGGATCTTTTCAATCTTTCCCGATTTGATATCGAGCGAGAAGAGCCCCTTGTGACCGTCATCGACGGCGGCGAAGTAGATCTTCTTGGAGTTCGGCGACCAGCAGTAATCCGAAACCCACCGGTCGAAGTGATCCGTCACAGACCTTACCTCGCCGCTCCGGCGATCGTACAGCATGAGGCGCCACCTGTCGGCTTCGAAGCCGGGCACCTCCTGGGCCCGGTAGGCGAGGTACCTCCCATCAGGGCTGTAGGACGGCGTCTCATCAGCCGCCTCGTTGACCGTGAGCTTGCGCATTGCCCCGCTCTCGATATCGATGATGAACAGGTCGGTGTTTGTCGAGATGGTCTCCACATCCACTACCTTCGACACACAGCAGATCTCCTTCCCCTGAGGTGAGAATGCGTAATCGTGGGAGCCGCCCCACGGAAACGGCGGGTAGTCGTGGTCGGCGAGAGATGTCAGGTCGATCGCTTCCCCACCCTCCGCATCGATGATGAAGAGGTGGTTGCGCATCCCATCCTTCCAGGTATCCCAGTGCCGGTAGAGCAGCCTGTCTATTACTTTCGCCTTTACCGGATTATCCTCCTTCTCCGACTGCCGGGCCGTGTTGCAGGAGTCGTCAGGGCAGTCCGGATAGACGAAGGAATAGAAGGCGATTCTTTTACCATCTGGAGACCACATGGGATCGTGTGCGCCGGTGGAGATATCGGTCAGCTGAACGGCCTCACCGCCGTCGACGGGGATCGTCCAGATCTGCGCCGAGCCTCCCCGTGTCGACACGAACGCGATCGTCCTCCCGTCCGGTGACCACCGGGGGTGATAATCCGCCCCCTCACCGCTGGTCAGGCGAAGCGGTTCCCCGCCGTTAATCGAAACGAGCCAGATGTCCGTATCGCTCCTGTTGGCATCGATATCGGGAACCGAGGCGACGAAGGCCACCTTCTTCCCGTCAGGAGCGATCTGGGGATCCGTGCACTTGACCATACGAACGAAGGAGTCGACGGTCAGCACATCCGACTTCGCCTCTCCACTCGCCAGCAACAGAAAAGCCGAAACAAGAACTAATACTCGACGCATGATTACCCCCCCCCATAAAAAGAATCCCCGAGATACGGGGTAACACTTGTACCAGGGTGAAATCTGAAGGACGTTTCTCATTCACAATCTCGATGCGGAGGAAACCGACCTATGTGGAGGATCAAATGCTTGATGGTATTCGTACGTAAAAGATTCTTTTTATTTCATGCTCTGGAGAGCCTCACCTTCTGTGTCGTAGACATCGAAGATCAGGTTCAACCTGGTGACCTGAAGGATTCCGAGAACCCGGTCATTGGGGTGGCAGAGCTTTATCTTCCCACCTTCCTTGGCGAATCTCGACCTGGCTGAAACGAGGATACCGAGACCGGTACTCGATATCCACTTAACCTTGGAAAGGTTAATAACGAGATCAAGCTTCTTCTCGCTGGCAAGCTCGGATACCACTTCGACGAGTTTCATATTGTCAGGCCCGCCGTACATTTCTCCAGAAATATCAAGGATCGTTACCCCATCAGTCTGTCTCTGCTTAATCTTCATATCTTCATCCCTCTCCTCAGGTTCGGAATATTATAATGCCAATCATTAAAAACTTTTCAGAGCTTCCTCTTCGTTCTCGTAAACATCGAAAACTTCCGGAATCAGCCCGCACGTTTTGAGAACAGTGCCCACGCGATCGGATACGCCAAAAAGCTTGAGGTTCGCTTCCTCCCTCTTCGCCGAGGCATATGCAGCAATCATCACGCCAGCGCCGAGGGAGTTCAACCATTTAACGTCCGTCAAGTTCAAGACGAACTTCCTTTGTCCCTCTCCCAGGTTCTCCTTGATGAGCTCCTGTATCTTCTGGGACTTGGGTCCTCCATCGATCTGGCCTTCGAGATCGAGTACCATCACACCGCCCTCATTTCGGCTTGTGATGTTCAGCATATTGGTCTCCTCTCTCAATTTTATCCTTTTTGAGCAATCGCGCTGTGCAGTAATAATAAGAATAATCATGAATTAAAACAAACAGAAAATATACGCGCGACGGAATGGTACCACTCCATTTACACGCTGTCAAGAAGTGTACTGCGGTGTGGGGGCAGGGCACTGCAGCCAGGCAGTGAAATCATGTATCTTGTTTAATTTTAATACGATAGAATATGCCTGGGTATCGTTAGTGTTTGTGTCCCTCCTCTGCCTCGCTGAAATACGCGGTTTTGAAATCGGAAATGAGTGAGCGAAGTTTCGCCACATGAGCAAGATCGGTCGTCTGCTTCGCTCTCATGGCATAAACGATGATATGGTGAAGTAACTCGATCTTATCCACATACTCGCGGTACTCTCTCTTTTTCTCCCTATCAACCGGCTTCACCCGTTGGGCCAGGAAGTACTGGTATGCGAGCTCCTGCAAGTGCTCAGCATGTGTTTCTTTGTTCATGACCCAGCGGATGAGCTGATTGTAGTTCATTTCACCTTCACCTGATAACTCGATGATCATCTGCATCGATTTTTCAATGGTACTCACATGCTCGTTCATCATATTGAACCTCATCTCGTCCCCATATATCCCGCACGGTATCTGACAGTGAGCGAGAACCCCCGATGCGAGCACCTGAATCATCGAGATAAAGACAATAACCGTGACCATCCTCACCATCCACCGACCTCCTTTCTGTTACGGTTCACTGCGCCTGCGGATGCTCCTCAAACCGCCAGCACCCTGAAGCAGACTCAGTGCTCCCAGCTTATGTCCCTCTCGTAATCCTTTTGATCTTCTCCACATACCGGTCAGCGTCGAACTTTCGATTCAATCCTCTGTCGTTCATGTACCGAACCTTGCCGAATATCGACCGTTCCCGCCACGGGCGATCGTGCTTCCCGAAGCACCAGGCGACACCGGTGAATCCGTTGGGATCCCTGCCGTCTATCTCGTACTTGTTATTCAGATACAGTGCAACCTTGAAGGCATCCTTCGGATTCCTGCGCCACTCGAGGATCTTCTTCCCCCAGTACATTCTCATATATCCGTGCATTTTCCCCGTCACCCTCATCTCTTCCTGAGCGGCGTTCCAGTACGGGTCATGAGTCCTGGCTTCTTCCAGTTCCGTACGGGTATAGACATACTCCCTCGTATCCTTCTGGTGCCCCAGGAGAGTTCTCTGTGCCCATTCGGGCAATCCACCGAAAGAATCGTAGTCCCTCTTGTAGAATACATAGTTCATGCTCAGCTCTCTTCTGACGACAAGTTCCTCGAGGTATGCCTCCCTGCCCCGGCTCCCGGTCGCCATCACCTTCAAGGCAATGTCAAGCGGCGATATCTGACCGAAGTGCAGGTAGGGGCTCATATGAGAGAGATAATCCGTGGTCGGATCGTTTCGGAGTTCCTGGAAGTGATCGAGCTTTTTTCTGAGAAAGTCTCGGAGATACTTTTTCGCTTCCGAGGCTCCGCCCCGAAAACGATCCGTCCTCTTGACGCTCCTGTCAATACGGAGCCTGGAGATCGCCCGTTCCACATCCCGTACATCGAACGTATCAAAGGTCCAGTCGAGCGAATCGACCTTCGGCTTGCTCTTTTTAAGGGGAACGAGATAGTAATCGAGCTTCTTTCGTATCTTGGGCCTGATCGTCGCCGCTGCATACTCCTCTTTCGGTGACGCTTCCTCGATGGGAACGACGACATCGCTCTCGACCTGTATGAGGGGGCATGCGATACCCGTGGCCACCTGCCGCCGCCACTGCCTCTGTATTTTCAAGTATCCCCTGTCAACGATAACGAGGGAGGCCCTTTTTGCGAGCTCGATAGCACCGGCAGGTGGTGAAACGTGACGAATAATGAGCCTGATACCTTTTTTCTCAAGGGATGAGTGAACCTCCCTCAACCCTTCCAGCATAAAGTAGTAGTGCCGCTCGTTTGCCTCCGGGAAATCGTCGGTGATGCCGAAGAATACGATCACCGGCTTACCCAGTTCGTTCGCTGTCATGATTGCATACTCGAGGGCGTGGTTATATTCGGCCCGCTGTGATGCCTGCATCCAGTACAGAACGTAATCACCCACTCTGATCTTTTTCCTATTCAGCACCTGTATTCTTTCTGCTTGAATCATGCTTATTCGATTCATTACCGCTGCTGATTCAGTTCGGGGAGACCGTGAAAATTTCCTGGAATGCGGGATCCAGATCCGGGTATCGAAACTCGTATCCTGATTCGAGAAGTCGTTCAGGCAACACCCGCTGCCCGGCGAGTATCAGCTCTTCGGCCATCTCGCCCAGGAGCATTCTGAGGAGAAGACCGGGTGCCCTGAGCCATGAGGGTCTTTTAATCGCTCTCCCCAGGCTCCGGTAAAAGTCCCTGTTTCTGGTGGGATTGGGAGAAGACAGGTTAAAGATGCCATCGAGATCCTCCCTCTCAAGGAGAAAGACAACAGCACCTGCCTCGTCCTCGATGTGAATCCATGAAACCCACTGCCTGCCGCTCCCCGAGGGACCGCCGAGGAACATCTTGAATGGCGGTATCACATTTCTCAGGAATCCTCCACCCTTACCGAGGACAATCGCCGTGCGAATCACAACGTGCCTGACACCGAGTGATTGTATCCCTTTCGTTGTCTCTTCCCACCTCTCAGCGACCTCCGCGAGAAAACCCGACCCCCGGGGGCACCGCTCGTTGAGCACCTCGTCCCCCCCATCGCCGTAGTATCCTATTGCCGAGGCCTGGATGACAACGGCCGGCCTATTATCGACTCGCTCGATCGCTTCCCGCACGGCCTGGCCAGCATTGAGCCTGCTCTCGAGAATACGCCGCTTCTTATCGATGGTCCATTTCCCGGATGCGATGCTGTCACCCGCCAAGTTCACGATTCCGTATGCACCATCAGCTGCATCAGCCCACCCATCGGCGGTTCGTGCATCCCATTGCCAGCCCTTCACGCCATTCCCGAGCACGGCATCCACCCGGGCAGGGTTGCGGGAAAGGACGATCACCTCATAACCTTTTCCAACCAGCAGCC
>Ga0209427_10010869_pt1 | contig 10056 bp, 12 predicted proteins | sample DeeMarSWOR136_30_FD_187465 | JGI IMG/M metagenome (GOLD analysis project Ga0209427, IMG submission 187465) | Marine sediment microbial communities from White Oak River estuary, North Carolina - WOR-1-36_30 (SPAdes) (version 2) | ecosystem: Environmental > Aquatic > Marine > Intertidal zone >...
ATGCCTTTTATAAGATTGGAACACGCCGCAGTAGCCCCAGGAGCCATTCATTTAATATCATTAGAGTGTGGATTGCAATAAATTTAATTAAGAGTACATTTATCATAAACAGCTGGCAAATGTATGTACAAACAGGAGAAAAGAAATGCCCGGACCAGACATCACAGCATTGGCAGAGAATGTGAGAACTTTAGCTTTTGGAGCAATAGGCGTTGCATATGCGAATGTGGGGGCTACTACCAGCCATCCAATTCGTGTTATAATTATAAAAAACGCCACAGATGCTACTTTAGAAGTAACGTGGGATGGGGGAGCCACCACAGCTTTTAGGCTTCCGCCAACTTCTCACGATACGATTGATCTTACCTCTAATCAAAAAGGAGGAGGAGGATTATATCTACCAGCTTCTAGCCAATTTCAGACTAGGCATGTTGGGGTTGCTCCAACAACTGGCGAAATTATAATACAATGTTATTACGGATAGGAGGAAAAAATGAGTGGTAGTAGTCCCTCTTCAAAAGAAGCTTTACAACAAGCAGCAAGTGGCCAAATAAAGCAGATTACCGCATTTGGGGAGCTGCAGGTCGCAGAATTAGATCCTTTTATCCAGGTTCAATTTCCTTATAATATTAACACCGATTTGATAAATACAACGTTAACGGGAAGTGGCACCGTAACACAATCTAATAATATGATGTTAGTATCAACCACAGCAAATACTTTTTCTAGTGCTATAGCGGAAACTGTGCGGCAAGTTGAATATCACCCAGGACAGGGAGTAGATGCAAGATTTTCAGCTATATTTACAGAAGGAGCAGCCGACAGCTGGCAAGAAATAGGCATAGGAACAGATCAAGATGGATTTTTCTTTGGATACAACGAAACGGTTTTTGGTATTCTCTATAGACAAAGTGGCGTTGATACGTGGATTCCACAAGCCTCTTGGAATGGATCTCGATTTGATGGAATAGATGAAACTGGAGTAACACTAGATCCAACAACTGGAAATACTTTTAGAATTCAATATAAATGGCTTGGATTTGGAATAATTAAATTTTTTATAGAAAATCCCATAACTGGACGATTTGTCTTAGTACATTCCATAAGATATCAAAATATCTCTGTGGTACCTTCTGTAGAAAATCCAACATTTCCTATGAGAGTGTGTGTTATCAATGAAACGAACGATTCAAATATTGTGATATCGACGGCCGCTTTGGCAGCTTTTGTAGAAGGACAAAGGTCTGAGGCCTCTATTCTTAGAAATGCCGTTTCAAACACAAAAACAGGCATTACAACAGAAGTGAACATTTTAACCATACGAAATAAAGCAGCTTTTGCAGGAGCGGCAAACAGAATTATAGCGCGGCCGGATTTTTTAAACATAGGTACTGATGGAACCAAAATATTTAATGTAAGAATTCTTTTAAATCCAACCGTAGGAGGGACTCCTGTTTTTAATGATATTTCAACAACTACAAGTGTTATCGATTATGATACTGCTGGAACTACAATTACAGGAGGAAAGCTTCTTTTTTCATTCGCTCTTGCAAAAGTAGATAGTTTATGTTTTAAATTTAGGGATTTAGACGTACTTATGGTGCCGACAGACAGGCTTGTGGTTTCTGCTTCAACGTCTGTGGCAGGGGATATTCAGACAACTTTAGGATGGACAGAGAGGTTTTAAAATGAGTCATTCAAATAGAAGTACAACCTTAGCAACTCCTGTTTCTGTTCCAAGCGGAGGAACAGGAAGAGCAACATTAACAGATGGCGCTTTTTTAATCGGAAACGGTGTAAATCCAATAACCATGGTCGGTCCTTTAACAGACGGCCAGATTCCTATTGGAAGCACAGCGGGGGTAGATCCAGTGCCGGGAACATTAACACAGCCCGCCGCCGGCATTACAATAACAGGGGGTGCCGGATCTATTACTTTTGCCCTTGCGGATGATCTTGCTGGATTAGAAGCACTTGCGGGAACAGGCCTTGTCACAAGAACGGCAGCCAATACTTATACAGAAAGAACCATTGCAACCGGATCTACAAAAATTTCCGTTACTAACGGTAGCGGAGTTGCAGGAAATCCAACAATAGACGCTGTAGAAGCGAATTTTACACTAGACAATATAGGAGGAACCCTCAGTGTTAATAAAGGAGGTACAGGCGTAGCAACGCTTGCTGACGGAGGTATTTTGCTTGGATCAGGGGTAGGGGCCGTTACAGTTACTGCCCAACCAACAGACGGACAATTATTAATCGGAGATACTGGATCAGATCCAGTACTAGCCTCTTTAACAGCTCCGGCGGCAGGTATTACGATAACGGGAGGAGCAGGTTCAATAACATTTGCATTAGCGGATGATCTTGCTGGCATAGAGGCGCTTTCAGGAACAGGTCTTGTTTCAAGAACAGCTGCCGATACATATGTAGAACGCACTATAATAGCACCTGCTGCCGGTATTACAGTGACAAACGGAGGAGGCGTAGCTGGAAACCCAACCCTTGCTTTAGCAGATGATTTAGCGGCTTTAGAAGGAATTGGTACTACTGGTATTGCAACAAGAACAGCGGCCGATACTTGGACAACAAGAACATTAACGGCGCCAGCAGCGGGATTTACAATTACCAATGCGAATGGAGTGGCCGGGAACCCTACATTTGCTTTAGCAGACGATCTAGCAGGATTAGAAGCTTTATCTGGGACAGGATTAGTAGCAAGAACGGCAGCCAATACCTATACAGAAAGAACCATCACCTCTACGGATAGCAGTATAACAATAACAAACGGAGATGGTGTGGCCGGAAATCCTGATCTTTCTATTACAGCATTTTCCACAAGAGAAATATTTTTCGATGCTTCAGATTTCAATGCTATAGAAACAAATTTTGCTCCTCTTTCTACATTGGCAGGTACAAATGTTAATATGCAAGTGAGGCTTTTTGATGATACTACAGAAGAATATGTAAACCAAAAATTTCAAGTTCCAGGAGATATAAATACGTCAGGGACTGTAACTTTTCGATCATATGTAACAGCGGCCACGGCGGCAGCAAGTAAAAATATTGGACTAACTTTCGGACATCTTGCTTTAAATGATTCTGAAGATTGGGATCCAGCTTCTCCTTACACAGAAGAAGATAGTGGAGCAACAGCCATTGATGCCACTCAAGATGATGTCACAGAGGTTATTTGGACAGAAACAGTATCGAATCTTGGATGGGCAGCTAATGATGTGGTTTTATTTAGAGTGAGTAGAGATACAGGCGTAGCAAATGATCTTGTAGGAGATCTTCGCTTGTTAAGTTTTTGTATTGAAATTCCAAGAGTATAGGAGGATTTAAATGGGTACAGCTCGTTCTTGTCCTAGTGGTGCAAATTATATAACGGTAGGGGCCACGGCAGATTTATCTATTGTAACAAATTTAACGTTAGCTGCATGGGTACATTCAGGTGCCGCTCCTGGAACTTATACTAATGTTTTGGAACACTCTAGACTTGCTAATAATTGGTATGGATTGTGGAGAAAAGATACTGCCGCTGGTGGAGAATTTCATTTTAGGTGGGCTCACACCGCTGCCGGTCCACCGTTCGCTTTAGATTTTAATACATCAACATCGGTAAACACTTGGTATCATGTGTGCGGAGTTAAAAGCGGCGCAAATGTTAACGTCTATTTAAATGGAGTTAATGATGGTTCTGTAGGAGGGGCCTCAACCTGTATAGCAAACAATGTTCAAACTAGAATCGGAGCAAATAACTCAGGAACAGAATCTCTTTTGGGTCACGTATGTCACGTTCATATTTATAATGTAGCTTTAAATGTGGGTCAGGTGAATGAAATTATGCATAAACCTGGATCTTATACCAATGGTCTTAAATTATATCTTCCATTATGGGGAATTCATTCTCCAGAACCAGATCTTAGCGGATTGGGACATTCTGGGACAGTAACTTTAACAACAGAAGTAACAGCTACAGGACCACCGATCAGAAAAAGTACTTAAAACGGAGACTAAAAAAAAATAGATAAATAATTTATAACAAAAAAAACAATGGTTAACACATGGCACAATTTGGGCTTCGGCCAATTCAACAAGATCCACTCGAATATGCGGGTCAAAAAACAGCAACTATTCCAACAATAGATGCTCCACGAGCTCCAACAGTATTGGATAGACAATTTCCTATACAAACTATTTGGAGAGACAATACTACTAATGATGAATGGATTTTAGTAGATGTTATTTCAGGAAATGCCCAGTGGCGTCTTTTTACCGGCGGTGGTGCTGGCTCTGTAACAAATTTAAGAGCAGATGATGGAAATATAGCTGTTCCAAATGTAGGGGTTATTGATGTAGACGGAAACACGGTTGCGGCAGGTACTAATCCAACTCCTTTTTATACGACAGCAGCTGTTGCAAATACTGTAGATTTCGATATACAAGTAGCCTCGGCACAAGCAGCTTCCAATATTAATAATGCAGGCTTAGCCTCCTTTGATAATACACAATTTGCTGTAGATGCAGCAGGCTTTGTAACATTAGCAGGAGGAGGATTAGCAGTAGACCAAATAAATGTAGATGCAAACACACCTCCAGGTACAGATCCCGTAATTCCAGATGGAACAGGGGAAATAACCATAGCGGGCACCGCTGTTGTTGCTCATGCGGTGCCTATAGAGACACATTCTAGAGCACTAAATGCTTTTAATATAGAAGTACAAGTGGCTGTTGATAGAACAGGAGCGCCAGGAAATAGAAATGATGCGGGCCTTTGTTCTTTTAATGATACGATGTTTACGGTAGATGCTGATGGATATGTTTCCTTAACAGGAGGAGGAATCGCCGTAGACCAAATAAATGTAGATGCAAACACACCTCCAGGTACAGATCCCGTAATTCCAGACGGAACAGGGGAAATAACCATCTCTGGAGCGGCAGTTGCGGCACATACAACACCGGTAGAATCACACTCTAGAGCATTAAATGCTTTTAATATAGAGGTGCAAGTTGGATCAGATATAGCAACAGCGCCTGGAAATACTGATGATGCAGGTCTTATAAGTGCTGATAGCAATCATTTTACAATTGATGCCGATGGTTTTACTCAATTAAATGATGCTGTTCTTACACAATCATGGGCCAATCTTGGAGTAGGCTACGCTGCCGGTACATTTACTATTTTTGATGAAGATGGCGATGCATTATCTGCAACAAATAAGGCGTTTGCAAAAATATCAAGTAAGGACGCTCCTGGAAAAAAATTAATAGTTGAAATCACAAAACCATATCGCTTCAGAGACGACGCAAATGGTGTCGCTTCCGATATAGAGGGATGGTATCCATTTCATAATACAGGTGATGATTGGGATGAAGATAGACCATTTTTTCTCTATGTTATAACACATGATACCCCCACATCAGATCCAGCATTTGGAATTAGTTTATGTCCAACATATAGAACCTCACCAGCTGCTGCTTTAATTAATACTTCAGCTTCTATTACCTCTCAGGACTATGTAAGCATGTTTCTATTAGATATTGATGATGGAGGATATACCGCTCCTACAATAGCTAATTATGATCAAAATCCCTGTCTTTTAGTAGGCTCATTTAGAATGCAAATTACAGATACTGTTAATGATGATTGGACTGTAACAACATTGGATAATTCTGATGGAATCGGCCACTTTCAACAAGATAGGATATTTACATTTCCAGATACTGGGGTTATCGGATGTTCTGCTAATTCATATTTTCTTCCAAACGGTGGAACAGCACCGACAGGAGCAACCGCTAGACTCTACTATTATAAAGTGCGATTGGATGGTACTGTTCTTTGCAAAGTTGCGTACACGGGAAATGCAAATGCAGGCGTAGGCGCTGTAACTCTTCAAATGGGTCTCCCATATTATCTTGGTATTTCTTTAGGTTTTACTCCAGGAGGTACAGGAACTTGGATAGACACAAATTTATTTAAGCAAATATGGCCATGTTTAGCAGTTGCGGCAGATCCTAGATTTTCAGGAAATGGAAGAGAGGCAGAATTTATATTTAATGATGGAACCGGGAATTTTTTGCAAAACCAGCATATTGCAGGATCAGGAGCAGATGATATAAGGTGTTCTTTTGAATATACAGCGTTTGGAATAACATAAAAAATAAACAAACAAAACAAAAATTGGAGGAAACAATGAAAGTAATTTTTTTAACCATATTAGCATTAGTTTTATGTAGTTGTTCTTTTCGTAGCGGAGCTGAAATGGATGCGAAAGCTTTTGGATATGAAATTTCTGCACATATTGAAAAAGATATTGTTGCTAAAAAATCTGAAAAATGAAAATTGCTTGTTGTGGCACACATGGGGCGGGTAAAAGCACTTTGTCTTATCAACTCGCCGATTATTATAAAAGAAAAAAGAAAAGTGTATATGTGGTTCAAGAAAAAGTGAGAGAATCTCCTTTTCCAATAAATGTAAACATGTCTGAAGAGACCGCTTTATGGACATTTACAAGCCAAATAGCACATGAATTGGAAGTTGAGCAACAGGGATATGATACATTAATATGCGATAGATCGTGTTTCGATACATTTATATATACAGATTTTTTTAGATTAAAAAATCGGCCAATCAACCATTTTAGGATTGCTTCTGAAGAGTGGTTAGAAACATATGATTTTTTCTTTTTTGTAAGACCTAATATGGAACTTTTAGAAGACAAAATAAGAGATAATACAGATAAATTTTTTCAAATCTCTGTAGATAGGTTGTTTGAGGATTTTTTCTCTCATATAGATAATGATTTTTTTCAAGAAGTTTTCACCAGTCAAATTCTAAAAGAGGAGCTCGATTTTGATGATATTCTTAAAAATTTGTAATTATTTCATAGTGATAATCGCGCTTTATGGCGCATATTTAAATTCTAAAAAAAAGATCTCTGGTTTTTATCTTTGGACATTATCCAACGCATATTTATGCTTCTATAATTCCATGATAAAAGAATTTGCAATATCTTTTTTGTTTTTTATTTATCTTATTATCACGTTGAATGGAATAAGAGTCTGGCGTAAAAAATAGATATAGCCATTCTCTTTTGCTAAATCAAGCAAGATGTCCATGTTTAAACCTTCCAACCGTTTTTGTTCGTCCAAGTTGCTGTAACTCCAATGCAGGAGTTACACCCCTTCTGTAACTCCATAAGACGTCGTAAATACTTTGAAAACCAACATGTTAGGTTCGTGATAATTTTGGAGTTACAGGAGTTACACTGTTTCTTGTTTTGGATTTGTAACTCTTTTGATCGCTTCTCAAAAAACGAATTTGCTTTTTTTAAACAAAATCCGAGCTTAGTTTTTTGTAACTCCTGTAACTCCTTATCTATATATATATATATCTTATTGAGAGAGAGAGAGATAGGAGTACGTGAAAGAGTTACAGGGAAGTTACAGAGGAGTTGCAGGAGTTTCACTCAACACCTCCAAACAGATTTAGGCTTTCTATCGGGAGGTGTATACACCTTCTTTTTGATTGGTCTCCTTTCCCCCAAGAGGTGAGGACACTTTTTTCTGCGCCGGGCATTCTTTCTAATGGTGCTGATATATCTAAATCTTTAAAGTCTTCGTCGCCTTTTAATGTGGTTTTTCTGATCGAGTCTGGATGAATAGCTAAGAACCATTTTCCCCCTCGAAAGGCGACCGACAGACCATTTTGTCTAAGCGCCCATAGGGCGTCTTTGTCAGACAAGCCAACACCAGATATAGGCTCTCCAACAGCAACATCTATTAGATCAGACACTAAATGCTCGCCTCCTTTATGTTAGCCGACTAATTTTGAGCACACATTGTTTTTAATGGCGCCATGGCGATAATATTCCATCATCTCACGCATGGTTTTATGCGTTGTCATCTGCATAACGTCTAATATGGGCATATTCTGGCGGCCGGCTTCAGTAATAAAGCCAGAGCGTAAAGATGTTGGTGAAAAATATTCTGGATCATATCCGGCTTTTTTTATTCTATGTTTCACCATAGAGAAAAGTCCTGTTTTGCTGAGCCTTGTCTTGCTAAGATTTAGAGAATATTCCACTCTAACAAACATGGGACCTGCTTTTCTTTGGAGAACTTCTATCCAATCCTTAATAGCCTTGGCAGCTCTTCCGCATACCGGCACTTTAAAATTAAATCCAGTTTTTGTTTTTTCAAGAGTGCATATATAGTCGCCGTTGTTCTGAAGCCAGAAATTTTCTACCTTAACATCGCATATTTCATGAGCGCGTCTTCCTCCTGATCCCCATCCAAATAATAGTATTGCCTTATCTCGAACGTCTCTTGGATGGTTAGTGTTACAAGTCGCTACCATGGAGTCTAGTATTTCTTTAGTGATGGGGTTCTTTTTTCTATATCCACGGAAATTTTGCCTGAGCCTTCTTATTAGCATTCTTACCTGTGGAGTTTTTGAAACGTTGGGGTGATCATTTAGCTCTAAAAAGATTCCGAAATTGCGTATTCTTTTCTCGATGGTGGTGATCTGAAGAGGACCTGGTTTTTGTTTTACACCGCTTTCTAGCATCTTTTTTTCTATTTCCGGATTAAGGCCTTCAAAATTCTGAATAATGAAATGTATTATCATATCCTTGGTAAAATTTTTGGGACTATTGTAGGCGATGTTTGCCCAATAAAGAAAATATTTTACGTCGCAGTTGAAATTTCTTTTGGTTTGGGGGGCTGTGTATCTTCTTATAATTTCTTTGAGTCTGGATTTTGAATAAATGCTGTCTTGGTTTAATTGTGGGGATAGAATATTCGTGTCGGGTACGGAGTAATTGGGTTGTGGAATTAAAAAATTTTCTTTTACAGGCATTCGCTAGTTTTATTATTTTTTTGATCAAAGGCTGATGATGATGAAAGAAAGACAACCTCTACTTTTGGAAAAACTTTTTTAATTTTTTTTATTTCGGCTTCATCCGCAAAAACAACAGCAATAATAATTTTAAATGGGTCTTTTTTATATAAAATTTTTAGAAGCATAAATATATATTTATTGATCTTAAGATCTATATTTATCAAAACAACTAATCTATCTTTAATTTTTGGAATGATTATGCGGTATTTTTCATTTTTAAATATTTTTAACATTTTTTTTAATTCAAAAAAATCCTCCTCTAATATGAATGTTTTTCGCCGCGGTGTAGAATTTCGAAGCCTGTTTCGAATTCCTTCTATCATCATCGATCCTATAGATGAAAAATTAATCAATATGGGCGACTCTGGAAGAATTTTATGAGCACGCTCGTGTGGTTCATTTGAAAAAATATCTAACATAGAGATAGAGATAGAGACTGTTTTGGTTGTTTTGTTGATTATTTTTTCGCCCAGCAAAAATACCAAATACATCTTCATCTTGTTCTTCATCATATGGAGGGTCAGGCATACATTTATTTTTTAGAGAATTCCAGGTATGATTTTTACCACAATTTCTTTCTAGAAGCATTGTTGTTAATTTATCAATTCTTATTTCTCTAGTTGCTCCTGCCATTCCTACTGCTGCAGAAACTGGTGGTTTCATCGCTAAAGTATTCTTTTCCATTTTTTCAATTTTTTTCTCTTTATCTTTTAAATGTTTATCTGGATCATCTTCTAAAGTGTCTTCTAAGATAAGTCTAGTCAGTATGTCCATCTTTACATTCCTCTATTGATAAATTAACTGGAGTGAATTTTTTACATTTTAAATTCTCTTCTGCGTCATACTCGCATACAACGCATTCTCCAACGCCATGTTCTTCAGAAATATTTTTGCGCGTTGGTCTAAAGATTTGGTGTAAACAACGTTGTATTATCTTCATCATTTTTTTGTTCTATATAAAACAGGATTCTATATATATTAATAACTGAACACAAACTATTTATTTTATAAAAAGGAGGCATTATGAAAGATCCTAAAGAAATGAATATTGAAGAACTTCTTACTGAATTTGCTATTGGAACTCTTGGAAGAATCAAGGAAGAGGAAAAGAAAGAAGAAAAAATAAAACAAGAAAACGAGTGGGATGAAAG
>Ga0209427_10010872_pt1 | contig 10054 bp, 8 predicted proteins | sample DeeMarSWOR136_30_FD_187465 | JGI IMG/M metagenome (GOLD analysis project Ga0209427, IMG submission 187465) | Marine sediment microbial communities from White Oak River estuary, North Carolina - WOR-1-36_30 (SPAdes) (version 2) | ecosystem: Environmental > Aquatic > Marine > Intertidal zone >...
TTTGAAGCATTTTAGCCAGCGGGCATTTTCGATTCTTTGGGATGCCTGAACATAAACTTATCAAATTATATCAAGTAAGCTCAGGACAAAAGAAGGGATGGAGTTTTTTTCTCCATCCCTTCTTTCAAGTCGATAGCTTCATTCAGGTGGAGGCGGTCGAGTGCAACCATAGTCGCATTGTTTTGGCTGCTCTCCTCCTCGAAAAAGATAATTTACTATATATACAATATCATCGATTTTAGGTATTACACCTCCCAAGCAATCGACGTCGCCTCTTTGGGGAGGGTCAGGTTCCGGGCCGGCGTCTTTCAACACATAGTTAACCAAGAATACTACATCCCCAATAGTGACGGTGTTATCACGGTTGGCATCGCCGCAAATCCACTCTCCCAATTCCTCAATCACCGTAATTTCATAAGATTGGAAAGCAGGATAGATTTCGCCCCCGTCCCAGAGGGTAGGTGGTGAATTCGGAATAGTGTCAACATGGAAACGGATTGTGTCTGTTACGGTGAGCCAAATGTCAAAGATCTTTCCGAAGTTGGATGGTAAATAAGGCTCTGACCCCACCCTATCTAATGTCACGCTTACGCTATCCGGCATAGAATCCAAGTACGAATGAGACGTCCAAATGGAACAACGCGAATCAATGAACGAGCAACTGTCAAATTCAATTTCACCAAAACCTATACCAAACGGGAAATGTATGGTTTCTACAAAATCTTGATTATATAATTCAACTGGGACGTTAAAAGAACCATTTTTTGTTCCTATCACACCTGTTCGACCAATCCATACTTTGCTTGAATCTGGTAATAAACTATCGGCATTGCTAACGTGAATGGTTAAGGCGGTCTCGACTCCTGACTGCCCATCCTTTTCTACAGCTTTGAAAATAGCATATCGAGTATCTATTTCCGTAACATCAGTAGCCCAAAGAAACGTCACTGCATCATGAGCGCTGGATACAGTTGTTTCTTCTGAGTACTTCGACTCTCCGAATGTAGGAGGATATGCTGCACCTTGGAATTCTGATCTATCAAGATGCACGGTGATGTCGTAATCGCTATCTGGATCTACTACGCTGAGACGAAGATCGACCACGCCGCCGTAATAACTAATGGTGGTATCACTCCAGAATACGGTATCCCCGGAGGGATACAGGAAAACGAAGTGAGGCTCTGCAGTCTCCTCGAATTCTGCCTCATCTGACGCTACCAGCGTTGTTCCCACTTCTGAATCGTAGCTCACTTTCCAAAACACGTTGCTTATTCGTGCATTCGGCAAGCCTGGGAAATAAGCATCATATTCAAAAACCACGTAATGTTCTGGATGCTCATCCGTGCCCAGGCCAAAAGAGCTTGGGACTCCGCAGGGTTTAGGCGAGCAAGTCCTAAAATCACAAGTCACTGGATTTCCATTACCGGCCGTATGAAAAACTTGAGGGCTTAGAACCAGTCCATCAATTCCGCCAGAGGATGGACCTACAAGTTTGATGGTCACCTTCACCTTTGAGGAACCTGCTGCAGGAACATGATAAAGCGAACTATCTGTACTTACTGAAAAGCATACAATGTCATTTACTGTCTTTGATGTGTCAAACAAAATATCTTCTGTTTCGCCATACAGCCAACCTTCATTTGGTCCGCTGCCGTCCCAGCCTCCAACAGAATCAAAGCTGTCAGCCGGTATCTGATCGCGGGTCAGGGTGAAGCGAGCCCAAGCCGTTATGGAATCTGGTTTTGTTTTGATCTTAAATGGTCCAGTTATGATTCCCTCGGTGGTATCGTAAGGTATAATTAGCTTATTCTGAACCACCCATTCTTTGTATTCATCATTTTTCCACACGCTGTCACCATTCACGTTGTAAAGGACATTCAAATAACGGAAATCCTGCGTATCTGAGGTGACCGTCACCGGGGTAATATACCACGCCACCGTATCGCTTTCGAGGTAGAGTATTTTGCTAAGATTATCTTCATCCATGTCGGGTATTATGGCGTTCCATTCTTGTGTGACGAAAGTAGTGTCGGAGAAAGTGCCAAGCCAGTCAGTGGCATCAAGGTGAAAGGGTCCACGTCGTCCCTCAATCCTGGCGCACTCCGTATGGTAGAGCGTGGGGAAATAGTAAGAATCTGGGGCAAAATAGGGATCGGTTCCGTCTGGAGCATCTCCGTAGTCACCACAGATTGAGTCAACCACGGATTTCTCCAACTTAGGCACGCAGCTGTGCCCAGACCATGTCTGGAAAAAGGCTAACTCGTGGGATGGTGAAAAAGAAACAGCTTCTATATAAGATTGATCAAGCAAAACATCTTTAACTGTGCACCATAGAATGAATGCAGAATCAGGAGGGCCTGGCTCAGTTGGCGGTATAGCGGGGAACTCGGTTGTCCCGAGAGTAGAAAAAATAATGAGCAGGTCTTGATTTGTGATGTCCTGATCGTAATCTTCATTCCAGGTTATCCATTCCCAATCGAAAAGTAAGGTGTCAAATCTCCCTGCTAAAGTAATGGAGTCACACCGAATTCTGGCGACGTCCGATATCTGAAGTGGAATAGTGATGGCGCCAAGCGTATCTGTGTTGAGGATCTCTACCAGAATAGCAATTCTCTGATCAGGATAAGCTTTACGGAAGTTCACCTTAACTTTGTTCTCTTCGCATGTATCAGCATCCCGGGGTTCAAACCAGCCATATTTCAGAGTCTCTACGGTGTCTGCCTGGAAAAATCTGGACATTGTGTAAAAGTCTCCGACATCGACTCTACTGTCACCATTCACATCTCCCCTGAATTGAATTTGAGAGAATGTGCTGTCCCATTCTTCCGATGAAATTGGTGCAGATTCGAAAATTCTCTGAGAGTGGATTCTTTCAAAATTTTCGGGGTCAAAGCTTAACTCACCGCTTGAAGTGCTATTTGGCGGCAGGAAAAGATGCATCGCCAGATAGAACAAGTCAACGTTATTTGCCACACCATTATTGGTGATATCGCCAGGGAGGTAAGAAAATGTTGTGCAAGCGATTCCAGAGGAGTCGGGTGTGAAACCTCCGATAGAATCAATGAAGAAGAGATTACTCATATGAGGTACAAAATCCGTATAGATATCGCATTTTCCGTCAGAATCAGCTGCCTGTAACCACAGGTTGAATAGATTATTGTGGACTCCTGGTTCAAGGAGAGTATCGGTTAGTTCTTTTTTCAGTTCCAGCCTGATCAATACACTATCTAAATCCAAAGTATCTAAGTCCAAAGTATGGAGCGGGCTTAAAACCGCTGTATCCTTGAGGCTTGTACTATCGAAGCAGATCCTATCATAGAAAGTTGGGAGATTGTTCCCAACCAATAAAAGGGGAATCTCGAAACCTGAGAGGATTTCATCATTATAAGCAGTGAAAGGCAAGGGAAACTTAGCATTAATGCCAATAGTGTCATACTCCACACCCTTTTTTACCCAGAGAGAGTCAAGATTACAGGGATCAGAATAGAAAGCTAACGTCACACCATCAGTTAAGAAAGTTGGATCAATGGAAGCACCATAACGATCATAGAATACGACGGAGGAGCTAATAGCGTCAATAAAGAAATCTCCTGGCCTTATCCCGGTAAACCACAAATCGATGATGTTTCCCCGACCAGGCGGTAGATAGTTACGAACTGCACCAGTATCTGACAACTCTATGTAGATGGCGTCTGGTGTGACTCTGGCGGTGTCTCGATAGTCCATAGTGTCTGGATCGAGTAATCGACAAGTCGCACCGGCGAAGGAAAAAGAATCCAATCGAACTAGGTCGGTGTCTTGAAAAGCAAAATTCATTTCCATCCCCGCGAGTGTAGTATCGAGATTGCTAACATTTACTGACATTCTGAAGCTTATGCCTAGTGGAAGGGAGTCGACTGGAAGAGAGTCTTTCAAGGCCTCTATCCAGAGTGTATCCTTAGCCTCTTCTGCATAGGCATGTGGTTTAGAGATAAGAGATTCGAAGAGTAAAACGAGAAGAACAAGTAAAAAAACTTTAGCCAACCTCATAAAACCTCCTTTTTGAAGTTATTAAGTTAATGTATTAACTATCCTCCTTTTTGCTGACGCAAAAGACTGCCTCCCCCTCCGAAAAAGCAATCTTGCTTTTCTGGGAACGTCAGTGATATTTCAAAAAGCCTTAAATTATTTTAGGGAAAACTTTTCTTCTTGTCAAGTGAAAAATGTAAAATTATAATGTCTTTTGACCCAAGTAATCGGTTTATAACCGTATGGTATTTATTGTCAAAGCTAATACGGCCTAATTATCCGTCAGTTTTTGACAGTCCATTACCACGCAAAACTTACCCAAATCTCTCTTGACAGGGGATTGGAAAACCTTTTATTTTTATTAAGAATTAGAGAGTTTTGATAAGGAGTTTATTTGTCCTTTTCTGTTCCCTATGAAACTAAGCCCAGCTCGGGCAGAACACGTCTTGAGGACTCTGTTCAGTATCTTAAAGGAGTAGGCCCGAAAAAGGCTGACGCCCTCAAAGAAGAGGGAATCCAAACTGTGGAGGATCTGATCTATTATATACCCAGACGATATCTGGATAGGAGCACTATTACTCCGATTAATGAGCTCTCTTTGAATTCCAGAGCCACTGTTTTAGGGCAAGTCGAAGCCTTTGGGATGAAATATGGAAGAAGATGGAGAAGGAAAAACAGGTACCAGGTAATTATAAGGGATGAAACCGGCGTTTTAACCCTGATCTGGTTCGAAGGAATTAGATATGTCAAAAACAAGTTCAAAGAGGGTGATACGGTAATTGCCTCTGGTTACGTCAAATTTTACGATGGTCTGCAGATTCCTCATCCGGAGTTCGAGATAATCTCCCAGAAAGGTGAAGAGCTTATCCATACCGGAAGGGTTATTCCTTTATACCCATCCACAGCCATTCTTAAGAAACTCCACCTGGACAGCAGGGGAATAAGGAGCATCGTAAAACCTTTTCTGGATAAACATAATATAAAAGAGACATTCCCGCCTGAAATGGCCTCTTCTCTGAATCTTTTGCCTTTGGGTCAGGCTTTAAAGAATATCCATTTCCCTGACTCCCTTGACTTAGCAGAGGAAGCTCGCCAAAGACTGGCTTTTGATGAGCTTTTCTACCTGGAACTTATGCTGGCACTGAGAAAAAGAAGATACTCCAAGGCGGAGAAAGGGATTCAATTCAAATCTCCAGGAAAACTCATAAGAGGGCTTTTAAAACAACTCCGTTTTGAGTTGACCCTTGCCCAGAAAAAAGTGTCAAGAGAGATAGTGAACGATATGATCTCCTCAAAAAGGATGAATAGACTGCTTCAGGGAGATGTGGGATCCGGAAAAACCATCGTGGCTTTGGTGGCCATACTTTTAGCTGTGGAAAATGATTATCAGGCGGCCATCATGGCCCCAACGGAGATTCTGGCAGAACAGCACTTTTTGACTATCCATCACCTGCTGGAGTCGCTGGGGGTTAAAACGGTTCTTCTTACCGGCTCTATGATCGGAAGCAGAAGAAAAGAGATCCTGAAGAGTATCGAGAATGGCCAGGCTAAGGTCGTAATCGGAACCCATGCCCTTATCCAGGAAGGAGTCGAATTTAAAAGATTGGGCTTGACAGTGATCGATGAACAACACAGATTTGGAGTGATGCAGAGAGCCAAACTCAAAGGGAAAGGTTTTTCACCCGATGTTCTAGTAATGACTGCAACGCCTATTCCCCGGACCCTGGCATTGACTGTTTATGGAGACCTGGATGTCTCGGTGATCGACCAGATGCCCCCGGGAAGAAAGAAGATTAAGACCTCACTTTTGAACGAAAAATCCTCACAAAAGCTTTATGATTTCTTAGAGGATGAATTAAAAAGAGGACATCAGGCCTACATTGTCTATCCTCTGGTGGAGGAATCAGAGAAATTGGATCTTAAAGCTGCGACAGAAAGCTTTGAGCACCTTCAAAAGAAAGTCTTTCCACACCGGAAGGTTGCCCTGCTTCACGGAAGGATAAAAAGTGATTTACGGGAAAAGATCATGAAGGATTTTCGCAATCGGAGATTCGATATTCTGGTCTGCACCACTGTGATCGAGGTGGGGCTGGATGTTCCCAATGCCACCGTGATGGTGATTGAACATGCAGAAAGATTTGGACTTTCCCAGCTGCATCAACTCCGGGGCAGAATCGGAAGAGGAGCTGATCAATCCCACTGTTTTCTTAAAGCTGAACCTCCTTTATCTGATGAAGCCAAAAAGAGGTTAGATGCTATGTGCAGGTCTGACGATGGATTCAAGATAGCTGAATGGGATTTAAGGCTGAGGGGGCCAGGGGAGTTCTTCGGAACCCGTCAGCATGGTCTACCCGAACTCAAAATTGCCGATATAATGACTGACGTAAACTTGCTTTATCGGGCGAGGGAGTGGGCCTTTCGGATTATAGAGGATGATCCTCAGCTTAATAGGAAGGAAAATTCTGGTCTGAGGATGAAATTCTTGCGAAAATATAAAGAGAAACAAAAATTAATGGATGTTGGATAGAGGAGTAAAAATGAAATCACTTTATATCAAAGAGAAGCTAAAGTTCACCGGGGAGCAGCTTGAATCACACTGGACTTATAATAATTTTGATATCGCAGGAGACAGCATCATAGCTTTCAGCGGACCATGTGAGCTGGAGCAGAAATATATAATAGGGGTGGACCACCTGAAAAAGAAAACTCAGATAAAATCTGATATGATGCTGCACTTTCTGGTAGAACATTTTGACCTGGATTTAGAAAGAACCATTCTGCGTCAAAAGCTTCTGGTCTCCATTCTTAAGGACAAGCTAAACCATCGATTAAAAGGCGACATCTTTCAAAGATGGGGCAACGACATCTTTGATCAGGATTTCAAGTTAACTGTCTCCACGGTTACCAGGACTCCGGTCTCCACTAAGATTCATCTGGGAATTAACATATCCAGCGAAAACGTTCCGGTGAAGGCTAAGGGGCTCTCGGATTACGGGATTGACCCGGATGATGTAGCTGAGGTGGTAATGAATCAATATCGTTTGGATATGCGCAGGGTGAAGGAGAGACTGGTCAAAACCAGAAGTATAGGATCGTAAAACCAACGAAGGGACAAATGAAATATATAGAAAAATTAGGTAAAACCTTAGAACATGCTGAAAATTGCGCCCGGCTTCTGAGTGAATTAATCCAGGAAGCTGAAGATTATGATCTGGAAAGACTTTTGAAGAAGGTGGATGCGGAACTCATAGATGCCCGGCACAATCTGGTTTTGGCTCAGAGGATAGCTAAGGGAAATAACTGAAGGAGAGGAAAATGGCTGAGGGGAACTCAAAAAGTCTGAAGGACCAGCTTTTTCTTCAGCTGGTCCTGATGTTTCAGACCGCTGCTTTTCAGCAGATGGGAAAGATTATGAATCCTTTAACCAAAAAAATCGATAAGGATTTGAATCAGGCAAAATTCTCCATAGATATGATAGAGACGATTCAGGAGAAGACTAAAGGTAACCTAACCCAGGAGGAGCAAAAATTCATAGATCATGTCCTGTTCGAGTTAAGGATGAACTATCTGGATGAGGTAAAAGCAGAGGAAAAGAAAAAAGAAGAAGAAAAACCCAGAACTGAGGGAAAAAAGGAAGACCAAGAGAAAAAAAGGGATAAATAAAATTAGTTTATCCTGTGAATTAGGCAGCTGGCCCTTTTCGGCCAAGATAGGATGAGTAAGCTACTCAGACACAAGATATAGATTTTCAGAAGATAGAATAGATTTAAGGGGGAGATTTTTTGAAAAGATTGTCGATGTTTTTTTCAGAGTATCTTTTCTGAAAAAATCAAAACATATTCGCATTTTAAGCGTAAAGAATCAGACGGACTCGTCCGTCCATTTGAGACAGATAATAATGGACAAAAAACAGTTGAAAAAAGATAAGCTAAAAGCCAAACGGCAAAAACAGATATTGACTGCATCCATGAAGGTGTTCTCCAGATACGGATATCAGAATACGGATGTGGAGAAAATTGCAGGTTTGGCTGGTCTGGGAAAGGGGACGGTCTACCGCTATTTTGAGACCAAACAAAATCTTTTCCTGTCCACCCTGGAGTGGGGCTATAATTCCTTGAGAAAGGAAATCTTCGATGCCACAGAGAAAATTGATGATTACCTTGATAGGGTTAAGATAGTTTTGTATACCTATCTAAGATTTTTTGAAAAAAATCGAAATTTCTACAGGCTTCTAATTCAAGAGAGAGTCTGGGCAGAGGTTGAATCTGCCGGGTGGAAGTGGAAGGAGAAACAACTTTCTCAAATAGAGCACATAGAGAATATTTTGACTGAGGGAATAAGAGAAGGATATTTCAAAAAGGTAGACCCTGAAAGCTGTGCCTATGCTTTATGGGGCTTAATCAATTCCTTGCTTTACAAATGGCTCATATCTGAGAAGAGATATCCTATAAAAAAGGAACTCTCAGTAGTCCAAAAGACATTTTTCGAGGGAATCTTGAATGAGAAAAAGAGGAGAAAAAAATGAAGAAAGCTTTGATCTGGATAGTAGTGATTGCGATTTTAGCTTTAATCGGATACAGAGGATATCAGGCTTATCAAAAAAGTCAGATAAAAGAGGTTTTTGTGGAGGAGAGGACAAGGCCGGTAGAGATCCAGGTGGTTAACACAACCCTTTTCAAAAAGTCTCTTTCTTTCACCGGCGATATCAAAGGCATTGAGGAGATAGATGTTTTACCCAAGGTCTCAGGGAAATTGGTGGAAATAAAAGTCAAGGAGGGGGATCGAGTTAAAAAGGATCAGGTTTTGGCCTTGGTGGATCGGGATATTGCCGGGATGAAGTTCGAATTGGCGGAGGTCACCTCGCCGGTTGAGGGGATTGTGGGTTGGGTACTTCTGGATGAAGGAGCGGGAGTAAGCCCACCTTCTCCCAGTCCCCAGATGGGAACTTCAATATTTAGAATTGTGAATATGGATCAGGTCAAAGTTGTAATAAACGTAATAGAAAAAGATCTCCCAAAAATAAGAAAAGGCCAGACGGCCGAGATCCAGGTGGATGCCTATCCGGACCGGAACTTCTCTGGGAAGGTAAACCTGGTAAATCCCATGCTGGATCCACTGACCAGATCTGCTCAGGTGGAGATTACTCTTTCCAATCCCAAGCATCTTCTAAAACCGGGAATGTTTGCTGAAGTGAAGATTATTGAAAGGATAGAGAAGGATGCCATTTTAATTCCCAGCTATGCAGTGCTGGAGGCCAGCAGCCAAAACAAAGTTTTCCTGGTGAAGGGGGAAATAGCGGTGGAAAGGCAAGTTGAGGTGGGAGCAAAAGGAACAGATGAAATTGAGATCCTCCGGGGGTTGAATCCCGGAGATACTCTGGTGGTTTCTGGGCATCATACCATGGAGGATGGTGACTCAGTAAGGATTGTGAAAGGGGTGATGAAATAATGTTTCTGCCTGAGTTTTCAGTAAAAAGGCCGGTTACGGTTTTTATGATCTTCATCGCGGTTTTGGTTTTAGGCTTCATCTCTTTTCAGCAGCTGAATATCGACCCCGGACTCAGTGGCAGGATAGCCAACCGGCGCCTTATCCAGATGTTGCTGTAATTCACGATAAACTACGCTTTCGTTATCCACTCAGTCCTCCTGTAATAAGGTTTTACCCAGATTACAGGTTATCTATGGAGCCAACTCATGAAGCACTTTCAGTAAAGCATCAGTATGCTCGGGTTTACCGGCGCTGATACGAATACTGTTACGCAGCAGTGGTTTATCGAAATAACGTACCAAGATACCTCTCTTCTGTAATTTCAGATAAAGTTCTTCGGCACTACACTTCAGTACGGTACAATAAACGAAATTAGCCTGCGAGCGAAACGGTTTTAGCCATGACAATTTTCCGAGTTCATCGAAAAGTCTATCTCTTTCACTGATGATGGCCTTCACTTTGCCCTGCAGATAGTCCAAGTCGGCAAGGGATTCACGCACGGCAATCTCGGCAGCTACACTCACATTATGCGGAATTTTAATCGCCATTAAATAATCAA
>Ga0209427_10010874_pt1 | contig 10054 bp, 8 predicted proteins | sample DeeMarSWOR136_30_FD_187465 | JGI IMG/M metagenome (GOLD analysis project Ga0209427, IMG submission 187465) | Marine sediment microbial communities from White Oak River estuary, North Carolina - WOR-1-36_30 (SPAdes) (version 2) | ecosystem: Environmental > Aquatic > Marine > Intertidal zone >...
TTTTTGCATTTTGATATTTTAACAAAAAACCTTTAAATATACTCGTTAACAAACAATATCGCGTTAGTTAGTATCACGCTAACTCCTAACGTGGTATGGTAAGATGAAAAAAGCACTAAGAATAACATCACTTCTATTAATCCTAGTTCTAATTTTAAATATATCTGGAGGTTTAAACATTCAAGCAATCCAAATATTACAACAAAAGAATGTAATTGTAGAAATAAATGGAAAGTGCGACTACACATCAATACAGGAAGCAATAGACAATGCTTGTGAAGGAGAAACTATACTCATAAAGTCAGGATTTTATAATGAAACTATCAATATAAAAAAGAGGATTACCCTTCTAGGGGAAGATAAAAACAAAACAATTATAAATCCCATCTCCGCAAGGAATAAATACGCAATAAGACTGGGATCTCCAAACATCATAATTAAAAATCTCAGTATTTCTAACGGAGGTCCTGGTCTATATACCACTGGTATAAAAATTACTGCATCAAATGTAAAAATAGAAGATTGCAACATATATGATACTCCAGTAGGAATTGCAATATTTACATCTGGTAACATAATTAAAAACTGCAGGTTCTGGGGATGCAAGGATGAAGGAATTGCTCTTATTGGATCTAATTATTCAGAGTGTATAGAAAATGAAATCACAAATTGCATATTTCATAATAATTGCGATGGAATAGAACTGCAATACTCATCAGATAACATAATTAGTAATTGTGAATTCTTTGACAATACCCATACAGGAATTGATGCAATTTCTTCATCAAATGATAGAAATAAAATTATTAATTGTAATATATACAACAATTCTGTAAATGGAATTTATCTTCACTCCTCATCAGGTAATCAAATAACAGATTGCATGTTTTCAAATAATAAAGATGGAGATATTGTTGAGGTAAAGTGCTCTATAAAAAATAAAATAATTAATAAAAACGACGAGCGTGAGGTAAACAGCATAAAAGAGATGCTTGTATATCTGTTAAATTTCTTTCAAAAGAGATTTACAAAAGCAAGAATTTTTATAAACTCTATTTTTAATAAATATAAGGATTTGTGCTTTTAGAAAAGAATTAATTACGATTTGAATAAAGAAAAATTTTGCCAAATTTGAAAATTGAAAAAAAAGAAGAGGGGGTTTAATAAGATGTATACTCCTGAAATTTATTTACTGGATAAAGATCACTGTTAAATAAAGATTCTTGAAAAGAATCATAAATAAAGGAATCAATATTTTTTTGTTTATACCGTTCTTATCGATTACAAAGTTTTTTACTCTCCCTTTCAACCGACCATCATCCTCATGCCACATTTTATCACGTTAATATTTGACAATAATAATATTTAAATATATTTTAGTAAAATTACAAAATGTAAAAATGACGGTTATACTCTGAGAGTCATTTATTAATAAACATTACGATTAATGATAAGAAATACCTTATTTGTAACAATTTGAAGAAAAATTGCTAATAATTTAAAAAATGTTGCCATACAAACTAAAACTATTTATACAAAAAACTGATTCGGTGCAATTACATGGCAAAAAATAGCAGAGAACAAATTTTAAAAGATCAGAAAAAAATTGTAAGAGAGCTCTCTAAAAATGCAAACAAAAGCATAAATGAGATTGCAAAAACCTGTGGTTTTTCTAGACAAAAAGTATGGAGAATTATAAAGAACCTTGAAAATAACAACACAATATGGGGATATACTGCAGTAATCGATGACGAAAAACAAGATATGAAAAGGTATATGGTTCTTATAAAAAGATCAGTTCAACCAATGGCCTTAGAAATTGTTGATAAAATAATAAACAGGGAACTTTCAAAGAAATCAGATGGTTTAAAAATAGATATAATGCATAGTTTTTACACAAGCGGGCATTATGACTGGGTAATTTGTTTCAACGCACCAGAAATCAAAATTGCTAAGAAATTTGTAGAAGTTGTAGCACAATTATTTTCAGGTTATATTTCAGATATACAACTAGTAGAAGAACTATTTGCAGCTCAAAAATGTGGAATAGCAAATCCAGAAATTGAAAAGCTTAGAGAGTTTTTCGGTGAAACATAAAAAAAAAAAATTTTTTCTTTTATTCTCTTTCATTCTATTTCTTTTTTTTTAATAATTTAAAAAAAATGATTGAAAGTTAATTATAAAGATTTACTGGGGCTTTTCTTCATCAGTAGATTTTTCATCCTTCTTTCTTTTTTCAGAACCTTCCTTTTCTTTTATTGGTTCTTCTGAGAAAGTTTCCTTTTCTTCTTGTTCAAATTCCTCTTCTTTCTTTTCAACGGAAGCTCCAGGCGATTCTTCAACAGAAGGTTCTTTAACTTGCTGAGTAGCTTCTGCAGGCTTTTCCTCAATTTTAGGAGGCTTGGAAGGTTTGGCTTGGCCTTTAAATTCTGTATATCCACATTTACCACAACTAAAACGATTCTTATGTTCGGCGATAAAGACACCAGGTCCGCATTTCGGACAGTACTTTCTAGCCCTTGTTATTCTATCACCTTCAACTTTAAAAAACTGATATTTCTTCATAATCATTTCTCCTTTTCATTTTCAGCTTTTTCCTTAGGTTTTTCTGCGTCCTGTTCTTGTTTTTCTTTTGATTCCTGTTCAGCCTTTTCTTCTTTATCTTCAACAGGTTCTACCTCTGGTGTCTCTTGTTTAGGTGTTTCCTCTTTTGGTTTTTCTTGAGCAGAAGGCTGGGGTGCAGGTGCTTCTTTTGAATCTTCAGAAACAGGTGCCTCTTCCTTTACTTGCTCTTCAGTTTTTGTTTCCTCTTCTGTATCAGGTTTTACTTCCTCAGAGGGTTCAGCAGGCTTTTCATCTTCCTTTGGCGTAGGAGCAGCAGGTGCTTCCTCTTTTTGTTCTTCAGAAACAGCTTCTTTTTCCTTCGGCGGCTCTTCAGATTTTAACTCTTCTGAAACTTCTGGTTTCACATCTGCTGCAGGTTCAGCAGGCTTTTCCGCTTCCTTTGGAGTGGGTGCAGCAGGTGCTCCTTCCTTTTTGACAGGCTTCTTTTCACCCTCAATTAGTTTATTTCTTTTAAGAATGTGTTCAGGCTCAATATCCTTTGCTTTAGAAATCGATGAATATACCTTCGCATAACCAGAAATCTCCTGCCTGCCAAAACTTGAATCAACAGTGTTTACAATTATGTTTTCCTTTTTAACATTTAATTTTTCAGCAAGCTCGCTACGAATAAGTTCACGATTAGGAGTACTTTCACCCTCATGCTTAATAGTAAAATATATCTCAGTTCTATTAAGCAAGGGATTGTTTCTTTTTGAATCAATCTCAATTTCCATAGTTCTCACATCTCATCAAGAACATCTTTTACCTTTTGTTTTAACTCTTTTGTTGGTTTCACAACCAAGACCCCCTTATTTGGCAAACCATATATTATAGTTGCGTCTGGAGGGGCATAATAAATAGCAGGTAGAGAGGCAAGGTCCTCTTCGCCAATAACCTCAATACGAAGTGAACCTAACTTTAGATTTTCAATAGCAAGTTTGATTGTTTCAAACAAATCATCAGATAGAGTTCCTGCTGGATTTTCAACAACCACACTTTTCTTCCCAAATGATTTCAAAGTATTAATTATTTCTTTAGAACATTTTCCTCTTTTTGTTTTAAAATCAACAACACAAAAAGAAGGCTCAATATCATGTTTAAGTAAAGTGTAGGTTACCTGATCTCCGATAGAAATTATGTACTTTTCATTTCTTAAAAGTTTTATAAGACCCTTCTCATCAATAAGTTTTCCAACAGGGGTTTTTAGAATATCTCTTAATTTTTTAGGAAGAATGTGCATAACTCTTAAAATTCTTACATAACCTTTAATGCATACTTTCCAGGTTTTGTTATATTCATTGCCTTTGCAACCTGAGAGGACGCAGGATCACGGATGATTACATAACCGCGCCATCTTTTAGAAGTAGGAAGTGAACAGTTTGGACAAATGTCACTTTCAGTAAGTGCATGGCAGGTTTTGCATGCTCTCATGATTTTCATATTTTATCCTTCTTCTTTCTCTTTTTCTTCTTTTCCTTTTTTTCTTTTTTTTCTTTCTTTTTTTCCTCTTCAGCTGGTGCATAAATCCACTCATGCGAACCAAGTGCAGGTTGTCTCATGGTAAGACCAATCTTACTTTCTCTTGAGGATAGCTCGTTTAAACTAACTGCAACAACTCTTGCCCTTACAACATCACCGGTCTTTAAAGTCAATTTTTTCTCTTTACCAGTAATCACCTCATTTTCAGCATCAACCTCCACATAATCATTCATAATCTGGCTCATGTGAATAAGTGCATCAAGCGGACCGATATGACAAAACGCCCCAAACTCAACAATCTCACAAACAATTGCATCAAGAACTTCTTGAAGTCTGGGATTAAACGTTAGTGCATCAAAAGATACCTTCTGATACATTGCACCATCGCCGTGTATTACAATTCCATTTCCAACAGGTTTTATGTTATCAGCTACAACTATTACCCCATAGTTCTTTCTCATTGTACCTTCAAATGTTTTCTGGACAATTTTTGTAATAACATCATTTAGGTCTTCGCTGAACCTATTTGGAGGAATACGTACTGTATCCTCAACTCTAACCTTATAATACATATGAATCCCTAATATAAATTAATAATAATCGTGATGGAATGGGCTTACTCCTTATATGCTTTTTGAATAAGTAACTATCTAGGTTAAAACAATTATAAGAGGTAGAAAAACAAGCGATACAATCGACATCAATTTTATCAAAATGTTTAAAGAAGGACCAGATGTATCCTTACACGGGTCACCAACTGTATCACCAATGACTGTTGCCTTATGATTGGCTGATCCTTTTCCTCCAAGGTGTCCTGATTCAATATATTTTTTTGCATTGTCCCATGCACCACCAGAATTTGCAAGAAATACAGCCAAGAGAAAACCTGTTGCAATAGAACCCATTAGAAGACCACCCAGTCCAGATGGCCCTAGAACAATTCCAACAACAACAGGAGAAATTACAGCCATCAAACTTGGAACTATCATTTCCTTTAAAGCCCTATTAGTACTGATTTTAACACATCTTTCATAATCAGGTTTGTTCTTATCGCTTTTCAAAAGATTGAATTTCTTGAACTGATAGCGGACCTCCTCAACCATTGAATGAGCAGCCCTACCTACAGCACCCAGTGTTAGAGCAGAAAATACAAATGGAAGCATTGCTCCTATAAAAATTCCTGCGACAAGAGATGGTTCACTCAAATTCAAGTCAAGAAGTATCTTACCTCTTGCACTAAGCATCTGATTTGCAGTAAACACATATGTAAAAATCAGCGCAAGAGAGGTAATTGCAGCAGAGCCTATTGCAAAACCTTTTCCCATGGCTGCAGTAGTATTTCCTACTGCATCAAGCTGTTCCGTTCTCTCGCGGACCTCTTTACCCATTCCTGCCATCTCAGATATTCCCTGAGCATTATCAGCAACTGGTCCATAACAATCAGTTGCAAGAGAAACACCAAGAATGCTAAGCATTCCAACTGCTGATATTGCTACACCATAAAAACCTGAAAGAAAATGTGCTACAATCATTGCAACAACTACTGCAATAATTGGAATTACAGTACTAATCATACCTACCTGTAATCCTGAGATAATAACAGTTGCCGGACCCGTTTTTGCAGAATCTGCAATACTTTGGGCAGGTTTACGTTTTTCAGAAGTGAAATATTCAGTGGAAAGACCAATTATAATACCTGCTATAAGACCTGCAAGCATTGAATAGAATGGCTCAAGTCTTTCAAGCAGGAACCAAATCACAAGTCCAGATAGAATGGCAGTAATAATTGTAGCAATAAAAAGGGAGTTACGAAGTGCACCGTAAATATTTTTTCCTTTTCCCTGAGTTACTACTAGTGTACCAATTATTGAGGAAATAATACCAATTCCAGCAACAATAAGTGGCAGCATTATTGCATTATCAATACAAATATTTTGTTTAGCAAGCCAGGGATCTGTAAAAGTTACTGGGAAAAAACTAACTGCTGCAATTGCCATTGTGGCAATAATTGAGTCAACATATGATTCGAAAAGATCTGCACCCATTCCAGCAACATCGCCAACATTATCACCAACCTGATCTGCAATTACTGCCGGATTTCTTGGATCATCTTCCGGAATACCTGCTTCAACCTTTCCAACAAGATCAGCGCCAACATCTGCTGATTTTGTATAAATTCCACCCCCCACTCTTGCAAAAAGAGCAATAGATGAGGCACCAAAACCAAAACCAAATAAGATATTTGTGGCAAGAATTGCCTTATCAATTTTATCTGCCATATCAACTAAAACAAAATTACTAAACAGTAAATATAGACTAACAATTCCAAGAACTCCAAGTCCAACAACACACATGCCCATTACAGCACCGCTTGAGAAAGCAATTGAAAGCCCCTTAGACATATCCTTTTTTGTACCTTCAGCGGTCCTTGAATTAGCCATTGTGGCAGTACGCATACCAATATTTCCAGTCATAGCAGAAAATATAGCACCAATTACAAATGCTACTGAAAGACCCCAGTGCATGCCACTTCCTTCAATAAATGAAGCAATAAGTAGCAATGCTGCAACAACTATAACAAAAACAATTAAGACTTTATATTCGCTTTTTAAAAAGGCCATTGCACCTACACGGATTGCATTACTCAGTTCCTTCATTTTTTCATTTCCAGGACTTTGCTTTTTTACATGTAAAAAAAGATATAATGCAAAAAGAAGAGCAAGTATGCCTCCAATGGGTGTTATAAGTGATATATCTAATTCCATCTATACCCCTCAACTTCTGTCTGTGAATTGGTAATAGTTATTTAACAATTATCATTTAATTTTAAAAAAAAACAAAACTTATTTATGTTAATAAATGTAAAGATAAACATATATAAATAAAGCTTTATATTAAATACTGATAACCAGTAAAATCTTACAGTGATAAAATTCAGGACTAAAATATCATGCTGAAATATCTTGGCAATCTCATTGAAAAAAGACCATGGCTGGTAGTAACACTTGTAATTTTAGTAACAATAGGTTTTTCAACTCTAATTCCAGGTATAAAAATGGAAACTAATTTCAATGAATTCATGCCAGAAGACGAGGTTGTAGAATCATACATGAGAGTAATGTCTACTTTTGGCCAGACCCAAATTGCTATATTTCTTTATGTTGAAAACCAACAAGCAGAAAATACAATCACGCCTCAAGCTTTAAGAGAGCAATATTACATAGAAAAAGAGCTAAAAAAACTTGAAGAAGTAAATAATACCTTTAGTTTAATAACTGTTTTAGAACAGGTTTGCTTCATTGAATTTGGAGAAACATTTGAAAATTGCACAGATGAACAGATTTCAATTGCAGTAAAAGATCTTTTTGATAACCAAATCGAAAGTTCAATTAAAGTTTTTTCAAATGATGATACAAATGAAGATATAAATTATAGAAGATATCCAAGGATTTTTAGAGGAAAAGCAATAGATGAGGTTGACATAAAAAATTGTTATATAAGTTATAATGATGAAAAAATGATCTTTTCAATTGAGGTATATGACCTTTTAAAACTAGAAAAAGGATTAAAATCACCAATTCCTTTAATGAACACTGTAGAATGGTACATCGATTTCGAAAATACACTTATACCTGATCCACGACTTGACATCGATTATAGAATTTCAGCTCATATAGAACCAAAACATGCATTGTGGGAGTTAGGAAAGGGGCCTATAAAAAATATAGTGGCGCTACTTAGAAATATACTAAATAGAGAGCTCATAAACTCCTTTAAAAAAGAAGCATATCTTTGGGTAAAATTACCAGAGCAACCAACGTATTTCCCACTTGCACTTAGTTCAGCTGATATAAATTTTAATACAAGGGATAATAAAATTGAGATAATTGCAGATAGAGAAGAACTAGGTAAATATGGTATAGCACCACGTTTTGGATCTTTTGAACTTCCAGCCAAACTTACTAATTTCAAGGCAGGAACAAGATATTATAAATCTCCAATAGGAAGTCTTCCATGGCTAAGGATTTCAGCAAATACAAGTTTCTTATTTAAAAGACTTGACAAGATAAAAAACAGACCAATAATAAGCAAAATAGCAGGTAGTCTCCTTGAGAAATATGGAGATTTAACATGGGAAGATTTTGATACGATTTTTGAAGATTTTGATCAAAACATACCATTACCAGATCAATTAGCTCTAAAGGAATTGGATAGCTCATGGATAAATACAGATATCTCGCCAGACAGTGGTGAATCTGAAAATATTTTGTTTATAAAAACATCACTTTTGGAAGATGTAAGAATTAATGCCCTTAGTTTATTGTCAAAAGATTTTGAAGAAACCGGGAGACCTAAAGCAAGCATTATAATCCTTTATCTAAACCGTGATTGGGACATTCAGAATCAAGTTCAAATTACAACATCTATACTTAAAAAAATAGAAAATCTAGACGCAACCTATGATTTTGTTTCAATACAGGCAACTGGTGATCCAGTTATCTCTGTTGAAATGAACGAGGTTACAACAGAGTCAAATCAGATCATAATGCCGTTGATATTTGTTGTAATTCTAGGAGTTTTATTTTTTTCATTTAGAAAATTATCTTACACAGTCTTACCGTTAGTTGCACTTCTAATTTCAATTATTTGGCTTTTTGGAACCATGGTTCTTCTTGGAATATCTTTCACTGTAATGTCAGTTGCTTTATTCCCATTATTAATGGGACTAGGTGTTGATTATTCGGTACATCTATCTCATAATTATAGATTGGAAATATCAAAAGGCAGAACTCCGGGGCAAGCAATTAAGATATCTGTTATTGAAATTGGAACAGCAATGTTTCTTGCAATGCTTACCACAGTTATTGCTTTTTTATCATTTTTAAGTGCCACACTTGCACCTTTACGTGATCTAGGGCTTCTTCTTGCGTTAGGAATTATTTACACATTTATTACAGCAATTACACTTCAAGCTTCTATAAGATATATACTGGATAGAAAAAAACAAAAATTTGATATAACCAAGAAACAAACCTTCAAACTAAATCTGCTTATGGAAAGGATGGCAAAAAATATACTTAAACATCAGAAAAAAATAATAACAATTCTGTTGATAATTACGTTAGTTACTGCGATAGGAGCAACACAAATTGAAACAGGTTTTAACTGGGAATCTTTTCTTCCTGAAGGGAAAACTTCAATAGTTGTTTATCAAAAACTTGAAGACAACTTTCCATTCCTTGGACAAGATCAAGAATATATATTAATTGAGGGAAATGTTGCAACAGTGGAAACATTAAATGGACTTATGAAAACACATGAAAACCTAAAAGATGATACCTTTGTGGGGAAAAATGCAGATGGTTCTCCTAAAGCAGAAAGCATATATTTAATTATAAAACAAGCGGTAAATAACAATGAATCGTTGATGGAAGAGTTCAATATAGATGAAACAACAAAAATACCAAAGACCAATCAAGATGTAAAAAGAATGTATGATTTTCTATATGAAAGCCTTGAATACGGTATCCAAACCCAATTTTTAATATGTAAATCTAAAGATGGTAGATATAACTCTACCTTGTTAAGAGTGTATATAAGTATTGTTTCAGCAACAAGAGAAAATATTGATCTTCAACAGGATCTAAACACACTAAATGAGGAACTGAACAATGATTTGGAGGATTATGGAAATGTAGATGTAATTGCAACCGGACCATTATTAATAACCTATAAAATAACGTCATCACTTACTGAAAGTCAAATATTTTCTACCCTTGCTGCATTTGTTTTAGCAACAATTGCATTAATTGTTGCTTATAGAAGACTTACTCTTGGTTTTATAGTAATAATTCCTGTTTTAATATCAATCGTTTGGATTCTTGGAACCATGTATTTCATCGGATACACCCTAAACATACTTACAATAACAGTTACCAGTCTAACTATTGGTATAGGAATTGATTATGCA
>Ga0209427_10010875_pt1 | contig 10053 bp, 8 predicted proteins | sample DeeMarSWOR136_30_FD_187465 | JGI IMG/M metagenome (GOLD analysis project Ga0209427, IMG submission 187465) | Marine sediment microbial communities from White Oak River estuary, North Carolina - WOR-1-36_30 (SPAdes) (version 2) | ecosystem: Environmental > Aquatic > Marine > Intertidal zone >...
ATGTTCTCTCCTCATCGAAACCAAGCTTAGCACCCATAGGTGAATTCACCCCATCTGCAAGAATCATGTATCTGCCATGCTCTTCCCTCTCTCCATCACCATCTCTAAGCTTAACAGAAACTTTTTCCTCTTCATCCTCTACATCAATGCAAAGTGTACCGGGAGTCACTTCCACACTCAATGACTCCGCCTGCTTGAGTAGTACTTTCAAGAGATCTTCCTTATCAAATGCTATCGAGACTGGGCCATATTCATTCTCAAAAACAACCCTCTTTCCACCGGGTGATAACCTGATATACTGTTTAAGTGGAATTCTCTCGCCAGTGTATACTATGGAAAAGTCATTGAGGCGAAATACCACTCTGCTCTCTTCCACTGAGATACACTCACCATGGGTCATCGGCTCGTTTATCCACATAGAGCAGCAGGATCGAGTCACCTTACTCACATTCCTTTTCCGCTCAATCAAGAGGACTCTCAATCCCCCCTCTGCAGCGACTATCGAAGTCATAAGACCTGCTGGACCTGCACCAATAACAATAAGGTCATACAGTTTAGCCATTTTTCTCATCTCCCAATAAATCAGCTCTCACCCTAAGACGCAAGAATTCTCCCTAAGGTAAAAGCAGCATCTAAATCATTCTTCTTTTCCTTAACTTCTCCTTTGGATATGTTTCCTAAACTGATCACCTCCCCCACTCGTATCAATTTGAAATCGATGAAATTTCTCTCCAACACTGCAAAAACGAGAAAGGAAGAAATAGTAGGATCTCCCTGACTTATAACGATGGCTGCTTTTTTACCTTTTAATCTCGAATCGAATTCTCCTCCAATGATATATCCCTTACCATCCTGTTCCACTTTCACCTCTAGCAAAGGCAGCATCCTCGATAAGAAATTGAGCATTGGTGCTGTCACCGTCCTCACATGATTAGGAGTAGCAAAAACAAATCCATCACACACCTCCATTCTTTCTAATATTCCCTCCATGTCATCTTTAATCACACAGTTCCTCTCACCCAGTGAAACACAGGTTAAACATCCATCGCAATATTTTATATCCTTATCTATGATGAAAAGCTTTTCAACTTCCACCCCTCCCCTGCTCATACACCCCTCAATCACTTTATCAGCTAATACCTCAGTATTCCCTCCCTTTCGGGGACTCCCAATAATTGCCATGATCCTCTTCATAGAAACCTCCTGACAAATTTTAGGCCTTATAAACTACAGAGAACATAGATTTACCCAGTTAGATGTTTACTATCTAACATGGGAATTTAAAATAAATCCGAAACAAATGAAACCACGAAGAAGCACTAAGGTGAAAAGGTAAATATTTAGGCAATATTCATATCCAGTATCTACTATCTAGTATCAAGAAGATAAACTAGCACGAATAATCATAAATTTCAATCTTTACCTCGTTAGAAAGAAAGCCATGGCTATTTATAGCGGTGTTAAGAAAGCAATATGTTTGGGTGTTTACCCCGTTAGAAACAGGAAACGCTTCAGAAGATTGTCAATATTATGTTCTCTAAAGCGTTTCCGTCGCTTTTGAATTTCCCATAAACACACTTACTAAATTCTATTCCAACAAAACCACTTCATTTCTAACGGGATTTAAACTCACTTCCAAACTTTCTAACGGGGTTTACTCAATTTATTTTAGCTGATAAAGCTAGTATAATAAAGGCTATAGAATTCTAACAAAAAAGGTTGACTTGTCTACTTTCTCATCATATTAAAATATATGATCGATAATCTGGCATAAAAAACCGTTGCAAGCAAACAGGACGGATACTCCATGATTTTAGTGACGGGAGCATCAGGAACACTGGGCAAAGAGATTTCAAGACAGCTCGCGCAAAAGAAGCACAATTTCAAATGTCTGGTGAGAAAAACCTCAAAAGTGAAAGAACTTGAAGAGATGGGAGCTACTCTTTGCTATGGAGATGTTACTGATAGAGCATCATTAAAGGAAGCCATGGAAGAGGTGAAGAACGTTATCTCAACCCACACTCTCGGTATGCCAAAGAAAGGGATCACTTATTGGGATGTCGACTACCAGGGAAACCTCAATCTCATTAAATTCTTGAAAGAAAATGGAGGAGGTAAATTTGTTTATATCAGTGGACTAGGAGTAGGGTTGAATTCCCGCTTTCAATTAAACAAAGTCAAACGACTAATTGAGGATTTCCTCAAAATCTCGGGGTTAGACTATACCATCTTCAGACCTTCCGGATTTTTTAGTGACTTTACTATGCCAGCAAAAACTGTTCAAAAGTATCATCTCTACCCCGCTATGGGGTGGGGAAATCATCGAATTCAAGGAATTCATATGGGAGATCTAGCGTATTGTGTCATCGATTCACTGAGTAATAGCAAAGCCTCCAATCAACTTTTTCCCATAGGAGGACCCGAAGTTCTCACTCATAAAAAGATTGCATCGATTTATTCAAAGGTGTTAGGACACAAGGTCAGGGTTTTCCCTATCCCCCTTGGATTTATAAAGAGTGTGGGCTGGATAGTAGATACCCTTACCAGCTATCGTTATGATATCGAAGCGTTCGTTGATGCCTTCTCAAAGGACAGCATCTGCGATAACGAACCACTCCTTAAAACCTTTGATTTAAAACTTAGAACCTTTGAGGAATACCTAAGAGAGTTTTTTGCAAAAAGTAAAGAATAACATTTACTTTTCTTACAAACGTCTATCAAAGAGGAGAAAAGAAGTATGGATGCATTAAATCATGTGCATGAAATTCCCCTTGGAAATGTTAAGGCCTTTATAATCGATGGTGAAAAAACTATCCTGGTTGACACAGGGATTAACCCGGTACCCCCTGAGGTATTGGCATTTTTTGAAAAGAGTGGAATCAAACTAGGAGATGAGAAGCAAATAGAATTTCTTAAGAAAGGGTCTTTTCAATTTATTATAGACTTTATTAAAGAGAAAGGTTTTAGCATCGACACTATCATCTGCACCCACTATCACACTGATCATACTGGCTGTCTTAAAAAACTCAAAGATACTCTTAACGTACCAGTCGCCATGCATCCTCTGGATATTCCTCTGGTTGAAGGTAAGGAAGAACCACCGCCCTCAACTATGCTCCCACCTAAGCTCGCTGAACACTTCAAGATCGAACCCTGCCAGATTGATATCGCCTTAGAAGACAACCAGATGTTTACCCCTGACCTTCAGGTTATCCATTTGGAGGGACACACTAAGGGCAACCTCTGTCTTCTTTTTAAGGAAGAGGTACTACTAGCAGGAGATAGCGTTATGGGCAAAAATACACTTAACCCTGTGTTAGGTCCAAATGAGCTCAATCCCCCCATGCCTACTGCCAGCATGGATCAGGAAAAGGCAGTGAGAAATTTAAAAAAACTGCTCAACTATAGATTTAAGGTTATTCTCCCCAGCCATGGTGAACCAGTTAAAGAGAATGCCAAAGAAAAATTGAAAAAACTCATTGAAGAAACTTAAATGAAGACACAGATTTTTCGCTGATAACGCAGATAACTATTTTCTTAAATTTTCTCAGTTAGTTCTTTATATCGAAATCCTGATAATCTGCGCCCATCTGCGTACAAAAAATAATTTCTACACTATCAAAATATATGAATTCTACCAAGGATACCCTATCAAAAAGTGAAATAATCTCCGTAAAGGGGGGATGGGGGAGATATGCAGGCATTGCCCTTATTGCAATAAGTATTGTAGGAATAATCGCCACTCCTAATTCCATGCGCTGGCTCATCCTGTTGGAAGGAGCACTAGGAATAATCGGTATTGTTTTATTCGTCTATGCGAGGATAAAATTCTGGCGGGAAGTCAACAAACTCATTAGATAAGAGATGAAAAATTGAAAGATTTAATCTGACGTGGAAAAAGGGGTCACCAATTAAGGGGCTCATGACAACAGTCAAAGCGAATGGAATTGGAATATACTACGAAATAACCGGCAGTGGACCACCCTTGACTCTGATTATGGGACTGGGTTGTTCTGCACGTCAGTGGGAATGGATGGTACCCGTGTTAGCCGAGTCTTTTCGGGTAATCACGTTTGATAACCGAGGGGTAGGAAGAACTAGTAAACCAGATATGGAATACACAACGGATCTGTTTGCTGAAGATACCGGTGCGTTGCTGAACACTCTGGGTATTAAAAAAACTCATATCTTTGGTGTTTCAGCGGGAGGCATGATTGCACAAAAGTTTGCTTTAAAATACCCAGACATGGTTGATCACCTTGTGTTAGGCTGCACAATGCCTAATTTCTATCATTTACCTCCCACCACTGAGGTTTTACAACGCATGCAGGAGTCTCAGTTACTCCCTCCTGAAGAAAGTGTGGAGGTGATGATGCGACTTTTTCTTTCCGAACATTTTTTTGCCGAGAAACCTGATCAAGCAGTGAAATTGAAAGAGGTGATGCTCGCTGAGAAAAAGGAACAAGGGCCGGACGCATTCCTCCGGCAACTTGGTGCAGCAATGAACCATGATACCAAGGATGAGGTTAAGAATATTAAAGTCCCCACCCTGGTTATTACAGGTGATTTAGACCCAATAGCTCCGGTGGAAAATTCCCGTTTCCTTGCCGAGCAGATATCCAACAGCACATTGGCTGAGATTCCCGGTGTATACCACGCATTTTGGATAGAAAGGTTCGAAGAAGCCTGCGAGATCATCAAAAAATTTTTAAGTCAGTAGATAAGAATCACAGACTGGCTCGTTAAGCTATAAAAAAACCTAACTTTCAAGCACCTGATCCTACGACTCGCTACGTTCGCTCAGGGCAGGTGATTTTGCCGTTAGGTAACCTTGTGCTTTTACATTAAGCTTGTCAGCATGCAAAAGAACTTTGGCCGGCAAGTGATTTTTAGGCTAGGGCAATAGTTGATCTCAGGCTTGAATAATTGAACATTCCCCTTTGCCGGTGATTAAAAACCTCTAAATAGTATAAAAAATCTGGAAAAGACCAGGATATTTGTGGGATAAACTTTTTGCCCGATACTTTTGTACCCAATATTTCCCAGCCCTTGAAATTCCCCCAGCACCTAATTCATCAGCAATCTTTGTCTCCCGTTCACCAGTAATATACCCTTCATTAGTTCCAGAGGGAAGATAAATAGTAACAGGAAATAGAACTTCAGAAGTCGGTAAAGATAGTTTTTCAGCGATTTTTTCAATGATGTTCTTATCTAGCTCAACAGTAGTATCACCTTCTTCAAATATAGGGTTTTTAAGCAACTCTGCTAAAGACTTTCTCCTCTTTATGATACCCCGATTGATTGAAGCAAGTTCCGTTTTAAGTAAATTTGTTAATACACCATCTTCTTCAGTCATCTATTATCCTCAAATAGGACGTAGACTCGCTCCGTGAAATACAAAAAATGATTGTTGAGTTAACTCTACAAAACAACTCCCTTTAATAGCTATTTTAAAGTAAAATTGTTATTATTTGCACGGGGTAAATTCGCAGATAACTAATCTGTCTGACCGAAAACCCGCTTTAGTCTTTTAGAAATTAGATATTCGCAATGATGGGTTTTAATATTTTCACCACCACACTGTAACTTAATTTAAAATCTTGATAATCTGCGTCCATCTGCGTCCAAAAATCTAAAACCCAAAAGATAATTGCTCTTTCTCCTCAACCTCCTTAATAATATCTGGTTTCTTCTTAATAATCTCTACATAGTGATCGGCCTCACGGGTAGGCTTAGGAATGCGGTAACCATCCACACACTTAAGCACTATCTCAATGCAGGTTTTCAGTAAAATCTTATTCCCCTGAGAGACAAAAATGGGGTGAACCTTTTTTTTGGTCCTTAAAACAACACCAATCGTTTGAGCACTATCCACCAAGGGAGAATAACAACCCGAATCTTCTCCTGGTTCCTCAAAAGTTCCAATGAGCCGAGACTTCGCACAACCAATAGTCGGTTTGTTGAGAAGTATACCCATATGAGTTGCAATTCCCATTCTCCTAAAATGGGCAAGTCCCTGACCATCAAACATTATTACATCTGGCTCTGTCCTGAGTGATGCAAAGGCCTCAAGTAAAACAGGTGCCTCTCTAAAGGCCAGTAAACCTGGAATGTAAGGAAAAGATACCTTTTTTATAGCACCTCTTCTCTCAATTTCTTTAAGCTCAGGAAAACTGTAGGTTATAACACCTCCATAACTCTCATTCTTCTTTCTGTCAAAGGAAACATCAGCACCAGCTATGACTCTTATTTCATTGAAAGAATCCTGAAGCTCAATTCGCTTTCTCAAATCCATTTGAATCGTCATCGCCTCTTTGGGCTTAATATCCCAAGGATGTAAGTTTTGGTAGTCCATATTTTCAATCCTTTCTTAAACGTACACTCCACCTTACCATATTTACTATACCCCCACTGCACTGAATTTGCAAATGCTTTTACCACGTCCACATCTTTTCTCAATTTCAGATAAATCCTACTTCCTTTCCCATACCTTTTGAATTAATGAGGGTATTGATCATAAAAAATCATAAAAATTTCCCTTTACAAAAAAATAATATAAATATATTAAACAGATTAAATAAAAGTCTAAAGTTCCTATAGGGAAAAGAGTAAGAGAAATGATTATTGATTTTCACATCCACATCTGGGAAAAGGGTACTCCTTTTTACCAAGGCTCACCTGATGATTACCTGAGAAAGATGGATCAACTGGGGATAGATAAGATGTGTATTTTGGGTGTTGACCATGGCAAACATGACACTGGATACAATAGAAGGGATTCTCAAGTGAGGCTAGGTGCCTTTGAAAGAAAATTGGGACACAAAACGAACATGCCTAATGAACTTTTATATGAGTTCGTAAAACATCATCCAGATCGACTGTTAGGTTTTGGCTCCCTGCATCCTGACAGCGACTATAATCTTGATGAAGAGTTTGAAAAGTGCGTTAATGACTATGGTTTCAAAGGATTTAAACTATACCCTCTCACCGGTTTCTATCCTGATGATGAGAGGTTGTATCCGGTTTATGAGAAGGCGGAAAAATATGCCTCCGTTATCCTGTTTCATACCGGGGTTAAAGACAGTGGCTCCATGAATATGAAGTATGATGACCCCATTTATATAGATAATCTGGCATCAGAATTCCCGGAGCTTAAGATAGTCATGGCTCATGTGGGATACCCCTGGGTAGATAAGGCTGTCATGGTAGCATTTTGTAACGGCAATGTGTTTCTAGAAATCTCAGGTTTGATAACATTTGAGTTATTCACCAACACACCAGTTGTGAAAGCAGTATTAACCAAGATCCTTAGTTGTGCAACCTTAAATGAAAAGACCCTCTTTGGATCAGACGGACCAAGACCTACAAAGAAGTACTTAGAGATGTTGAGAGGAGCAGATTATATTTCTGCAGAAGATAAAAAAAGGATTTTGGGTGAGACAGCCGATTGGTTATTAAATGCTAATAATGAACAGTTTAGGAAGTTTTTGTTTGAACTCCCAAATAGGCTTTTTGCTCGAATGGCACCGATGCTCAAGGAGTGAGGTTAAGAGGTCCAGAGTATGAGACCCTCTTTGCTCTCCGTTGGAAAGTGTGGACGGCTTTAATCACCACCCAGACTTATTACTTTTACACACAATCAAAAAATTAAAAAAATTTGATTTTCTCAAAAATTAATGTTACCTAATTAAACAACAAATAGTTACCCAGCGATTTCTTAATGATTATCATGTTTTGCAAATCGCCGCAAAAATTTTTATTCCAATATTTTTTTCTTACAACTATATTTCCACTGCTTGTTGGTTGCGGACATGAGCAGAAGGCACCCCCACCAAAACTCCCCTTTCCCATAGTAACCTCTGAGAACCTATTTGCTGTTGATGTTGTTGACCAGCAGCATGCCTGGATGGTAGGCTTCAATTCTGCTATTGTGCATACCCCTGACGGAGGGAAGACATGGGAGATACAGGTAAGTGGTGTAACCGCTCACCTCAGTGATGTCTCTTTTGTTACCCCACAAATTGGCTGGATATCAGGAAGGACAGGAACAATCCTTCACACCGAGGATGGGGGGAAGACATGGAGTAAGCAGGAAAGTGGAACCACCCACCACCTCTTTTCCCTTACCTTTATTGATGAGCTGTACGGCTGGGCAGTGGGAGATTTTGGAACCATCATTCACAGCAGTGATGGAGGCAAAACCTGGGAATCGCAGGGATCAGGTGAAGATAGAATCTATAATGATGTATGTTTTGTAGATCGACAACATGGGTGGGTAGTAGGTGAGTATGGCTTGATTTACTACACATCTGATGGAGGAAGCACCTGGGAATTGCAGGAGTGCAAAGATATCATTCCGGTAGTAGATGAAACAGAATGGGAAACCCCTACCCCTTCTTTGTACAGCGTGTGGTTTATGGACAGCCTTCACGGGTGGGCATCAGGTCTGGACGGTATTATCATTGCAACAGAAGATGGGGGTACACACTGGAAGAAGGTAGACAACCCTGCTGAGGTTGATAAGCTCACCCTCTATAAGATTGAGATAATCGAGGAAACTGGCTGGGTGGTGGGACAAAAAGGTACTTATCTTTACTCAAAAAATAGAGGCAAAAGCTGGCAGAAGCAGCAGGGCACCACCAACACCAAGTTTTGGCTTCGGGACATGGATTTCTCTGATGGGCTTCACGGTTGGGCTGTTGGCTCCCGAGGAACGATCATCAGAACGGAAGATGGGGGAAAGAGCTGGAAGATGCTCTCCGGTATCCCTCTTTCTTTCAAGTAAATAAACGTCTCGGAATTTGGAATTTTGGGATGTTTTAAATAAGCACACGCTAAAGTTACGAGTTAAGATTTTCTTAAGCTTTCAACTTGTAACACGCAACCCGTATTAAACCCACTACTCCAATATTCCATCATTCCACTTGCGGAGTAAACGAAGCAAAGTTCAATTATGACAGATCTCCTGATGAAAAGACTAGCAGATTTCATTATTAAGAGGCGGTTGCTGGTCCTTACCATCATTGCACTGATTACCACCTTTTTCGCTTATCAATGTATCCACCTCACCTTAGTGACCAATTTTAATGATCTTCTCCCCCAGACACACCCTTATGTAAAGATTCACAATAAATTTCGTGAGACCTTTGGTGGTGCTAACTTCCTGGTCATCATGGTCTCGGTAAAAGAGGGGGATATCTTTAACCAAAAGACATTGGAGAAGGTGAGGTACATCACCAATGAGTTAGAGGGGATACCAGGTATTGATCGCTATAAGATTCTCTCTATCGCCTCAAGAAAACTTAAAAACCCCAAGATTACCTCTTGGGGTTTGGAAGCAGTTCCCTTAATGTGGCCAGAGGTTCCTAAAAATGACCAGGAGATGGAAATCTTAAAGGATGCCATTTATTCCAATGAGGCATATTACGGTTTTTATGTTTCTCTTGATTCCAAGAAATGCCTCATCTTTGCAGATTTCTTTGAGGAAGAGCTCAACTATAACATTGTGTATAGGGAACTAGAGCGTATCCGCAGCAAGACAGAGGACGAAAACACGATCGTTTCCATCGTAGGACATCCTATGCACCTTGGAGTGGTAGCAAGTATGATCAGGATGGTGAACTTTATCATGGTTGGTACTGCCATTGTGATTCCCATCCTACTCTACCTTGCTTACCGCTCTATCTGGGCTATGTTTTTGGTTCCCTTCTCTGGTGTGGTTTCTGGAATATGGGGATTAGGATTTATGGCACTTATGGACTACAATCTTGATCCCCTCATTTTTGTGATGCCATTCCTCATCTCACTAATGGCCTTTCGCCACTCTCATCAGCTCTACAACCGATACTATGAAGAGTATATAAGATCAAGGGATAAGCTAGCAGGTATTCGTGTTATTATTGAACAGATGTTCATGGCAGGGTTAACCAGCATTGTAACCGATGCCTTTGGCATCGCCATAGTCGCTCTTGCACCCATTCCTCTGTTAAGAAACATGGCAATAGCAGGTGCCTTCTGGTCTATTGTCACCGTAGTGGTGGGGCTCATCCTAAC
>Ga0209427_10010876_pt1 | contig 10052 bp, 7 predicted proteins | sample DeeMarSWOR136_30_FD_187465 | JGI IMG/M metagenome (GOLD analysis project Ga0209427, IMG submission 187465) | Marine sediment microbial communities from White Oak River estuary, North Carolina - WOR-1-36_30 (SPAdes) (version 2) | ecosystem: Environmental > Aquatic > Marine > Intertidal zone >...
CTCTCCTGTGAAATAAGGCTTGAACTGGACCATGCCGGCGCTGGTCAAAAGGAGCGTGGGATCCCCCTTGGGTATCAGAGGAGAGCTATCAATACGCTTGTGCCCCCTCTGTTCAAAAAAAAGGAGAAACTTCTCCCTAAGTTCATCGGCGGTCATATTCTCTCCGAAAAAGTGTATTTTCCGCTACATTCTGCGATTTTAGACCAATCGAAATTGCATTTCAAATTATAGCTTCAAAAAGAAAGAAGAGCAACTTAAGCAGGAAGCAGACTAAATTTCATGGAGAGAGTGTAAAAAGGGAGGAAAAGTTAATTAAAGGTTAATGAAAACTCAACAAAAACTTAAGAGATTGCTTGACAGGTGGTACCGAGGTACATATAGTTACCTTGCATTCGTACCACGCGCGAACATTGGTCGAGTGGTTCGAGCCAGTCTCATAATATCAGCTTGCCGACTAAGAAGAGGAGAAAATGAGAAGGAAGCCAATCTCTTCCGTGGTTTTTCTGGTACTGGCGGTCCTGTTGGCCGCCGGCACAGTGCTCGGTGGGGCTGTCATCGCTCGGCAGGATGCCCTGGCGCAAGCTCCTCCCGATATCGAGGATGTCCCCTGGCTCATGCACCAAATCGACAGCCGATTCAGAGGCGCTAACGCTCTGAGTCCCGGGGACGTCAACAACGATGGCTTCACTGACTACGTCACCAATTACGAGTTCTCTCAAAGATATGTGATTTCGGTGCATCCGGGAGCTGGCGGTAACGTGAGAGAACCATGGCCGACTATTGACGTATGGGAGCCGGAGCCTCCTTTGGACGAGAGTAAGGGAGTGAATCCGGAGAACGCCGCTTTTGGCGATTTCGATGGGGATGGCAACCTCGATGTGGCCGGCGCTCAGGGATATTCAGACATGCTCTGGTGGGAGGGCAGCGAACCCGGGATCAGGGTGATCTGGGGCCCTCCGGCAAGCGATGTCTTCAATGAGAACCTGTGGACGGACGGGGGGCGTATTCCGGCCACTGTCGACCGAGGCCACTTTCATTGGGTGGTGGCACAAGATGTCAACGGTGATGGCGCGACAGACATCGCCGCAGGCGGAAGAGTGCACGGGGGGAATATGCTCAAAGCAGGCGTCATCTGGATCGAGGCGCCGAGCAATCCGGCAGATCGCCGAGTTCTTTCCAACTGGCAAGTCCATGACATCGATGCCAACCAATTCGGGGGCCATGGATTTGTCTTCGCCGATGTCGACGAGGACGGAGATGACGACATCATCCTTGCCAATGCGGACTTCGATACCCCCGAGAATGAGGAGAAAGTGCTTTGGTACGAGAACCCAGGCCCAGGTCCGAATATCACAGACCCCTGGCCTGCACACGTGATACATCAGGGCAGCGAGTTCTCGGGCAAGCCCCAGGTTGTGGTGGCTAATCTGGACGGTGATGCACATGACGATGTGCTCACGCAAACAGACCAAAACATCTACTACTTCAGGAAGACAGGCGTTGCCCCTGTCACGTTTGACACGATCGTGATTGCCAAGGACCCGGTGGCACAATTGTTTGCCCGCACGCTCAGAGTGGCAGACCTCAACGGTGACGGCAAGCTTGACATCTTTGGCATGTTGGTACATGTGGATGCTACCATTCCCAGTGACAAGGCTGCCGCCTTCTGGATGGAGTACAGCGGGGCAGTGCCGCTGGCAGACAACTGGACGACCCACGTGATCAAGTGGGGATCGGGTGAAACGATGATCAGGCCCGAGCTTGGTGAGAAGTGGGACCAGGCTCACATTGTCGATGTGGACGGTGACGGCGATCTGGATATCGTGGCCAACTGTGAGGAGTGGTGGGAAGACGGCTGGGGCATAGGGTTATTCTGGGACCCCAACCTATCCGCTGCCAGTGCCGCCGTGGTGTGGTTCGAGAACAGACTCAACGAAGCACCCTACGCCTTTGATGATTCGAGTGGAGTCTCCGGTAATGTGGTGATAGAAGCCGAGCTCTACACCAACTCGAATGATGGCTCATGGTTGAAGCGCGCCAACTACCCAGGCTACGGCGGGAATGGATACGTTCAAGACCACAATGCGATAAACGACAGTGCTCGTGGGTGGACGGATACTCAAGGCCACGATTATGCCGTCAATCTAGGGGGCGGCCTTTACCACCTCTGGCTGCGCCGCTGGGCGCCTGCAAGCTGGGGCCACTCGACATTCACCAATCTTGGAGGTGCGAACTCCAACTCGGCTTGGCTCGGTGTGGACGGCGCACCTCTTGCCCATATTGTCGACGACGAGAATAGCGGGTACGACAGCTGGGTTTGGATACTGGATGCTCCGGCAATCTACCTGTCGGCGGGCGACCACGTCATAAACCTGCGCGTACGCGAGGGAGGATACGCCGTGGACCAGATCCGTCTGACGCCCGCGTTTGATCTGGGTGCCGCAACGGTCAGCTTCTTCGACGTGACGGCGGTTGGTCAGACTACCGCTACCCCAATGGCATCAATCCCGGCCGGCCGGCCGCCCGTTGGCCGTGTCATAGGCTCGTACGTGGAAATCGATACTATGGCGACCTATGTTGGGCCGGTAGCGGTGGGTATCCCCTATGATGAATCGAGTGTCGACAACGAGGCACGTCTCAAGCTATTCCACCATGACGGGTCCAACTGGCACGATGTGACGGCAGGGTTGGACACGGTGAACAACGTGGTATACGGAGAGGCCACTAGCCTCTCACCGTTCGTTGTCGTAGAGGAAGCAGGTCCTGAAGGAGAAGGCTGCTTCATCGCCACCGCAGCCTACGGCTCCTATCTCGATAGCCATGTAGAGACTCTCCGCGATTTCCGCGACCAGTATCTGGTGACCAACCCCGTAGGCTCGGCTCTGGTATCAGTGTACTACGATATCAGTCCACCAGTGGCAGAGTTCATTGATGACCATCCAGCCCTAAAGCCTATCCTCAGAATAGGGCTGTTGCCTGCGGTGGCCATGAGCACGGTGGCGCTCAACACCTCATTGGTTGAGAAGCTAGCTATGTTAGGCTCGCTGGCGGTGGTTTCTTCCTTGATTGCTGTTTGGCTGAGGAGGAAAGCCGTTGGAGGGAAGCTATGACGAGGTCAGTGTCCATCCTGGTCTGCCTGCTAGCCCTAATGGTCACCATGACTGGAGTATCGTGCAATGTTTTGGAGATATTCAAACAGGCAACACCTACGCCTGCACCCACAACGTCACCTAACGTTATCATCCCCAATGCCCCCAGCAACTTAGTCGCTACAGCCAAGTCTTTCCGCCAGATAGATCTAAAGTGGCAGGATAATTCAGATAACGAGGACAAGTTTGTAATAGTGCGTAGGACTGCAGGCGGAAAATACAGTTTAGGAGCCACGGTGGGGACTGATGTTACATCCTATCGCGACATCGGTCTCAGTGAGGAAACTACCTACTACTATCGGGTGAGTGCTCTTAATGATGCTGGGAATTCCCCATATTCCAATGAGTATAGCGCTACGACCCCGAGATCAATACCCGTGTATCACGCTGTGGGCACCTCTGTGCAGGGACAGAAGCAATCGCTTTCTGTCGTTTCAGTATACAAGACGGACCGCTATTGCACCTACTTGCAGAAGTGTTTGGCGCCACCCGGCAGTGCTTTCGTAGCTGTTGTGGTATCCACCACCAACCACCATAGTGATATCTTGATCGTAAAACGGAATGATTTCGTTCTTAGGGACTCAGCAACACACGATCGTTACGCAATGTTGGACTATCAGGGAGGTGTGGGAAGTCTCCTCGGTGAGCCCTTGCCAAAGGAGAGCTGGCTTTCTGAAGGTCAAACGGCTAGCGGCGTTGTGGTTTATTATATTCCCGAAACGGCTTCACTTTCAGAAATGGAAGTCGTCTACGTCTTGGATGGCAAGGAACACGCGTGGCAGCCCTAGTTGTATGCCCAAAGGGCTGTAAAGCTACACTTGCTTATCCCGATAGTGGGCTCGCTGGCGCTTGTCTCCGTTGCCCTCGCTGTGTGGTTAAATAGGCGGCGAGGCAAAGGGGTGCGGCTGCTACGAGTACCGCCTGACTGACGGCGCCTTATATGCGTAGCATGAAATTTAGCGTGACCTCCAAAAAACGCGGCTCTAGACCAACTACAGCTACATGTCAATTTGAGACAACCAGGCCGCGTTCGGTTGACAACCCAAGAGCGTTATGCTAAATTTCAGTCATGCTGTCCTCCCCTAAGCCTGATCAAGCCAGTAGCTATCTCATTGAGCTATGCCAGGAGTTGCTCTCCGAAAGGCGACTTATCCAGATTAGTAATCGAGGGCCCGTTGATTATCGCATAGGCAAAGACGGCACACTGCAGCTAAATCGGGGGAGCGGCGGGGTTGTGACCGCCCTCAGCGCCATCAGCAAATATGTGGAGCTTACCTGGATCGCCAGCGCTATGGGGGAGGGAGACCGCCGTGTGGCCGCCGAGCACAATGGACGCTTCCAAGTCCAGCTCCCAGGGCAAAAGCTGTATCTTCGCTTTGTTACCACCCCAAGGAACATCTACCACAAGTATTACAACCTGTTCTGCAATCCCCTACTTTGGTTCCTCCAGCATTACATGTGGAATTCACCCTATACTCCCAACGTCGATGCCAAGGTCTACGATGCGTGGGAGAACGGGTATGTTACAGTTAACCGCGCCTTCGCCGAGGCTGCTATCGCCGAAGCAGCCAACGACAAGGTGCCCCCCTTCGTAATGATCCATGACTACCAACTGTACCTGGTCGGTGGCTATATTCGCCGCCAAATGCCGCAAGCCATCCTGCAGCATTTCATCCATATCCCCTGGCCTTCCCACAGCTACTGGCACCTTTTCCCCGAATTGATGCGCAAAGCGATCCTGGAAAGTCTTTGTGCCGTCGACATCGTGGGTTTGCAGACCAAACGCGATGTGCATCACTTCTTGCACAGCTGCGAGGTGTTCCTGGATAAGGCTGAGGTCGATTATGAGAACCACACTATAGCCCTGGGAGGCCATCAAACCAAGGTCGCTTCCTATCCCGTATCCATAGATGTCGCTGCACTACAGCGACATGCGCGTTCGCCCAGGGTTCGCGATTATGAAGAGAAGCTACGCGCCCACCTGGGGGAGCAGACTATCGTGAGGGTCGACCGGGCAGAGCCCAGCAAGAATATCATCCGTGGCTTGAAAGCCTTCGATACGCTACTGGAGCGCTATCCCCATCTGTTGAACAGAGTCAAGCTAATCTGCTTCCTGGTTCCCTCCCGATCTGGGATAAGACAGTATCAGAGATACACGCAAGATATATTCGATTACGTGGAGGCAATCAATGCCAAATATGGAAATGAGGGGTGGCAGCCAATAAAGGTATTCTTCGAGAATAACTATGCTCAGGCAATTGCAGGCATGTGCCTCTGCGACGTGCTCCTGGTGAACCCGGTGATCGATGGCATGAACCTGGTAGCCAAGGAGGGACCCATCGCCAGCGCCAACAATAGCGTCCTGATCCTATCGGAGTCCGCTGGTGCCCATGAGCAACTGGGAGAGTACGTCATATCAATAGCACCAGCAGACATAGAGGGAATAACCCGAGCGCTGCATGAAGCACTGACTATGGATGCAGCAGAGAGAAAACGACGAGCCGAGGCAATGAAGAAAGCGATTGAAGAGGAAGACATCACGAGGTGGCTCTACCACCAATTCCAGGATCTCAGGGAGCTGGCCTGCCAACTACCTCTACTACTACCTGTCTAAGAAACCGCTCGACATCACCCACCCCATTGACGGTGAAATCCGCTTGTCTCGCAACCTGGGGTACCGTCTCCTCCCCTATAACCCCTATGGCGAGCCCTTTGAAGGGCAGACCTTTTTGGTGAAAGGCAACGAAGACATCGACATCGGTCAGGTCATCACCCAGATAAATCGCCCCACTCAGATAGTGCTCTCTTATTAAGGAGAACACGGCGGTCCCTTTGCTCACTTCCAGCGATGGCCTGAGCTCGACCGCCATTTTCCCCAGGCTGACTCTCAGATCGCTAGCTCTGGCCAGTCCACCCACCGCTGAGATAATGGCTTTCAGCGCAGCTTCGCGATCGCGGCAACGACGGTAGTGGATAGAGGCGGTGGGACCCTTATTCTCAAGAATAATCCCTTCGATAGAGACGAGTTTACGGAGCTCATCGAGCACCGCCTTAACCCTGGCAGGATAATCTCCGACCCCAGGCACAAGCTCAACAACCCCACCAACCCATCTCTCATACCCATGATTGCCGATGTAGACCATCTCATCGATGCCCACCATTTCCCTCGCCTCAGCGGCCGGTCTTCCTGATACCCCAGCCACCACAGCCAAATGTTTAGCCAGAACGGCCAGGCTCTCGCGGCAGGCAGTTGAGACACGGGCCTCCGCAGGGGACGGCGCAATCTCGCTGATAGTGCCATCGACATCGGTGAACAGACCGAAGGGAGCTAGCGATAGTAGATTCCGTACCGAATCGAAATGGTCGAAGAGATAAGGCATGTCTTCCTTCAAGGAAGCCTGAAATTACATCCCAAAGGGCTGCCAGCCCTATGCGTCTCCTTCCCCTTCCTACTCCTCGCTCTCAGGAGGAAGGACTTTCACTCTCGTCTTTCTCCGAGAAACCCTGCGCGGGGGGGCTTTCTCCACCACCTCTGGCTCAGGGAGTCTGCCAGGGGGTTCCTTCTCCTCCACCACCTGCCTGAGAGCGTCGCCGAAATAGACCTTGGTATGAGGCCAGGGTATCTCGATCCCTTCCTCGTCGAAAGCCTTCTTGATCCTCCTGCGCAGCTCTCCCGTTACCTCCCACTGCCTGATCGGTTTGGTATCCCCCAGTATCTTTATGTCGATGCCCGAATCACCAAAGTTATTTACCCGCAGCACCTTAGGCACATCCAAGATGATATCGCGCCAGTAGTCTTCCTTGACCATCTCCTGCCCTACTCTGTTTATGACCTCGAACGCGTGGTCAAGGTCAGTGCCATAGGCCACCGGGACATCGAGATTAACCCTCCCGAACTTCTTGGTGTAGTTGCTGGCCACCCTAATCTCGCCATTGGGTACATGGTGGACTATGCCGTCCAAGTCGCGGAGCACTGTCTTCCTCAGGTGTATTTCCTCTACCAGTCCTGCGATGTCTGCCACCCGGGCCACATCCCCTACCCTATACTGGTTTTCCAGAAGAATAAAGAAACCGGCAATAAGGTCCCTTATCAGGAACTGAGCGCCGAAGCCAACGGCTATGCCAGCGATACCGAAGCCAGCCAGGACTGGAGCAATAGATATGTCCAGTTCGGCTAAGATCATGAACAGCACAATTATGGCAATTAAGATTGAACCTGCCCCAACGAAGATAGGGCGAAGAGTATTGGTTCGCTTCTGCATTGCCTCCTCAGTTTCACCTTCCATGGTTCGGGTCAGGGTACGGCGGATAAACCGTGGGAGAAACTTTCTCACGACCAACCATAGCACCAGCCACGCCAACAATATGATGAGAATACGGGTGCCATGTTCTAAAAGCCAATCTGTTACCGGCGTCCAGTCCATTGCTCAACCCTCCACTATCAAGGTTCCAGGCCACTGTCCATCATTCTAGCAACAGATACCAGAACAGTCAACGCAAGGATGCATCGAGGGCGGAGAGTAGCTATATCTGCGTCGAACCGTGCGGCCTATCGCACACCCGTGGCCGCCAGTATTGACATTTCTGGGCATTTCTGCTATACAGAACAATCCATTAAGAACACCGTACACTACTTCAGCATGCGGATTGAGAGGTTTCGAGAGATGTCTCTCTCGAAAAGTGTGGTCGATGCATCAAGCGTGGGGCGTAGCCCACCAAGAAATGTTACGACTTTTTGACACTTTCCCTCTTATTCTTATGGCTTCTTTGTCGTTTCTATTTAGTATACAGGCCAAGGGAGGTGGTTCTATGCGGATATAGTTGCCGAGCTGTTCTCAAAACACGTAGCTCCAGAAACAACTATGGAGGAGGTAATGAAATGGCACTGGGAGATCTAGGTAAGAAAGTCAGCGAGGCATTGTCGCAAACGATAAAGGGCGTGGGGGATGTTGCGAAGAGTACGACGGAAGCGACCCGCAGTAACCTCGTGGCAGGTCTCCGTGGCGTCAGGGATGTGGTCACAGAGGCATCAGGGCTAGTGGGAGACACGATCGCTGGTGCGATACAGGCCGCCAGTAAGGTTGGTGCTGAGCTTGGCTCCACGGCTAAGGGGGCTGTGATCGGCTCCATACAGGCCGTAGGTGAAGTCACTACGGTGACAACGGGCGTAATAAGCGATACGATCCGTGCAGCCATAAAGGGCACCAGCGAAGTAGGTGGCGACGTCGCAAAGGTAGCGCAGGGTGCTGCCGAGGGCGCGTTGATAGCCTCTAAGGACATTACCGTTAGCTTGGAAGATACGGCGTTTAGCGTTGCCAAGGGAGCGATCCAGGGCGCATGGGACACAGGCAGTGATATTGCCTCGGTAGCAAAGGCTACCATCCAAGGGGCCATCACAGGCACCAAGGATGTAGGTGGCGATGTGATTGGAGCGATCCGCAGCACCGCGCGTGGCACGATAAAAGGCACCGCAGAGGTTGGCGGCGATCTGGCCAAAGTGGCTCTGAACGCAGTGGAGGGCGCCATTGATGGAGCAAAGTCAGTAGCAGTAAACGCGGAGGAGGCAGCATCTGCAGCCGCCACTGGGGCAGTGGAGGCAGCCGGTGAAATTAGCGAGTCCGCTGTGAAGACTGTAAGAGATGCGGTATCTGGAACCATTAAAGGGGTTATGGTAGTCATTAAGGAACCCTTTAAGTAGGAGCCAGAGTACCACAGCCCCCGCGCTGACCAGCTAGCCTGCTGTACCAGGATAGCGAATAGCAAGAGGCACTAGAGCGCTGATCAACTGCTATCTGATGAGCAGTCGCGCTGCTCTAGAAGGGGCCCGATATAGGTATGCAAATGGGGGCGGACAATGGCGATGTCCGCCCTCTCATATTCTGCGCTCCTTCTACCACGCACGATTTATGGCTCTGATTTCGCCTTTAGTGAAACTCAGGCACGGCAATGTGGAATTCAATAAGGTCCCGCCTTCAGGAGAAACTCAAGCCCGCCACCGATAGGCTGCAGCGGATCAAGGAACGTCTGCTTAAGATCTTCGTTGTGCGACTGATGGTCCGGACGGTTCAGGAGCTGGGAGCCGACGATGCATCACATATGGCAGCCGGAGTCGCCTACTACGCTGTTCTATCTTTGTTCCCACTCCTGTTGGGACTCATAGCCATCTTCGGGTTTTTTCTCCCCTCGGAGACTGTGCAGGCGGAGCTCTTCGACTTTTTCGAACGCAACCTCCCAGGCGCTACTGATATGCTGCAGCGCAACATCGAAGATGTCATACGACTGCGGGGCGCCATCGGAGCAGTGAGCTTGGTGCTTCTCTTCTGGTCTGCGAGCACTATGTTCGGCGCCCTGAGCCGAGCCATCAATCGGGTGTGGGACGTCCACAAGGACCGCCCATTCTTGATAAGAAAGCTGCGCGACCTGGGCATGGCCCTGGGCACCGGCATGCTGTTCGCCCTGTCCCTTGGAGCAACTTCCATCGTCTCCATTCTGCGCAACACGGACATGCCAGCACTTGGCATCGCTGTTGACGTTGGTGCTAGGATCTTGGCTTTCCTCATCAGCCTGGCTATCGTTCTGATCCTGTACAAATTAATCCCCAACACCAAAACGTTCTGGCGCTATGTCTGGCCTGGGGCAGTGCTCGCCGCGATACTTCTCGAAATCGCCAAGAACTTGTTTGTCTTATATCTCGATCATTTCGCTAGCTACGAGTCCGTCTATGGCTCCGTAGCCTCTGTTATTATCCTGCTTGTGTGGATCTACTTTTCTGCGTTCATCCTCATACTGGGAGCGGAACTCAGTGCTGAGTATGGGCGTATGCGCGAGGGAGTGAGCCGGGGGGTTCTTTTGGAAGCGAGGCCCTCAGAGCCTAAAGAGGCGCAGAAAGAGGACTGACCAGAG